>Ga0181520_10000389_pt1 | contig 97415 bp, 73 predicted proteins | sample PEATcosm2014_Bin_29_FD_132451 | JGI IMG/M metagenome (GOLD analysis project Ga0181520, IMG submission 132451) | Peatland microbial communities from MTU Mesocosm Facility, Houghton, MI, USA - PEATcosm2014_Bin02_30_metaG | ecosystem: Environmental > Terrestrial > Soil > Wetlands > Peat | place...
AAACGGCGACAAGCGCAATCGCCTCGATAAGCTCGCCAATCGGCTCACAAAGATCCTGGCCGAATTACGTAAATTAAAAACCACCTGAATAAAAATAAGCAGAGATTGGCCGGTTATGGCGATAACGTACTCATCGAGGCGACCCCAGTGTGTGCACTCAACCCGAGGGGCTAAAGCGGACCAATCCTCATCCAGGCCTACTGATGCTTCTCCTGCGCGGCGCGGCCTGCGAGGCGGCTGCTGCGCCTGCCGGCGGATTGGTAAGCGGATCGGCAAGGAATTTACCGACGATTTGCGGGACTTCCGGTGAGGACAGGAGATTGTAATGACTATAACCAGGCACGATTGCCAGCCGCGACTGCGAGAGTTGCGTGTTCTGCCATCCCGGTTCCTTCACGCCGCCGCCCAGCAGCGCGAAGAACTCGGCGATGTGCTTCTGCGAGATCGAATCGTTGTCGGCGAATACCAGAAGCACCGGCATCGGCAGCTGCGCGACATCCTTCGACCAGTCATAGTCTTCACTCATCATCTTCCCGAATTTGTCGAGGAACTGCGAAAAGCGCTGCGGATCGGGCCATTGCTTTGAAAACCGCCCCGTCGGCGTTTGCATCAAGTTTTCGGCCAGTGCCGCGCTCACCTGGCTCATGCCCCGTTGCGCTTCCGGATACCAGCCGGACCTGGCAGAAGGCGACGAGATCACCACGAGTCGCCGTACCTTATCTCGATGCTGGATCGCGGCGCGGAGCGCGCCGGCGCCACCGAATGAATGGCCAACCAAGTCGGCTTTCGGAATGTTGAGTTGGTCAAGCAACGCCGCGATGTCGTCGCCCATCGTGGGGAAGCTCATCGGACGGTCCGTGTCCGCCGTGCGGCCGTGTCCCTGCATCTCTACCGCGATCACGCGCCGCGTCTTCGCCAGCGGCTGCACCCATCCCTGCATCTCGCCAATGGTTGTCAGCCCCCCATGGATCAGCACAAGCGGTTCGCCCTCGCCGTAGGACTCGTGATACATCTTGATGCCGCTCACTGCTGCGTAGCCGCTGCTCACCGGTTTCAACTCGGTCTCTCCTAATTGGGGTCACAGGTTTCAGACCCGGCGGTCTGTCTCCTGCGTCGGTGCGAAGGCCGCCAACGACACGCTTGTCGAATGCCAGAACGGACGCCACGATGTTCCCGCACACCGCTGTCTCCGTTCGCTTCAATATGTAGCTCCGAACCCACGGGACCCGGGTCGATCCGAATTATAAATGACGTCGATAACGCCTGATCGTGCGCTTCCTCAATCCCATGTAATCAGCATGGCGGCAGTGCAGCCTCCGGGCGCGTGACCACCATCCGTAGCATGAATTCAGGATCGCGATTGAGTAACCGGCTACGAGGGGGTTTTAACTTGAATTGGCGACTCCTGGGCAATGTGCTCATTGAGGGCGCTCCACGGACCGTTCCGCTGATTCCGGGCGTATCGTCGGCCGCTCGGAAGTTGCTCGTTGGGCTGCATGCGGGGCGGCGGTCTCCATTTCCAAGCTGATTCAGCGCGGCGGTGAGAGGTTGAAGAACGCGCAGCAAAACAAGCCATGGAAATGACGGAATGTGGAAAGCATGGAAAGCCAAAAAGCCGGCTTTCCACCCTTCCCACACTCCTTGGAAATCCCTTCGGGATTACCACATTCCCACAGCTCCGACGACGACTGGAATATGTGTCGGGACCGGCAAACCCCGCCGAACGACCGCAGCCAGAGCCGCTTTCGCCGCAAGGGGGTTGTAAACCCTGTCTCCGGTCTAAAACGTAAAGGATGTCCCGGTACACTCACAATGTTGCGCCTGCGGCGCGGGATCCGCATGGGTCAACGTGAAGGTTTGGGACGCCCGTGTTTCAACGTCAAGGCATGGATCGCAGTGAAGTTGTGGCCTGACACAAAGACAGCCCGTTGCTGCCGCACGTTGACTTTAACTTTCGAGTTTAAACCTGGTTTCTGCGAGGTGGTAGAGGCGTCGCCAGACGAGGCGGTTCATGGTGACGACCATGAGGGAGATCAGGATGGTGGCCAGAAGCAGGAGGGAGAAATGGCCGCTGTCAGTGGCGGCGTCGATCTGGGCTCCGAGGCCGATGGTCTCGAGCGTGCGGTCTTTGACATGGGAGTACTCGGCCATGACGGAAGCATTCCATGCGCCGCCGGAGGCGGTGACCATGCCGGTGATGAGATAGGGGAAGATGCCGGGAAGGATCAGCTTGGTCCAACGCTGCCAGCGCGTGAAGTGGAAAAGCTCGGAGACCTCGCGCAGATCGGAGGGGATGGACATGGCTCCGGCGATGGCATTGAACAGGATGTACCACTGGGTGCCGAGCAACATCAAGGCAATTGACCCGATGCCCAGTCCGCCGCCAATTTTGACGAGTCCGATGAGGAGGATCGGGAAGAAGGCCGTAGCCGGGACCGAGGCCAGCACCTGTGCCAGGGGTTGCACGATGCGGGCGAGGCGCGGGCTGAGACCGATGGCGACGCCGACGGGAATGGTCCACGCGGCGGAGATGAGCAGCGAGGCGTTGACGCGCAGGAATGTGGCTGCGGCTCCCTCGAGCAGCAGGCGCAGTTCCGGCCAGGTGACTGTGCTCAGCATGAAAGCGGCTTTTGTGACTCCCCAGCAGGCCGCTGCGATGGCCGGCAGAGCAAAAATCCAAAGCAGGGGCGAGCCTTTGCGCTGGTCCTCTTCAAGAGGCTGCACGACGCGACACTTCGGGCTGCGCGCCAGACGACAGCAGATGGGCTCGTTGATTTTGGCAAAGAGGCGGCCGGGAACCGTGCTGAAAAGGTTGGAGCGGCGCAAGAGTTCGAGGATGGGCGAAGTAACGCGGTCGGCCGACTCGACCTGCTCGAATTTGAACTTGTCGCTCCAGGCGATCAGGGGTCTCCAGACGAGTTGATCGGTGGCCACGACGATGAGCACGACGGCGGCGATGCCGCTGATGAGGGCGCGGGTGTCGCCTGCGTACGTGGCCGTCTGGATAAAGCTGCCCAGGCCGGGCAACTGGAAGTTGCGGTCGCCCATGGTGAAGGTTTCACAAAAGATGAGCGCGAACCAGCCGCCGGCGACCGAGACGATAGAGTTCCATACCAGGCCGATGGCGGAGTAGGGCATTTCAAGCTGCCAGAAGCGCTGCCAGGCGGAATAGCGATAGATGCGGGTGGCTTCAATCATCTCGCGCGGGATGCTCTTGAGCGAGGAATAGAAGCTGAAGGCGAGATTCCAGACTTGACCGGTGAAGATGAGCAGGATGACGCCCATCTCGATGCCCATCTGGTGGCCGGGCACCAGAGCGACCATGGCCAATACCACAGGAGGGAGAAAACTGAGGACGGGAATGGATTGGAGGATGTCAAGGACGGCGACCATCAAAGGCTCGACGCGTTTGTTATAGGCCGCGATATAGCCATAGGAGACGGCAAAGGCCAGGCTCAACACATAGGCCACGGCCATGCGCACGAGGGAATAAAACGCATAGAGCGGGAGGGCGCTAATGGAGTTGGAGATGGGGACGACGGGGACGGGCTTGGAGAGCCAGTAGAGGCCGGTGCTGACGACGGCCGTGAAAGCCGCCATGGCCACAGCCGCCACGGCCAGGTCCATGAAGAACGGCCAGGTGCGCGCGGTAACGAGGGAGCGTGCGAGAGGATGCTGGATCTTCACTTACGGTCCTCGCTACCGTTGGGGCCAGGTGGGGCATCGCTGGGAGTGGGGGCGGCGACTTCTTCGGCGACTTCCTCGGCGAGTTCTTCTTCGGGGGCGTCGGGCAAGATGAAGCGGCGGCGGCCCGCGTCGTAATCGAAGAGTTCGGCATAGCGTCCCCAGGCAACCGCGGTTTCCATCTGGCGCAGGCACTCCTCTTCGCTGAACTGCTCGTCGAGCATGTCGAGGAAGAAGTCCTCCGGGACGGTGTGGTCGCTTTTGGTTTCAAGGGCGCGCCGAATCTGGCGCAGGAGCAGGACGTTTTGCGTTGCGGCGGCGCGAAAGAGCTCCTTTTGCCGCAGGATTTCGGAGTTGGCGAATTCGGCGCCGTTGGGGGTGATGGCGGCATCGCCTTCGTCGACGGTGAGGAAGCCGAGCAACTGGGCGGCGTCCACAATGGGCAGCAGGTCGTCAATTTCGAAGGCGAGGTCGTCGGCGAGGTGATAGATGTCGTCGCGGCCGCCCTTGTCGAGGAGCAGTTCAAGGAGGCCGGCGACGCCGCCGGGCCTTGCGTGCGGCAGCATCTGGTAGTGCATCTGGCGCTGGTCGCGTATGAGCGGCACGGCAAGCTGCCCGGGCGCGTCGACGGGAACGACGTCGGGGCGGGTAAGGACTTTATAGATGTAGTCCACGAGCTGCGTAAATGGCTCGGACTTGCGATCGCGGGGCTGGGCCAGTTGTACGCGGAAGTCAGTGCGGATGTGGCCGGGATTGCGGCCGAGGACCACAATGCGATCGGCCAGCAGCACGGCTTCTTCAATGTTGTGTGTGACGAGGAAGACGGCCTTGGTGGGCATGGTCTTGTTGGCCCAGAGCTCGAGCAACTCGCTGCGGAGGTTCTCGGCGGTGAGGACGTCGAGAGCAGAGAAGGGCTCATCCATGAAGAGTACTTCAGGCTCGACGACCAGAGCGCGTGCAAAGCCGACGCGCTGCTTCATGCCACCGGAGAGCTCTTTGGGATACGCGGCTTCAAAGCCGTCGAGGCCGACGGTGTCAAGCATCTTCATGCTGCGGGCGCGGCGCTCATCTGGATCGACGCCGCGCGCCTGCAGGGGTGCTTCAACATTTTCAAGGACGGTGAGCCAGGGGAAGAGGGCGAAGCTTTGAAAGACGATGGAGACGTTGATTTCAGCGCCGACGATGGGCTGCTCGTGCCAGAAGACCCGGCCCGCGGTGGGGGTGGAAAGACCGCTCAACATGCGCAGCATGGTGGACTTGCCTGAGCCGGATGGGCCAAGCAGAGCAAGAATTTCGCCGGGCAGGATGCTGAGATCGGTGGCCGAGATGACCTGGATGCGATTCTGGCTGGGCTGCGCGTAGTATTTTTCAACTTTTTCGGCGCGAATGATCGCCTCGGGTGCGACAGCCGCGGGCTGGGCCTGGTTGGGGAGGTTTTCTGCCAGCATGGGTAGTTCTCCGGATTGCATCGCCCGCCGAGGTGGGCGCAGGCCATGGCTCTAAGTGTATGTTTCGCGTGTTACCTGAACATGAACGAACGGGCGGCCGGATGCGCGTACTTAAGCCATTCCGGAATGCGGAGACCGTGAGTGGCCGGAAAGCCCGAGAACGGCGGGACGCGCCCAAGCCGAGAGTATCATTAGGAGCAGCGTTCAACGAGGCATGCGCCACCTCCCCGATCGAGCCATGGCGGCATTTTCGTTGCAAGTTGCGTTGCATCCTTCCAATTGATTTGCACAGGAGCCTATGCCCGAAACCAAGACTCGACCGAAAGTTCTGGTTGTCGACGACGAACGCGTGATCGCCGATACGCTCGCCATGATCCTGAACCAAAGCGGATTTGAGGCCCGCCCCATTTACTCGGGCGAGGGTGCTCTCGAACTGGTCTCGACCTTTGAGCCGGACATGTTGATCTCGGATGTGATCATGGCGGACCTGAACGGCATCGACGCGGCGATCCGGATTCGGGCGCTGTTGCCGCAGATCAAGATTCTGCTGTTTTCAGGCCAGGCGGCGACTGCCGATCTGCTGGAAAAAGCGCGAGCCCAGGGCTACGAGTTCGAGATTCTCGCCAAGCCGGTCCATCCCCAGGATCTGCTGAACAGGCTGCGGGGCTGAGGCCGAGGGTGTATCGGCATATACGGGTGCGCGGCCTATTTGTCGATAGACACTAGGCAGCGAAGGGCGAGGGAGCGACGTATTCCATCTCATACTTTTTGAAGACGGCTGCATCGAGCGCGGGGGGATTCGGAATGGCGGTAGCGCGGAAGAAGTCTTCCATCTTGCCGGCCGGAGTGTATGCGATCAGCATATGACCAGGCTTGACGCCGGTCGCGGAAAAGGTGTGTGGAATTCTGCGCGGGCCAAGAACCGATTCTCCGGGGCCGAGACGTGTGCGCCGGCTGCCGACTTGAAACAGAACCTCGCCTTCCATGACATAGAACCACTCGTCCTGATAGAGATGCAGGTGGAGAGGCGGACCGCCCTTGAGGAGATTCTCATGTTCAATCACGAATAAGCCTCCGCCCGTTTCGCGAGTCCCGACTTTGAAGCGAATGCGGCTGAACCCAAGCGAATGCGATTCGCCGAAACGATCCTGATCGGCGGCGACCACATGAATCCCCTGAGTTGGCAGTGCGGTCGAGGCCTGGGCGAGGACAAGGTCGTGGAGTCCGGCGGCGGGAAGCAACGCGGCTGCGTTTTTGAGGAAAGAACGGCGCTTCATGGGGGATCTCCAAATCTGGATGGAATTGAGGGTGGGGAATGCCTCAGGCAATCTATACCACAGCCGATCAATGACGGAAAAGGCGAAGGGCAGGCAACGCGGCGAGCCAGGGAGAGTAATCCGATCCTCATTACGGAAGTACTGAATCGTCGTATTTTGATTTGCTTTTCTCAAATATCCCCGATACTCTCGGAAGCTAATCCACTGTTGTTCTTTCGCGCACAGCAAGGTTTGTTGACGCGCATTTGGTTCCCTTGGATATCCCCGTCTAGGAGCAACTATGCGAGTGGTGCGCTCATGCGGCCCTCTGCCCAAAGCCGTGTTTTTGGGGACGCCTTTCTTGCTTTTCGCCGGACTGATGGCAGGTTGCGGCGGCGCGTCGATCGCGGTGGATCTGAACTCGATTGCAGCGATTTCGGCGCCTGCCAGTACGGTCCGGGTGAATCAGACCCTGCAGCTCTCGTCGAATTACCTGTCGTCAGGACAGGCGATGACCTTCGCCGTCAACGGAGTGCCGGGAGGCAATGACGAGGTCGGGACCATCAGCAGTGCGGGGCTTTACACGGCACCCGCGATTATTCCGACTCCTTATACGGTTCAGCTGACGGCCACGATCGCAAAGTATCCGGAGGCGACGCCGGGGTTGGTACAAGTGCAGGTTTGGAATCCGATTCCAACCTTGGGCACAGTGGCTCCGGCAGGCTTCTCGGAAGGGACGACGCCGGTAACGGTGAGTGGAACGCAGTTTGTTTACGGGGCGCAGGTGAGCTGGAACGGCGCACTGGTTCCGACGACCTATGTGTCAAACACCGAGCTGGTTGCGGAGATCGCCGCACCCACTCCCGGCAGCTATCCGCTGGCGGTGACCAATCCGAATCCTGGATCGGCCAGCACGCCGCCCCTAACCGTGAACGTCGGGCCCGGGCAGGTGGTCTTGCGACTGGAGCCCAACACGGGAACGGACGTGCGCGTATCGAACACTCTGAACTTCGGATTGTCGGTGAATGGGACCGATAATCCCGCCGTGACACTGCAGGTGAACGGAACGGCGGGCGGCAATGCGGTGGTGGGGACCGCGGTGTCGAACGCAGACGGCTCGATCACTTACACGGCGCCTGCAGTGGTTCCAACGCCGAGCAACATCGTGCAGCTCACGATTACCAGCGTCGACAATCCCGCAGTTTCGATTGCACAGAATATCTCGGTGATGAATCCGATTCCAATTCTCACCTCGGCCACGCCCATGACGTTTAATCCGGGATCGGCAACCATCGTTCTGACTGGCCAGAAGTTTATCAGCGGCGCAGCGGTGCTGGTGAACGGATCTGCGGCGCCAACAACGTTCGATGGTGGAACGCAGTTGACGGCGACGGTCGATTTGACGGAGCCGGGAAATCTCGATCTGCAGGTTTTGAATCCAAGCCCGGGACCTGCAACTTCAGCGGACCTGATTGCCACCGTGAATGGCACGCCACCGGTTCCCGTGGTGAGCCCGCAGGATGCGGCGCGCTTTCTTGATGAAGCCACCTTTGGCGCAACGGACGCCGACATCCACGATGTATCAATGAACGGCTACCAGGCGTGGCTCACGGAACAGTTTGGCATGCAGCCGACACCGTCAGAGCCCGCGGTGGAACAGGCGTTGGTTGTGAATAATCCGCCCTGCGCCGCGGGCAACGTGACCTGCAATGCGGCGCTGTTTGTGGAGAACGACACGGATGAGAACCTGGTGCAGGGGGCATTCTGGCAGCAATCGCTGACCGCGAGCGATGAGTTGCGACAGCGGGTGAAATACGCGCTCTCGCAACTGTTCGTGATTTCAAGCAATAACTCGACTGCGATTCAAAACATGCCGCGCGGCGAAGCGAGTTACTACGACATGCTGGGCACGGACGCCTTTGGAAACTTCAGGCAATTACTCCAGGATGTAACGCTGAGTCCGATGATGGGACAGTTTCTTTCCATGCTGGGCAACGACAAAGGCAATGCCACCACCGATCCGGATGAAAACTACGCGCGCGAGGTGATGCAGCTTTTTACCATCGGGCTGTGGCAGTTGAACGACGACGGGACCCAGCAGCTTGACTCGACCGGGAATCCGATTCCGACTTACTCGAATACCGACGTGATGGGACTGGCGGCGGTGTTCACGGGCTTCAGTTGGAACATACCAGGCGATAACAGTGACAACGCGTGGTCAAACTGCTGCGTCTACGTTGGCACCGGCTTTGGGGAAGAGCTACTGCCCATGCAGAGTTTCGCGAGCCACCACTCGACGGTGCAAAAGCAATTTCTCGGCGTCACCATTCCGGCCTCGGGGAGCGCGGACCCGAATGGCGATCTGACGATCGCGCTGGACACGTTGTTTAACCATCCGAATCTTCCTGCCTTCTTTTCGAAGCAGATGATCCAGCACCTGGTGACCAGCAATCCGAGCCCGGCATACGTGAACCGCGTGGCGCAGGTGTTCAAGGACGATGGAACCGGGGTGCGCGGCAATCTGCAGGCGGTGATTACGGCGATCCTGCTGGACACGGAGGCGCGCAGTTCGGCGACCGACGTTGCGAATCCGCAATTTGGAAAAGTGCGCGAGGCACTGCTGCGGTACACGGAGTGGGCGCGGGCTTTCACGGCGCAATCGCGGACCGGCTCCTTCGACCTGGGCAGCACGGAAGATCCGATTTATGGATTGGGGGAGATGTGGCTTCGTTCGCCCACGGTCTTCAACTGGTTCAGCCCCGGCTATACACCACCCGGCACGACCCTTGCGACGGATGGACTGCTGGCGCCCGAAGTGCAGATGACCAATGTTTCCACGGTCGTGGGGTACATCAATTATTTGCAGAACGCGATCGGCGGAAATGCGACCGGGGGGCCTGACGTTTTTTCGTCCTACGCGACGGAGATGAGTTTGGCGGCGACGCCTGACCAGTTACTGGACCGCATCAATCTGCTTTTGATGGCAGGCCAGATGAACAGCACGCTCTACAGCGAGATTCTAAACGCGATCGCTTCGATCCCGATACCGAGCGGAGACCAGAACGCGATCAATGCCGCGCTCTTGAGCCGCGTGCAAACGGCAATCTATCTCACCGTGGCGTCGCCCGACTTCGCCGCGCAGCAATAGGAGCGAGCCATGTGCAAATTTCACCAATCCAGGCGGCAGTTTTTGAGGACCGCATCGATGGCCTCAATGGCCGGCTTCTACGTGAGCCCATTTTTTCTCGAGCTCAACTCAGTGGCCGCAATGGCCCAGAACAGCGGGGGATCAGATTATCGCGCGCTGGTCTGCGTCTATCTGCAGGGCGGCAATGATGGCCATGGGACGGTGATAGCAACCGATGCCGACTCCTATGCGGCGTTTACGCAGGCACGATCGGGCGCGCCGGGGCTTGCGTATCCGCTGAGCGCGCTGCTGCCGATCACGCTGCAGACTCCGCAGAGCGGGCGCACCTTCGCTCTGAATCCAAGCCTGACGGGGGTGCAGAATCTATTCAACGCGGGCCGCGCCGCAATCGTTGCGAATACCGGCACGCTGGTGACACCGGCTACGAAGACGCAGATCGACGCCAACTCCGTCGCACTGCCTGACTCGCTGTTTTCGCATTTTGATCAGACGGCAGCATGGCAGGCGATTGCTTCGAACCTCGGCAGCGGCGAGCATATCGGGTGGGGCGGCGCGGTTGCCGACGCTATCGAGGCGATGAACATGAATTCCAATTCCATGTTTACCTGCATCTCGACCTCGGGCAATGCACTGTTTCTGGCCGGGCAAACTTCGTTTCAACTGAACGTGACATCGGCCGGGCCGATTCCGATCTACGGATTGGCGAACCCTACGTTTGGGTCGCCCGCGGCCAGCGACGCACTCAATTCCGTACTGACGGCCGAGGAGACAAACCTGTTTGCGCAGGAGTACGAAGTCATCCTCAATCGCTCGATGCAGGCGCAGTCAATGCTGGCGAGCGCGATGGCTCCGGCCGGAGTGGGAGGAGTGGCCAATCCGCCTCAGTACCTCGACCCCGTCTCGAGCAAGCTGATGGACAACCCGCTGGCTGCTTCGATGCAAACTGTAGCGCGGATCATTGCGGGGCGGGCGAGCCTGGGGGTGACACGGCAGATCTTCTACGTTCAGCTGGGGAGCTTTGACACGCACAACAACCAGGCGCAGATTCATGCGCAGCTTCTGACGCAGCTTGGGGCGGCCTTCGAGTATTTCGACGGATTGATGGTGGGCATGGGCCTGAGCAATCAGGTGACCTCGTTCACAATCTCCGACTTTGGACGGACACTGACGTGCAACAGCAACGGCACGGACCATGGCTGGGGTAGCCATCATTTTGTTGTGGGCGGGGCCGTGCAGGGACAGAACATGTACGGTCAGTATCCGGTGGTCGGCGTGAATCAGGCCAATGATGTGGGCGCGGGAAGGTTAATTCCGACCACCGCGGTTGAGCAGTACGCGGGCACGCTTGCGAGCTGGTTTGGCCTGTCGGATGGGCAGATAAGGACGGTGTTCCCCAACTTCGGCAACTTCGGCTCCGATCCATACCTGGGTTTCATGGGTTGAAGGGTTGCGAGATTGCCTGAGCCAGGCGGCATAAAAAAAGGCCACTTCGCGGGAAGTGGCCTTTGCGTTCCGTTTTCAACGTGGACCTTCAGAGTTGCCTATAACCATCAAACAACGCTTGATTGCGATCGTTCAAGATGGGTTATTGGTATTTGGGGTCGGACCGCATTCCGATAAGATGAGCCGGGACACCGGCCCACACCTCTCCCACTCCCGTTGTTCGCAGAAGCACAGCATTGGCGCCAATAATCGTGCCAGCGCCCACATGCAACATGCCTGAATTACAGAGGATCTTCGCGCCAGAACCTATCAAGACATCGTTACCAATATGAACGCCTTCAAAGCGAGATTGCTCCGCTTCACGAAATGTATCTCCGCGCCCAATGGTGACCCCTTGATAGATTTTGACATTGTTGCCAATCACGCAGGCTGGATGAAGGACGACACCGAATCCACCGTGCACAAGTTGAAAGTCGCTTCCGATCTTGACGGAAAGCGGTATCTCCGATCCCAGCGCTTTAAGAAGGACGTAGGCCAGGCGGCCGACAATCGGCCATCTGCGCGCGTATACCAGGTGAGTGCAAAAGTTTCTTGTCATCAACGTTACCCTTTGGCTGGGCTCCCGGTGGGCCCCCACCATAAGTTACAGGGATATCCAGCTGCGAGCGAACGGGCAATCCTTCTGGACATTTCTTGCCACGTCCTCAGCCGCGAGCGATCCGGTAAAGAAACGGAGTGGCTGAAGATTTTTGCGAGTGCGGCATCGAAGCTTTCTGGAGACAGTGGATCGAAGATATTCGATTCCGGAAGCAGTTCGGTTGCGCACCCTGCGTACTTAGAGCAGAGAACAGGTGTACCCGCCCACATTGCTTCGTTCACAACCAAACCCCAGACATCCTCCATGGTGGGGAAGACGACCACGTCGGCGGCCCGGTAGATCTCATTCATCGCGGCCTGAGGCTGATTCGGAATCATCTGAAAATGCTCGATCGCATTCTCCCGAGCCATGGCGACAAGGCGGTTCCGCTCCGGCCCGTCACCGACAATAGCCAGGGTGAAATCGAGCCCACGGGCCGTAAAGCGCCCGCAAGCCTCAATCAATTTGTTCAGTCCTTTTCGCCGGGTAAACTGGCCAACCGCAACGATGACAGGGTGAGGAGCACGCTCAAACCATGAGCTATGCTCGTCGGGAATCTTAAGAAATGTTTCCTGAGGAACGCAATTCTGAATCTGGAGAACGGAGTGACGGGGAATTCCCAAGGATTCAAGATACTCCGTCGAGGTGGCGCCGTAACTGATCCAGTGTTTTACGCGGCAAGCGAGGAATCTCCTCAAGCCTCGCCTCCATCCGTTCGCGTGCTTCTCAGAATGCGGAGTGCCGCCCCACCAAACCCACACTTGCGCGCCGGCCAGCTTGCCATAGATCAGCGCAATAGCGGTGCGCAAGCCCATCTCGTTGGTCAGCACCACGTCAGGCCTGAAGAACAGGAGCCAGAAAAGCAATCCTGGGCTGAGGTGCAGGTAAGCCGTATCTGAGATGCCGGGAACGCCCGTATGCTTCCGGGTTGGGATCTGAAGAGTCCAGACTTTGCGTGTCTTGAGCGATGGCAGAGTTTCAGTCTTCCAATGCCGGTTTGGCTCAGTGCCACCATGCAACAAGAGCGTATCGAAACGTTTTGCAAGATGCAGATAGATGGGAACTCTATACGGAGCGATCAGATTTGTCAGGATCGCCAGCTTCTTTCTTGGCAGATTGATGGAGTTATTGCCACTGTAATTCAAAGGAACCTCTGGAATGAGGAAGCTATCGAATGAGGGGTTGGTGCTCTGCTTCAGTATTCCTGGTGAGCAGCGTTTGAGGCGCCAAAGCTCGCGGATGATTCTTGATTGACTCTCACGCTTCGCAGCGCTGACTCGTATATCTCCGAGATAAAGACATAATTTGTCTCTGCTGTGTATTTTTTAACGAACTCACGCCGGGCACATTGCCGCAGGTCAATCAGACGGTCTGGATGAGTAAAGGCCCAGTCTGCTGCTCTGGCAAGGTGATTGGGGCTCCCAGGCGGGAACAATAGGCCGGTGACACCCTGTTCAACGAGTTCGGCCATCGATCCAAGGCGCGAGGCGATGATGGGAAGTCCCGCGGCGAGCGCTTCCACAATCACCATTGGAAACCCTTCGTAGTATACCGATGGAAGAATCAACACAGTGGCATGAGCCATCGCTCGGGACACTTCTTCTCTTCCGGCCGGTCCCAGCCATTCAATTCCATTGATTGTTGAGGCCGCGCTCCTGACCACGGAGCCCAAAGGGCCATCGCCCATGATCTTCAGCGCCCGCTTTGTGGGCAGTTGTTGCCAAGAGGCAAGCAGGGTATCAATTCCCTTCTCCGGCGACAGCCGCCCAACATACAAGGCATACCCGCCATCTCCGGCACCCGGCCCCGGATCGACTCCCAGGAAGTTTGGCTTAACCATAATTTTGCCGGCCGGCAGGCCACCCTCGATGAACTTGCCGCGCGCGAATGCGGTGAGGGCGACGAAGCGGGCCACGGTATGGTCCCATGTTTTAAGCATCCGATGGATCGACAACATGGTTGCGACTACAGCACTGCCTGTCTTGCTGTGACGATAGCAACTGTGTTGTATCGCGGGCCATGGAACGATCTTTCCCAGACAGTCATCACACGGCGTCGCGCCTCTCGAAAGGGTAAACGCAGGGCAGAGCAGCCTGTAATTATGCAGCGTCTGGACAATCGGAACTCTTGCCTGCCTGCACACATAATGAACGGACGGCGACAGTCGCGGGAAGAAATTGTGGACATGGACGAGATCTGGCCTGAACTGTCGAATGCGATCGTGCATCAAGCGGGCGCCGGTAAGCGAGTATGCGCACTGCAAAGCCGCCTTAGCAGCCTCTAATTTGCCAACTATGTTGTCATTATCTACCTGCAGCAGTTCGACATCATTTCCTTTTGCGCGCAGCAATGATATTTCCGCCCGCACGACGGCATCTTCGCCTCCCGCAGACTGATAGTGGTTATGAACAATAAGAACTCGCATAAGTCAACCAATGACACTTTGCTATGGAATTAGTGGAGTCATTTGATGCTCGCCTCGTGCTTCGACCTGGCCATGATTTCCAGGCTCGCCGCCATCAGGGAATAATCCGATTCGCAGCAACCTGGCCGTTTCGATGATATTTACCTGGTTCAATCCGCATTGATGCCCCTGCGGCGAGCCGGCGGCCCCTTCGGCAATCATCAATGCGATATCGGAAGATTTATAGGTCATCCTTACTTGCTCGTCGTTAGCGGGAGACGGTCCAAAGCAGTTATACAGAGTAAGTGCATTTTCCTGAGTGTCTGGCACAGTTAAAAACAGCAGGGCGCGAGAGCCGGTCTGCCTAATCCTGTACCCTGCCCGTATTGCCTGAACGTGGAGCCAAATATCATCCGCTCTTGGACAACAGAGGACAAAACCTGCTCCGGCCTTTTTCAATTCGGCGAGAAACGCAGGTGGATAAATGACTCCGGAGACTCCTTTTGCAAAGTGATTGAAGCGTGCCTGCCTCGATCTACAGTCGGGCCACTCCAGATACCTGGCGATTGTCGTGCATTTAGTGGACACGACGCCGGCTCGATAGCAACTGATTTCATCAGGATGCTTCCGATACGAACGATGCAGCCGCTCCAGCCAATAGGGGGGATAGATCATGTCATCATCCGCAGTGACCAGCGGGAGATCGAAGGTCTTTGCGGATTTCAGATATGGATAGTATTTTGTATGCGGTCCGAACCCTTCCTCGCAGACCTCGACTTCCAGCCCCCGCCGCTGAAGTCTTCTGATCGATTCTGGAAGTGGCGACGATGCCGTCTCTTCGCCAATCCACAGGATCATTCTGGACGGCAGAACGGCGCCTCTTGCAATCGACTCAATAGCCAGATGAACCGTTGCCAGCCTTGCGCCATGGGTTGTAAGCGAGACAACGGGACCGTTCACACCCACGACGCTCGATCGGCTGAAACGACTCCTCAGTTCAAGCCTGCCGGCGACAATGCGAATATAACATTGACGGAGCGGATGAATTACCGGTCTTAAGAGCAACTTTAATTTTTGAGCTATTGCCATTTATTCCAGACTTTGAGCAGACTTTCTTACACGTTGTTGTCGACGAGCGCGTGGACCCTGCGCCTGGGGAGAAGAACGCCGCCCCGTACAGCTTCGGCGTCCTCATGGTCTGGGCTTTCGATTATTTGCTCTATGCGGATTGGCTGCGCCACTGTGGCCGCGCTAAAGAGTACCAGGAACAGCGTGGAGGGAACGAACCAGTCTTCAACAAGATTAAAGAGAAAGAATGCGGCCAGCAGCAAAATGCCCCAGGTGTGATCGCGTCCGTCTCCATTCCTAAAGAGCCGAAGGGCCCGCCGGAGAGTGGAGAAATAAGAGAGGAGAAAGAGCGCGACGCCAACAAGGCCGAGATCGAGCCACAAATCGAGGATCAAATTATGGGCGTGAGGAACCTGCCAATTGGACCGCACTTCGATGAAGTTAGAAGGGCCATGGATTCCCTGCCAGAATGCGCCGTACCCGTATCCGATAAGGGGATGAATTGCGATCAGCTTCAGGACGAGATTCCAGAGCGGCACACGGCCCGTCAGCGTTGCATTGCGGCCCATAAGACTCAGCAGAAGGGACCCTTGCTGCACTGCAAGGACTGCAATTCCGACGAGCGCGATGAAAAGCGCGCCCGCCACTGGGATCAGCATCGAGACGTGCAGGCGAGGCATACGAGAAAGCAGGGCAAGCAGGAGCACGATGGCGAGGGTGACTTCGGCGCCGGCCGATCTCGACAGGAACGTCATTACTATGCCAAGGAAGAGGGCGGTGGCCAAGAGCAAGCGGTTTGCCTCTCTCGAAGACCACAGGCTTGCGCAACAAATACACAAGAGAACCATCGCTGTTCCGAGGTTGTTCTTGTGACCGAAGACCCCGCGCCAACTGCCTGCAATCCCGGGATCGGTGACGATGCCGTATTGCGGGAGGAAGACAGCGACAACTGCGCTCAGTGCAGCAAGAATGATCAATGCAAAGAGGAGCATCCGCATTTGCTCTCGTGACGAGAAAGAGGTCCCGAAATAGAGACCAAACAGGATGCTGAAGACGGTGATAATGGTCCTGACGATCGTAGTCTCGGAGTTGCCGGACCAAGCGGCAGAGGCAGCCATCCATGCCACCAGAGCGGCGAGCCAGAACTGCGGAACTATGAGACGCGTTGATTTGCGGAGACGAAGCAGGATGAAGAATAACAGTCCGAGCCAAATTGCGACGCGCACCGACTGCGTGTAGACGTTGGAGAGGTTTTGCGGATTCAGGTTGTCATTCTCTCCCGTAAATACCGGGAGAATTGCCCCGCTGAAAAAAATCAGGCCAAGCACGCAATAGAGCTTTTCAACGGAGTTCAACATGAGGCTAGCTTTCCAAAGTTCTTTGGGGCGCCACTCCCGCAGCACCAAAGGAGTAATTACGGTGGTGCCCGCGACGGCATTTGAAAGAGATGGCGGAGTACATCAGAGCCGCCAGCAGACCGTCCGAAGCCAGACTGGAGCCGGCAGCGCCGCGCCATCCGTACGCCGGGATGATCCAGAGGTTGACAAGCACATTGAAGACCGCAACGACGGCCTGCATCGAGGTGCGAGTCCCCTGGTGTCCTGCACCGGTAAGCGCGTTGGCCATAAAGTAATGGAGAGTTTTGAGGAGGGGCAGCAGGGCGAGCCAGCGAAGCACTTCTGCAGTTCGAGCGAACTGCGACCCCAGAATCATGGGTAGTATCGGCGCGCCCATGAGCATTGCTACGGCGGCGACCAGCGAGTAGATCACAGAAGGGCGTGTAAGACGAAGGCCATAAGACCGGGACGCCTGAATGCCATCCGCACCGTGCCTGAAGAACCTGGGGTAGGACGCACTGAGCAGCGATTGCACAGGCGCGAAAGCGACGTCAATGAAGCGATAGGCGGCAGCGTAGACACCTGCTGCGTCCAAGGAAACCATGCGTGAGAGCATGGTCTTATCAATATTGTTATAGATCGATTGCGCGGAAAGGCCTGCGGAAAAGTAAATGCCCTCGATAAATTCGGAACCGATTCTTCGCAGCGCGTGGCGGGGAGCGCCTGCCTGTTTACCCAGAGCCGCGAGCGCGAACACGGCCGTTGCCGCAGTGGCAAGAACGTAGATTTGAGTCCATTCGACGGCCGACGGGTGCGGCCGGATCAGGAGGAGCACGAAAATTCCAACTAGTCTCGAACCGCTGATGAGAACCTGCAACTGTGCCGACCTGTTCATCATCTCGATGGCCTGAAATGCGGCCGCCGCCAGGTCTACCAGCGGGAGCAGCACGAGGTCGGAGATGCCCACGAACAGCACGCTCGCGACGGCCACGGAGCCAGGCAGAAAGAACCGGGCAAAGCCAACAACAATCACCAGAAAGGCAACTCCACTCGCACAAATGAGGATGAGTCCATTTCCCCAATATGCCGCCAGAACGCTTCGGTTCCGCGATACGTTTTTAACGAGCAGGTTGGCAGCACCAAAGCCGGCAAAAGGCGCGGCAATTGCCACCAGTGCAGTAATGGCAACGAAAGCGCCGTACTGCTGAGCACCGAGTCCCCGGGCAATGAGCACAAAGTACAAGCCCTGAATGACTGTCCGAACTCCATAGCCGCCGAACATCCAACCTGCATTCTGCACGAGGGTGCTGGTCCGGACTCTGCGCGGCAAATCGACTTTCATCAATTGTCTCTTGTAACTCCGCTACTATACGAACTTATAGCCAACGGTTTTTTCATTGTCCGAGTGGAGATCTGATTACGCTCGTCAAGCTAGAACCGATAGATGGCTGCCGAGCCAGCCTCTGCCACGACGGAAGAGGCGCTAAGTACGAAGTTTTTGGCAAAGCTGAAGGGGACATAGATAATGTCGTCCGCAATGAGCTGCATGTCCGGCACCTTGCCCTTCTGCATCGCATTCAGAGATAGGGGGAGCTGGGTATAGCCCTGGCCCGTTTTGCGAATGAGCATGGCATGCGATGGAACGGAGGTGTGATTGATTCCAGCCGCCATGGCCACCGCTTGAAGCACCGAGATTTTAAAATCGTTAGTGGCCATGGGATAGCCACCGGGCCTGCCGACATCGCCCATAACATAGACGACGCCGACTTTAGGTATGACAACCCTGTCTCCCGGATAAACCGCAACCTGCGCTTCAAGCGCCGCATCCGCTGAGTTAGAGAGGAGGTAAGTGATGCGCTCATGGGTGGCGCGGCGTTCGATTGTGACTCGACGATCAGCCAGTTCGGTGACTCCGCCGGCCATCGCCAAAACATCCAGAACACTGCGCCCGGTTGAAATCGGGTAGACGCCCGGCGCGCGGACCTGCCCCAGAACGGAAACCGAGAGCGTCGCATACTGCGCAACGTTCACAGTCACGTGCGGATGGTTCAGAATGTTGGCCTGGACGAGAGTCTTCTCGATGACGGCGGCAGCCTGTCCAGGAGTCATCGAGCCCACACTGACGCTTCCCCCCAAGACCAGTGGGACGTCGCCGGCGTCAGTGACGCGCACACTTTGATTCAGGTCAGGGGTTTCGAAGACCTGAATTGTCAACACATCGCCAGGACCAATTGGCAGGCTCTCCTGCTGGGCCAACAAAGGAAGCGCCAGAACGGATATCAAGAGAGCGCAACTAAGCAATTTCATCATTTGCATAGCTCCCCATGTAATTCGATTGCTTGTAACCGTAGTACCCGTCAAGCACGCCGGAACGCGGACTTACAGCATTCACAACGACCCCGACACTCCTCTTGGAGTGCGCTTGTAAAATGTGGTTGGCGCGTCGAAGGGCGGTTCGCGAGGTCATGCCAAGGCGCGCAACCTGAATCGTCATATCAACTCTCTTGCTGAGAATCAGCGCATCGACAACGGGGAGCACCGGCGGACCGTCAAACACAATGATGTCGTACTCTTCGCGCCATGCCTGCGCCAGACCCTTCATTCGCGGTGAACCCAGCAACGTGGATGGAAAGGGCGGATGAGAACCGGCCGCCAGCATAAAGAGGTTGGGGATTTGAGGACGGGCGATGGGATGGGCCGTATCTCGATCGCTGGTAAGGAGCGAGCTCAAGCCCTCAGTGCGCAGCAATCCCAGCCGCCGGCCCAAACTCTGATGACGCATGTCGGTCTCGACGAAAAGCACCTTCTTTCCCTGCAGGGCAAAACCGGCAGCAATATTCGCGCTGAGCGTGCTTTTTCCTTCTCCCGGGATTGCACTGGTCACAAGGAAGACTTTGGACTGCTCCTCACTGGTCAAGAGCAACAGACGGGAACAAAGAGTATTGATGCTTTCGCTATAGGGAGTTTGTGGAGAGCAGACAACCTGCAATTCGCCTTCGGTACCAGGAACAGGCTGAAACATGGGAATGAGGCCGATAAGTGGAATGCCGAGACGCTCAATCTCCTCCGGTTCCTGGAGCCGGTTGTCGACCCTGTCTGCAATGATCGCCGACGCCGCCCCGAGCAACATGCCACAGCAGACAGCCGCAGCCAGGTACAGTGGTACGTTTGGCACCGCCGGCTTTGCGGGTGTAAGTCCCTTGTCGACGACGGTGATGTTTGTCGACTGCAAGCCCTGAAGCAATCCCGCCTCCTCCAGTTTTTTCTGCAGATCTTCATAGAGAGCGGTGCTGTCGACGGCCTGCTGGCGGACTATTGCGTATTGGATGGACTTTTCATTGAGCCGATTGGCATCGGTTTTTTGAGTTTCGTATTCCTTGCGCGTGGAATTCTCAGTTGCCAGGGCGATATCGTAGTCACTCCTGGCTCTGCGAGCCAAGCGATCGGACTCTTCGTGAATCGCTTTGTCGATCCCTGCAAGACTTGCGTTTTCTTCTTCCAGCTTTGGATAGGCGGTACCGAACTTCACTTTGTCCTGCTGAATCTGCGCACTTAGAATTCCCTCCTGGGTGCGGAGATTCTGGATCACCATAAGAGAGTTGTTGGTTCCGTTCGTTCCCCCGCTCGACAAAGAGTTTCCTGCCAAACCGGAAAGCGATTCAGGATCCCCGGACATGACCGCCTGGAACACCGCACCCTTCAGAACCCGGTTTTGGATGGACTCAGTGAGCGCCACCGTGTCTTGTTGCAGCCGATCGAGGACACCGGAGTACGCCTGTTCGTGGCCGGCCGCGTCGGTGGCGCCGAGACTATAGATGCCGGAGTCGCTTTGCATTTCGGCAACCTGCGTCTGGAGGTCCACGCTATTCTTACGCAGTCCATCCATCTGCGCGCTCAACCAGTCGGAGTCCTTTGCCGTGGCCTCGGAGCGAGTGCGATAGGTGTAGTCCATCAACTCCTGCGCAAGGGTGTTGGTTACGTCCGCAGCGGTCTTCGGGTCAGAGCTCAGATAACTGATATCGATAAGGCGCGTACCGGGAACCGCCTTGACTTTCAGGCGATGGCTGAAGATTTTGAGAAGGTGGCTGCGCAACAGAGGCGAGTTTTCCGGGGTTGGATTCACGGTGCCCCCGGAGGCATCAGGCAGCGACCAGCCTGATAACCACTCAGGCAAATTGAACCGCGGCTGAAAGTCGTAGGTGTTTTGAAGCCTGAGCGCATTGATGGTCTGGAGAGCGAGGCGATCGGATTTGAGGACACTCACCTGCGTCTCGATGTTGATATCAGTCTGCAGGGAGTCTGCCGCATCGCTTGCGGGCACAGATCCCATCAGAGTGTCCAAGCCAAGAGCGTCCGATGATTCCTTTCCGATCTGGATTGTCGCGGTAGACTCATATCTCCTGGTTTTCACGATGCAAAGGACAATTGCGATTGCGAGCGAGACAGCAACGATGCCCCAGAAGATTCGCGATCTTCTGCGGAATATCTGATAAACCTCAAGGGCTGTCATGCCGTCATCTGTGGAGTTCTTCATAGCTGAGGCACCCTCCTTTCACGATTGCGTTGTCACCGCTATCCGTAGAGTTGCTGGGTGTGCGGCTTCCTGCCGCCTGTGTCGAATCGGCGCCCGAGCATTTGCAGGGCGATGAAGCCCACAAAGAGCGGGTTCAGGAAGACGTATCTCTTCCACAATCGGGACGGTTCGCGACCAAGCCTGTAAAGCCACTCGAGGCCGCGGTCCTGCATCCATCGAGGGGCCTGCGGCAAACTTCCGGCGTGAAAAGCAAAAGCTGCTCCAACGGCGAGAATCGGCAACGCCAGCGCGCTTCTCAGCTCGAAGGTAAAGACCTCTTGCCTGGGGCAGCCGAGTCCGACAAACACGATCGCCGCGCCAGACCTTGCTATTCTTTCGACCAGTTGCTCATGCTCATCCGCTGACAGTCGACCAAACTTCGACGGCTCAGCTCCGGCGATCAAGAGGTCAGGAAATCGCTCACTGAGGCGCATCGAGAGCTTCTGGACAACATTCGCGGAACTGCCATAGAAATAGACCGGGAGGTTCTTTGTTGCCGCGGCTTTACACACCTTGAGCATCAGATTGGGCCCGTAGACGCGGTCTTGCAGTTTGCTGCCATAAAGGAGATTGAGCGCCCAACGCACCGGTTGGCCATCGGGCACAATCAAGTCGAAGCTATTCAAGCGGTACTGGTGCTCAAGATCGGTGACTCCGGTCATGACTCCATGGACTGCAAGCGCCGTGACTGCCAGAGGAAGGGACAACGTTGCTGCTGTCATAACCCTCTCGACAGCGGCCTCATAATCCAAAGCACTTACCATGATACCCAGTACATTTTTCTTGCCGAGGTTCAACATATGGCAACTCCCGCCAATGATTCCTGATGCCAGCGTTCACGATTGACAACGAAGATTTCATCAAGGATGGTGGAAACGTCATAGCGGTATTGCCAGGAGGGATAGTGACTTTTGAAACGCAATACATCGCTGATATACCAGATGTGGTCGCCGATCCGACTCTCGTCGACATACTCATAGTTAAGCTTTTTAGAGGTTATGCGCTCGCAGATTTCGATTGCCTCGAGCATGGAGCAGTTACTGAAACGCGAGCCGCCCATGTTATAGACTTCGCCGAAGCGCGGAGCGTGGAAAAAATGATCAAATGCTGAAATGAGGTCGGCGCTGTGGATGTTATCGCGGACCTGCTTGCCTTTGTAACCGTAAACGCGATAGGGTGCGCCGTTAGCGCAGCACTTCATGAGATAGGCCAGGAAGCCGTGGAGCTGAGTGCCGGAATGATTTGGGCCAGTCAGGCATCCACCGCGAAAACATACCGTATGCATGCCGAAGTATCTTCCATACTCCTGCACCAGGACGTCTGCGGCCACTTTAGAAGCGCCAAAGACGCTGTGAAGCGACTGATCGATGGACATCTCCTCTGGAATGCCGTTGGACCACTCATGACCCGGAGCTATTTCCCAACGTTTTTCAAGCTCGACGAGGGGGATCCGGTTGGGCGTATCTCCGTAGACCTTGTTTGTGGAAGTGAAGATGAACGCGGCGTCGATCGCGAACTTGCGCGTGGCTTCGAGGACCACCTGAGTGCCAACGGCGTTCACGCTGAAATCGACAGATGGATTTGAGGCAGCCCAATCGTGGGATGGTTGAGCAGCGGTGTGGACGACTAACTCAATGTCTTTTCCATAGCGCCGGAAGATGCGGAAGATAGCATCCTGATCGCGTATGTCGACGTTCTCATGGGTGTAGTTGTTCACCTCCCTTTCCAGCCGCTCTTGCATCCAGGCGGTGGACGCTTCCCGGCCAAAGAAGACTTCCCGCATGTTGTTGTCGATCCCGATCACGTCCATGCCTTCGGCGGCAAAATGTCGAACGGACTCGGATCCGACGAGTCCGGCAGAGCCGGTAACAATTGCGACACTCATTAATGCACCTCGGTGGTTTAATTTTGAGATCACTTAAATAGATCGCGCTAAACTCCGCGCATGGCGAAGACAACGGTGTGGAGAAGAATCGCAATATCCATGAAGAAGCTGCGATTCCGAATGTAGTAAAGGTCGTACTGGATATTTTCGTGAATCCTGAATTCCCGATCGGCACTGAGTTGCCAGAGCCCGGTAATTCCAGGGGTTACATGCAACCGCTGCCGTTGCAGGGAGTTGTATTGATTGACGATGAAGGGCATCTCAGGACGCGGTCCCACGAGGGACATTTCGCCCTTGAGGACATTGATGAGCTGGGGCAGCTCATCGAGGCTGGAGCGGCGCAAGAAGCGTCCAATGGACGTAATGCGCGGGTCGTCAGAGTGATTGGGTGAGAATTCGTAGGCGGGCGAGTCAACGTGCATCGACCTGAATTTGTAGAGATCGAAAAGCTTGCCATTGAGGCCCACCCGCTTCTGGCAAAAGAGGGAGGGGCCCGGCGAGTCGAGATGCACGAGAATGGCGATCAGCAGCCACAACGGGGCCAGGCACACCATTAAAGCGAAAGCTCCAAGGAGATCGAAGGGACGCTTGGCCGTTTGGTAATACCAATGCTTTGCGGGGCGTCCGACAAGACTGAGTAGGGTGCCATCGAGGTCGGCATGTTCGGTCCAATACTCAGTCTCGGCAGCATGGCCGGGAATAAACGCAAGTCTGGCATTGGCTTGGCGAGCGACTTCTGCGACGCGGGCAAACTTTTCGCCGTCGAGGTCAGGGATGGCGATCACCACGAACCTACATTGATGCTTCTCGAGCAGTTCCCTTGTGATGGGCGCCGAAATAACTCTGAGAGAGTGGCTGCGCCGGTAACCGTATTCGAAGATCTTCCGCCCATGCAATTCAGAGTTATCGTCAATAATGGCGACAGGGTTCAGGCCTAGTTTGAGGGAACGAGTCAATGCCGAAAAAATACGGCGTCCATTGGAACCCGCGCCGTAGATGAGGACGTTCTGGATACCGAGCCCTTTCGATCGCAGAGCGCGCACAGCGAGAAAGAGAAGCTGCTTTTCAAGCACCTGCAGAAGGGGTACAGAAACCAAAGCAAAAGCAAAAGCCCCGCGAGAGAATATGTGACTGGTGAAAAATGTTACCGGAAGGACGAGGAGAAACGTCTGGGCCGAAACCCGCAGCGATCGTTCCGTCTCCTTGATGCGCAGCAGGCTGTTTCCACTCTGATAAGCGCCGTCGCGGTCGAGCAGGATGACGTCGAGGGCAGCCATGGCAAAGGCGACCAGCCACACCATCCGATCGGGATACTCGAGTCTTTTGCCGAGTTCGAGGAGGTGGTACGCGGCATAACCGCCGACCACGGCAAGAGCGACAGTGAAGCCATCTGCGAGGACCTCAACGCAGGTGAGAATCTTCTCGAAGTGACTGCACATGGAGACAGAACTGCCGGGATTTGAACGCGCAGCGTTCTCATCCGGGCAGTCTCTGAGCAACTGCGAAATGCCGATACCAATCGTGGTCATGGCGAATCCAAGGAATTGCGGGAGCGAGGATTAGACAACTTGTGCTTCGAGGGCGGGCACAAAGACGGACGTGGCTGAGTGCGGCGCCGGATCGAGCACGCCAAGCCAGAATGTGGAGTAGCGTTCGATGGTTTCGCGGCTGCTGGAGCGGGAGTGCTCGTAGCCTTCGATCAGCATGGAGATTTCAGGCTGGGCAGCGACCATGAGCGCGATGGCCGCGGTGATCTTGGCCGGGTTCAGTTTTCGGATGCGGCCTGCATCAATATTCGATTGAAGGTAATTTACGATCGCGTTAAAGAGCGGGGCCAGGAATTCATGACAAACCTTCTCGGCCTTGCCGCCATGTTCGAGGTATGCCACGGCAACCAGCCGAGGCAACTCCGGCGAATACACGATCGTGTCTACCAGGAGGCCCAGAATCTGGGGTAGCGCGCGATCGGGCGTTTGATGTTTCAAAGCCGAGTCGAGTGAATCGAGGCGCAGCTTGACGGTTTTGAAGCTGGACGCGAGCGCCGACCAGAAGATGTCTTCCTTTGTCTTGTAGTACCTGTAGACCGTAACTTCGCTCACGTCCGCGAGGCGGGCGATATCCTGCGTCGTGGTGCCACGGTATCCCTGTCGAGAAAACAGGGCAACGGCGGCGTGGGTGATTCTTCCAGGTACCTCTGAGGTCCGAATTAAGGGAGTCATTGTGAATTCCTTTGTGATGGCAACCGGGAAAAAGGCCGTCGGGCCCGAGGTTTATCAATCCGGAAAGGGGTGCGGTTTCAGAGTTGCTGCCGGCAGGCAGACAAAAAGCCTGTCATGAAGGCGGGACAACCAGCGCCGCGAGCCAATTTTTCTCAGATCGAGGTCCAAGCCGCGCCAGGTAACGGGTGTACCTGCACGACAGACAACAAAGAAATGAGGAAAATTGCCCCCGACACGCGATGAATGCGTGCCCGGGACGGGACGCTGGCCGTCCCACAGTTCATAACAGGCTGTGGGTACGACCGGTTTTCGGATGCCCGCATGGGAGCTTGTGACAGCTTATCGAAGGCGGGCTGGAGTTTTTCAGCAGCCACTTGAACGGTGGCATGAAGGTTGATGGTTGTGGGTCGAGCATGGGAGGCAGGAGGGATGCGGCTTGCCGTCAGGATTTTTTCTGCGAGGCAGGCGACGCGTCCATTCGAGCTGTTGTGTGGAGCCCTTGCCTGCTGGATCGCAAATTGCGCAAGGCTTCGCCATGCTGACTTAGTAACTCTCTGAAACCTAAGCAGACTTCTCCCCTGAGGGGAGCCCTGAAAAGCAGGTTCCTTAAACGATCACTTGGAAGAGTGAAAGAATCTTAAGTCGGTACTAAAGGAACCTAAAGCGACAAGACATGCCGTGTTGTGGAAAAACGCGACATAATGTGCCAATGTGGACATTCGGGGCTTTGGGATCCTAAAAGGGGCGGATTCTGCACAGAGGTTGGTGCAAAAAGTACCATTTTGGTCCACGCGCATGGGAATGACTGCACCCATGGGGCGGATTCCGCGGCAGATTGCAATCGTTTTTCTTGCAGGCAAAAGACGGACTGCGGCCAGGATTCCATTCGCCCACGAGTGCGCCAGACAGGCTGCTCTAAAAAGGGGCTGAATTTACCCGCAATTATCGGCGCAGGAAGTCTTTGGCTTTCTGGATGAGGACGTCGCGGCTGACGTCGGAGATGGCGTTGGTGAGGGGAATCTGCTTGGGGCAGGCTTCAACGCAGTTCTGCGCAAAGCCGCACTCCTGGATGCCGCCGTCGCCGGCCAGGGCGCGCAGGCGCTCTTCCTTGAAGACCTTGCCGGTGGGGTGGTTGTTGAAGAGCTTGACCTGAGCGATGGTGGCGGCGCCGACAAAGCCGGTATCCTGATTGAACTGCGGGCAAACCTCCATGCAGCAGGTGCAGGAGATGCAGTTGGAGAGGGGATAGTTGGCCTCCTGCTGCTGGGGAAAGACGCGGGGACCGGAACCGAGATCGTAGGTTCCGTCGACGGGCACCCAGGCTTTGACGGCCATAAGGTTGTCAAAGAGGACGGAGCGGTCGACCTGGAGATCGCGGACGAGGGGAAACTTGGAGAGCGGCTCGACGCGGATGGGCTGTTCGAGGTTGTCAACGAGGGCAGAGCAGGCCATGCGGGCCTTGCCGTTGATGCGCATGGCGCAGGAGCCGCAGATTTCTTCGAGGCAGTTGGAGTCGTAGGTGATGGGGGTAGTTTCTTTTCCGCTGGCGGTGACGGGGTTGGCGGCGATCTCCATCATGGCGGAGATGACGTTCATGCCGGGCCGCCACTCGAGTTCAAATTTTTCCCATACTGCGGGCGCATCGGGGCTTGCCTGACGCTTGATTTCCAGGGTTACGGTTTTGGTTGCCATGATCCCTTTCCTGACGAGTTGTGCCGTACGATCGGCCCTGCCTCGGGGGCTGAGGCCCCAAAATTCTTTTTAAGACTCGTTTCGGCACGTGACCCTGAGGTTATCCCGGTTCGCGCCCTGGTACAAAACTACTTGGCGGCGTCGTAACGGCGCGCACGCGGCTTGATGTACTGCGTATCCACTTCTTCATATTCGAACTTGGGGCCGGCTACTTCGCCGGTGAAGCCGGCCTTGGTGGTCTTCAAAAACTTTTCGTCGTTGCGATCCGGGAATTCGGGCTTGTAATGTGCGCCGCGGCTCTCGTCGCGAAGGAGTGCGCCCTGCACCAGGGTGCGCGAGAGTTCGAGCATGTTCTTCAACTGGCGGGCGAAGGCGAAGCTGGTGTTGGCCCACTGGCTGCGGTCGCTAAGGTTGACTTTTTTGTAGCGTTCGAGCAACTCGACGATTTTTTCATCGGCCAGCTTGAGGCCTTTGTTGTAGCGGATAACGGTGGCGTGCTCGGTGGTGGTTTGGCCGAGCTCGCGCCAGAGGCGGAAGGGATTCTCAGTGCCCTCGTTCTTCAGGAGCCTGGAGTTGATTTCGGCCTGGCGCGTAAGCTCCGCGGCGTGGCCGCCATCGCCCTCGGTGGCAGGAAGGTTTTTGGCGTAAGCGAGCGCGTTGGGACCAGCGCGGAAACCACCGAAGATGCAGCTAACCAGCGAATTTGCGCCCAGGCGGTTGGCGCCGTGGTACTGGTATTCGCACTCGCCGGCGGCAAAGATGCCGGGAATATTCGTCATTTGGTTGAAGTCGACCCAGAGGCCGCCCATGGTGTAGTGCATGCCGGGGAAGATCTTCATGGGGACTTCGCGAGGATCGTCGCCGACGAACTTCTCGTAGATTTCGAGGATGCCTTCGAGCTTGCGGTTGAGGGTTTCGCGGTCGATGTGGGTGAGGTCGAGGTAGACCATGGGCTGGCCGTCGATGCCCAGGCCCTCTTCATAGACGACTTTGTGAATGGCGCGGGTGGCCACATCGCGCGGGACGAGGTTGCCGTACTTGGGATACCACTCCTCAAGGAAGTAGAAGCGCTCGGCCTCGGGAATCTGCTTGACGGGACGGGTGTCACCGGGGGTGCGCGGAACCCAGACGCGGCCACCCTCTCCGCGAGCCGACTCGGACATGAGACGAAGCTTGTCTTCGCCGGGAATGGAGGTGGGATGGACCTGAATGAATTCGCCGTTGGCGTAGAAGGCGCCCTGCTGGAAGATGGCGGACTGGGCAGAGCCGGTGCAGACCACGGAGTTGGTGCTTTTGCCGAAGATGGCTCCGATGCCGCCGGTGGCGAGAATGATGGCGTCTGCGACGAAGGACTTGAGCTCCATGGAGCGGAGGTTGAGAGCGGTGATGCCGCGGGCCTGTCCTTTGGAGTCGAGGACGGCGGAGAGAAACTCCCATCCCTCGTACTTGTTGACTTTGCCCTCGGCCTCGTAGCGACGGACCTGCTCATCGAGGGCGTAGAGCAACTGCTGACCGGTGGTGGCGCCGGCAAAGGCGGTGCGATGATAGAGCGTGCCGCCAAAGCGGCGGAAGTCAAGCAGGCCCTCGGGGGTGCGATTGAAGGGCACGCCCATGCGGTCAAGGAGGTCGATGATGGCGGGCGCGGCCTCGCACATGGCCTTGACGGGGGTCTGGTTGGCGAGGAAGTCGCCGCCAAAGATGGTGTCGTCGAAGTGCTGGGCGGTGGTGTCGCCCTCGCCCTTGAGGTTTTTGGCGGCGTTGATGCCGCCCTGGGCGCAGACCGAGTGAGAACGCTTGACGGGCACGATGGAGAACAGGTCGACGGTGCCACCGGCTTCAGCGATCTTGATAACCGCCGCCAGGCCCGCCAGGCCTCCACCAACCACGATGATTCTGGGTGCTGCCATGAACAAACTTCCTTTCCGAGGAAAGCGGGAATACAGCTATCAGCATTCAGCTAAAAGCAGGACGCCGGATCGTTGGGCGCACTAAAAAGCAATGTCGGCTCCCGGTGCGCTCGTTGTTGCGGCAGGGATCGGGTTTGCTGGGACGCTTGGATACTTTCCGCCAACAAAGGCCCAGATGCTCGCGAGCCCCATGACGGCGATCAGGACGCCCCCCGCGACGCAGACGTAGCCGAAGCGCTTGCGGGCGGTTTCACCGGGGGTGATGCCCCACTTGGCGGCAAACAGCCACACGCCATAGGCGAAATGCCAGCAGACGGCAATCATGGCGATGACGTAGATGGCGACCATCCAGGGATTGGAGAGCTCGACCTGGACCTTGTGGAATGCGGCGTAGGGGTTTTCAGGCAGGCTGATGCCCATGAAGCGCTGGCGAATGACGTGTTGGAGGATGTAGGCGAAGGCGATGAGGCCTGTATAGCGCTGGGCGAGGTACATCCAGTTCCCAGCCCAGGGGTAGTAGACGATGTTGGATTTGCCGCGCAGCCAGATGTAGACGCCATAGCAGGCGTGGTAGAGGATGGGCAGGAAGATGAAGACCCATTCGAGGACGCGGACCAGGGGCAGGCTGTTGAGGAACTTGACCTGGGCGCCATAGGCCAGCGGGCCTTTGAGAGCTTCGAAGTTCGACAGCAGGTGCTCCAGCAGGAAGGCGCCGATGGGGATGATGCCGAGCAGGGAGTGGAGCTTGCGCCAGATAAAGGAGGTTCCCTGGCCGGCGCGCAAAGGCGCTACGCCGCGACGGACCGTGGGCGTGGCAGAAGATTGAGCAGTTGCCATGGAAATGTAGGCTCCTAAAGGCTGCAGACCGAGGTAATTGCGGCAAGGCTGTTCCAGATTGAGAGACAGAAATCTCTCTCGATTGACTCAAGCATTATTCGCGGCGTGGATTGGGTCCGTCAAGGCGAGGCTCTGCGAGCCTTTCACCCTATGGGAGGGTTGTTAGAGGAGCAGGGGGAGCAGGGCTTCAATGGCGCGGCCGCGATGGCTGAGGGAGAGCTTGGTTTCGAGGTCGATCTCGGCCATGGTGCGGGCCAGGGCGGGGAGATAGAAAAGGGGATCGTAGCCGAATCCGCCGGTTCCGCGGGGAGCTTGGAGGATGAGGCCTTCGACGGCGCCTTCCGCAGTATGGAGCGGGAGGCCGTCGCGCGCGGCCACCAGGACGCAGCGGTAACGAGCGGTGCGCTGGGGGGCAGGGACGGCGGCGAGACACTGCAGGAGCACGATGTTGTTCCAGACATCGGTGTTGTCGTTGGCGTCGGGCGAGTCGGTGAGGCCGGAGTCGGCGGCAAAGCGGGCGGAGCGGACACCGGGCGCGCCGTCGAGGGCGTCGACTTCAAGGCCGGAGTCGTCGGCCAGGACGAGCTGGCCGGGAGCGAAGCGGGAGTAGTAGACGGCTTTGAGGGTGGCGTTGGCGGCAAAGGTTTCGCCGTCCTCCTCGGGTGCGGGGATGGTGTCGGCCGCGGGCAAGGGATCGATGAAGATGGAATAGGCGTGGGCGGCGGTGCGGAAGTCGCGGAGCTTGCCCTGGCTGGTGGTGGCGGCGAGAAGGCGGAGAGCCATGGAGTGAGTGTAAGGCCGGAAGCGAGTTTGACAAGGGCATCGTGGCTTGACTAAGGTGGTTCCGCTTGTAACTTATTTCATTTGAGGAAATCCCGGCGGTGGAGTGAGGGTTCGAGGGTGCGGTTTTTGCGCGATGCGCAGCGGGAGTTTGCGGTTCCCGACTGGGACTTAAGCTTTGCAATGTTCCTGGGAGCGCATGCGCACCAAGAACCAACGCGGATCTTTCGACTACGCTGAGCTTCGCTCAAGATGACAGTTCGTTATTTAAAGCTAGGTTGGCTTTTTTCGCTGCGCTGTTCGTTTTTAGCGGCGTTGCTCTATTTCGCTGCGGCACTTTTGACGCGCTGGATCAGGATCAACAGATTCAAGTTTGCAGGTGAGGGGAAGCATGAGAGCCCGAGAGATAGCTTTATTTGCGGTTGGCCTTTGCGTGACCGCGGTAGCTTGCTTTGCGGCTACGACGGATGTGGCAGCGGGTCCGATGGCGTTGCGGGTGGACAACCTTAAGACGCCGCTGGGGATTGACGACCCTGCGCCACGGTTGAGCTGGCAGTTAGAGGACGCGACGCGTGGAGCGAGGCAGAGCGCTTACGAAGTGCAGGTGGCGCGGCGGGCCGAGTTGCTTGGCGAGAACAAGCCGGACGTCTGGGACAGCGGGCGGGTGGAATCGAACCAGTCGATGAATATTCCTTATGCGGGTCCGGCCATCACGGCGAGCACGCGCTACTACTGGCGAGTGAAGGTTTGGGATGGAGCAGGCAAGCTTTACCCGGCACGCGAGACGGGCTGGTGGGAGACCGGGCTGCTGACTGCGGACGGATGGCGCGGGAAATGGATCGGATTTGAGACGGCGGAGGAATCCGCGGTGCGCAACGCGCCTTCAGTGTGGATCGCCAGCCCGGATGCAAAGGCGCCGGCCAAAGAGAAAGGCGCCGAGCAGCGGTTCGCTTATTGCACGACGCTGACGCTGACGGGACCGGTGCGCAAGGCCATCCTTTACGCGGCGGGGGAGGATACAGTCTCAGCGTGGATGGACGGCGCCGAGGTGCTGAGGGCAGAAAAGCTGCCGCCATGGGGCCAGATGCCGTGGAGGAAGTACGTCCGGGCGGATGTGACAGACAAGGTGAGGGCGGGCGCCAACACGATGGCGATTGAAGTGGTGCATTACGTGGTCAATCCCAACGGAATGGCGACGGAAGATGCACCGCCGATGATGGCCGCACTGGTGGTGGAATACGAGGATGGGCAATGGGCCAGTTTTGCGAGCACACCGGAGTGGAAGACGGCGGTGCATGCGGCAACAGGGTGGGAGCAGAAGGGCTTTGACAATGCGGGATGGAAGTCCGCAGTGCAGTTTGCACCAGACCCGGGGTCGGGCGCCGATCCGCTTCACGCTCCGTGGATTCCCGACTCGGTGAAGTCGCTGCGGCGCGTTTTCACGGTGAACGCGGCGGTGAAGTCGGCGCGGATTTATGCCACGGCGCTGGGGGCCTACGAGCTTTTCCTCAACGGCAAGCGGGTGAGCGACGATGTGCTGGCGCCGGGCTGGACCGATTTCCGCCAGCGGGTAAAGTACCAGACGTATGACGTAACGGCGCAGGTGGTGAGCGGCAGCAACGCGCTGGGTGCGCTGCTGGCTCCGGGGTGGTACGAGACGCCGCTGGAGTGGTTCCAGCAACCCAACAATTACGGCATTACGCCTCCGGCGCTGCGGGCGGAGTTGCGCATCGAGCACACGGACGGGAGGGTGGAGTGGGTGACGACAGACACAAGCTGGCAGGCGAGCCGGTCGAGCATTCTGCACTCTGAGATCTACGACGGGGAAAGCCAGGACGCGCGGCTTGCGCAGGCGGGATGGGATACGGCGGCATTCGCGGGGCGGGATTGGCAGAGCGCGGCCGTGATCGATCCGGAGGCGGTTGCGATTGAGGCACAGGACTATGCGCCGATTCGCGTGGAGCGAGAGATGGCTGCAAAATCGCTGACGCAGCCGAAGCCTGGAGTCTATGTTTACGACTTTGGCCAAAATCTGTCGGGCGTGGAGCGATTGCGCGTGCAAGGACCGGCGGGAACGAATGTGCGCCTGCGCTTTGCCGAGGTTTTGAATGCGGATGGAACGATCTATACCGACAACCTGCGCACAGCCAAGGCGACGGACCATTTTATTTTGAGCGGCAAGGGAGTGGAGGAGTTCACGCCGCAGTTCACCTTTCACGGATTCCGGTATGCGGAGCTGACGGGTCTGGCGACGCCGCCGCACATAGACTCAGTACGCGCACTGGTTCTGCACACGGCCGCGCCGTTCACGGCAAAACTGGAGACCGGCAACGCGATGGTCAACAAGCTGTGGAGCAATATTCTGTGGGGCCAGCGATCGAATTTTGTGGGCATACCGACGGACTGTCCGCAGCGGGATGAGCGGTTGGGCTGGATGGCAGATGCGCAGGTGTTCTGGCGGGCGGCCAGTTACAACATGGACCTGGCGGCGTTCGCGCGGCAATTTGCCGAAGACATGCGCGGGACCCAGGCCGGGACGCCGTACTACGGCGTGTTCGCGCCGGGCACGGCCGAGCAGACGTCCGGCTCGGGTGCGGGATGGAGCGATGCGGGTGTGGTGATTCCCTGGACAAGCTGGCTTGAGACCGGGGACACGCGGGTGATCGAGCAGAACTGGGCGGCGATGGAGAAGTATCTCGATGCCATCGCGGCGGCCAATCCCGACGGGCTGTGGAAGAACGAAAGCGGCACGCACTTTGGGGACTGGCTTTCACCGGAGGGCATGACCGACTACACGCTGATTGCAACGGCGTACTGGGCCTATGACGCAACGCTGATGGAGGAGATGGCGCACGCGACCGGGCGCAGGCAAGAGGAAGCGAAGTACGCGCAGATTTTTTCGAAGATTCGCGGCGCGTTTGAAAAGCAGTTTGTGCGTAGCGATGGATTTGTGGCGGGAGCGGACAATGGCGGGAATTCGTTTGGGGTGATCGACAATCCGGGCGCGCAAGCCAAGGGCGGCGACACGCAGACGGGTTACGTGCTGGCGCTGCACATGAATCTGCTGCCGGAGAAGCTGCGCGCGGCGGCGGCAACGAGGCTGGCGGACAAGATCGAAGCCAACCACGGCTTGCTGGGCACGGGCTTTCTGGGAACGCCTTACCTGCTGGAGGAGCTGACCAAGGCGGGACACGCGGAGTTGGCGTTCAAGCTGCTGCTCAATACCGATTACCCGTCGTGGGGCTACATGGTGGAGCATGGCGCAACAACGACGTGGGAACGCTGGAACGGCGACCAGATGCGCGGCGATCCGAGCATGAACTCCTATAACCATTACGCCTATGGCGCGGTGGCCGACTGGATTTACCGCTACGCGGCAGGTGTAGATGCGACGCCGCTGGATGCGGGCTTCCACACGGTGGTGCTGCATCCGTCGTTCGACCGGCGGATGGGGCACGTTTCGTTTGAGTACGACTCGGCGTACGGACCGATCGATTCCGCGTGGACCGTTCAAGGGAAGAGCGTCGAGTGGCGGGTGACGCTGCCTGCCAATACGATGGGCCGGCTGCCGCTGAGCGGGAATGAGGCCTCGCGCTACAGGGTTGATGGCGTGCCTCTTGCCGAGAGCAAACTGGCAAAGGCAACTGCAGGCGGATTTGAGCTGACGGCGGGCAGTTATACGTTTGAGGTTGGGCTTGAAAAGTGAAGCCTCTTCCTTTGCCGGTGGTCCAAGGGGCGATTCAGCAGACAGGCTTTGAAACTGCGCGCAGCCGGCAGGATGGGGCCGGCCGCAGGCATGGAGAAACGGAGAGGTAATGCCGGTAACAATCCTGGTTGGAATTGGGTGGCACATTCTAGGCGCGGCGATGGCCGCTTCGTTTTACGCGCCGATTGAGAAGGTCAGGAACTGGTCGTGGGAGACCACCTGGGCCATCGCGGGTTTCTTCTCATGGATATTGCTGCCGATCGGCGTAAGCCTTCTTCTGCTGCCGGATTTTGGAGGGTTTTACGCGTCGATGGGCTCGCCGTTGCTGTTAAAGGTGGCCCTGTTTGGCGCCATGTGGGGCGTGGGCAACGTGAGCTACGGGTTGACGATGCGGCACCTGGGGATGTCATTGGGCATCGGCGTGGCGATCGGCGTGACGCTGGTGGTGGGTACGCTGGTGCCGCCGCTGATTCACGGGCAAGGCGCGATGCTGATCTCGACCAAAGGCGGACTGCTGACCATGGCGGGTGTTTTTGTGGCGCTGGTGGGCGTGGCGATCGTCTCCTATGCCGGGCATCAGAAGGAAGTGCAGCTCGGCGCTGAGGTGCGTGAGTTCAACGTGAAGCTGGGACTGGCGCTGGCGGTGATGTGCGGGATTTTTTCTTCGGGCATGTCGTTCGCGATCGATGCGGCGCGGCCGATGGAAGCCGCGGCCAAGCTGCTGGGGGTGAATCCACTGTACGCGGCGCTGCCAAGCTACGTGATCATCATGGGTGGCGGGGCAATCGTGAATTTGAGCTATTGCTTCATCCGTCTGGCGGCGCTGAAGCGTTTGTCGCTGCGTGCCGACCTGGGCCAGCCGCGGCCGACACTGGCGAGGAATGGGCTTCTGGCGATGACGGGCGGCGTGATGTGGTACCTGCAATTCTTCTTCTACGCGTGGGGCGCGGCTCACATCCCGGTTCGGCTGGCGTATGTGAACTGGATGCTGCACATGAGCATTTACGTGCTGTGCGGCGGGCTGGTGGGCCTGGCGCTGGGCGAGTGGAAGGGCGTGGAACGGAGACCGGTTCGCCTGCTTTGGGCAGGGGTGCTGGTGATCATCGCGGCGGCTAACCTGGTGGGGTTGGGGATGGCCTCGTAGCGATCGGGAGACTCGGGCCTCAGGCGGGAAGCGGAACGAGGCCGTCGAGGCGTTGCGCGATCAGGTCCTGGCGGAGTTGCTGCGCGGTGTTGAAGAGAAATCCCCTCATGCCGAGGGCATTGGCGGCTTCGACGTTCACGGGCCGGTCGTCGATGAAGAGCGCCTGGCTGGGCTCGACGGCGAGCGCTTTGAGAACGTGGTGATAGATGGCGGGATCCGGTTTGACCAACCCTAACTGATAGCTCCAGACCAAAACGTCGAAGCGGGAGAGCCAGGCGAACTCGCGCTTCATTCTTTCGAAGACGCTTTCTCCCATGTTGGAGAGGATGGCGGTGAGAAAGCCGCGCTGGTGGAGCTTAAGCTGCCAGGCCAGCATGGTTTCGTTTTCGGTGGTCCACATGACGGCATCAAGATGGGTCAACTGCTCGAAGGCGGAGGGCGGCAGATGCAGGCCAGCTTCGCGGGTAAACTTTTGCCAGAAGGCGTTGGCGTTGATTTTGCCCTCGTCATAGGCGGGACGGTCGGCCCAGTAGAGGGTTTCGAAATGGTCAGCGGTGAGTCCCGTAATCCGCAGCATAGCGGCATAGGCGCTGGGCTCCGGCGGGGCGGATAACACCTTTCCATAATCGAAGACGACGGCACGGACAGCCGAATTGCGGTCCAGTTTCTGGGCCAATGCTCCTCCCGGTAGACGCCCGTGTATGGTGGTGAAAGACGCCTCTGCTTATTGTGCCTGATCGAGGCTGGCGGGTGCGGTGAAGGGACTGGACTCAAGAAAGAATTGCCGGGGAATATGCGGTTTTCAAAGAGAACGGACTGGAATACGGAAGAGAGCGAGTTGGCGCGGGCGCAACGGCTGCGCCTGGCGGCTGGGCTGCCGGTGGCAGACCTGACGGTCTCGAATCCGACCCGCTGTGGTTTCCGGTACGACCCCGCGTTGGTCGACTCTCTGGCCGACGCGAAGGCGCTGGCCTACGATCCGCAGCCGAAAGGAACGGCCCAGGCGCGGGAGGCGGTGGCCAAGTACTATGCCGATGCCGGCGTGGAGATTTTGAGCAGCCAGATTGTGCTGACGACCAGCACCAGCGAGGCCTATAGCTTCCTTTTCAGGCTGCTTTGCGATCCGGGGTGCGCGATTGTTGCGCCTCAGCCGAGCTATCCGCTCTTTGAATACCTGGCAGGGCTGGACGATGTGCTGATCCGACCTGCGCCGCTGGTATACGACCAGGGGTGGCAGATTGAGCCGGAGGGGATGCGGCGGGCGATTACACCAGAGACGCGGGCCATTGTGCTGGTGCATCCGAACAACCCGACCGGCCACTTTACCAAGCCGTGGGAGGCCGAGGAACTGGCGGTTATGTGCCGGGAGTTTGGACTGGCGCTGATTGTGGACGAGGTCTTTCTAGATTACGGCGTGGCTGGAACCGGCAGAAGTTTTGCGGCCGGGCTTGAGGGCGTGGATGTGTTCGTGGTGAGCGGGCTGAGCAAGATTGCCTGCCTGCCGCAGATGAAAGCGGCGTGGATTGCGGCGGCCGGGCCGCACCAGGAAGAGGCTCTCGACCGGCTGGAGGTGATTGCCGATACGTTTCTCTCGATGAATGCGCCTGTGCAGTGCGCGCTGCCCAAGTGGCTTGAGGGACGGGCGACGATCCAGGTGCAGGTGAGGGCGCGCGTGGCAGCGAACCTGGCCGAGCTGGACCGGCAGCTTACGAAGCTGCCCGCGGTGCAGAGGCTTGAAGTGGAAGGCGGCTGGTATGCGGTGCTACGGATTCCGGCGCTTGAACCGGACGAGCGCACTTGCCTGGCGCTGCTGGAACGCGGGGTCTGGGTTCACCCGGGGTACTTTTTCGGAATGGCCGAGTCGGGTTGGCTGGTGCTAAGCCTACTGGGACCAGAGGCGGATTTTAACATCGCAATCACCCGGTTGGTTCAATTTTTTGAAATGAACCATAGGAGTAACGTAGGTAAGCTGCCGGCCAAAAGCAGCACTTGAATTGATAGCTCTATCTTATTTATGAATATAAGGTTAAGTGTGCGCAAACTGTTTCACATTATCGCAGAAAGGGGTTGGCGCGGCGCTCCTGGCCGATGGTTGTGGCGGGACCGTGGCCGGGCAGGACCCTGGTTTCATCCGGCAAGGGAAGCAGACGGGTGTGAATGGACTCGATGATCTGGCAGGAATCGCCTCCGGGCAGGTCAGTGCGACCGATGCTGCCGGCAAAGAGCGTGTCGCCGGCGATGAGCAGTTTGAGCGGGGCAAAGTGGAGGCAGACAGAGCCCTGCGTGTGGCCGGGCGTGTGCAGTACCCTGGCGGAGTAGTTCTCGAGGCCGACACTGCAGCCGTCGATCAGGCCCCCGTCGGGCGGAGCGGTTTCAGGGGGCTCGATGCCCAGCCATGCGGCCTGGGCTTCGATCATTTTGAGCAACGGCAAGTCGTTTTCGTTGAGGAAGATGGGCGCGCCCGTCAGGCGCTTGAGGCGGAGCGCGCCGCCCACGTGGTCAATGTGGGCGTGGGTGATGAGAATCTGCTTGAGCGTGAGGCCAAGTTCGGTGAGGCGGCGATGAATGCGGCCGATGTCGTCGCCGGGATCGATGACGATGGCTTCGCGGGTCTGCTCGTCGCCGAGCAGGGTGCAGTTGCAGGCCAGCATGCCGACGGGAAAGGTTTCCAAGATCATGGCTTGATTGTAGAGGGATTCGTGAGGGGCGGGACGCGGTCGCAGATCGCGAACGGAGTATCTGCGCAGTAACTTTCATATGGCAAAAAAGAATTCTCGCGATTCGCTTTTTATTCGCTATAATGCGTGCATGGCTGTGACTCGTAGGCAAAAAGAGGTTGTGGACTTCCTGGAGTCGTTTGTGGCACGGAACGGCTATTCTCCTTCGTTTGAGGAGATTGCGCGGGGCATGGGGCTAAAGAGCCTGGCGACTGTGCACAAGCACATTACCAACCTTGAGAAGAAAGGTCTGCTGGACAGGGTGCATAACCGCAGCCGTTCGATTGACCTGCTGCCGCCGGGATCGCGTACGCGCTCGAGCTCGAAGCTGCCGCTGGCCGGGCGCATTGCGGCGGGGATGCCGGTGGAGGCCTCGGAGACGTCGGAGACCATCTCGCTGCACGACGTGGTGGGGAATCGGGACGTGTTTGCCCTAGAAGTCCGCGGGGACTCGATGCGGGACGAGCACATTATCAACGGGGACTACGTACTTGTGGAGCGTACGCGGACGGCACGCCAGGGCGAGATCGTGGTCGCGCTGGTGCATGGGTCCGAGACCACGTTGAAGCGCTTTTTTCCGGAGGGCAACGTGGTTCGGCTGCAGCCGGCCAATGCGGAGATGGAGCCGATTTATGTTCCCGCGGCGCAGGTGGCCATCCAGGGACGGGTTCTTGGAGTGCTGCGCAAGTACAGGTAAAGATCTCATAATAAACACGATATATACACTTTGTCCAATAGAAGTGCAGGAATTCGGGACACTTTATGCCGGGAATCTGACACAAGTATTTATTTAGATTTGCAAAGGATTTGTGGAACTGGGGGCCATGGTTGCAGAGACTGCCCAGGCGAAGAAGCGGATGCGGGGGCCTGCCGCGGGGGATAGAAGGAGCCCGGCCTCTTCGATTTGCCGAATCCCAAACCCATTGCTCACATGCTGCTGTGATCTCAGGCACAGCCGGAACGCTGCTAACGAGTTCACAGTTTCCCACGGACCTCGTCTGGGGAGAAGTGCGTACGGATCGCTCCTGATTATGAAGCGTACCGTCCTATTTCGCCAGGGTTATCAAGCGTAGTCGGCGAATGCTCTTTTCCTTCATCTCTTACTCCTCTCCTCAGAGCCAGTCCTGAAAACAGGGTGGGGAGGAATTATGCCAGCCGCCGCTATTCAACCCGTCATCGACGTCCTTGACGCTCACGAAAAACTGCTCATCGACCAGGTCATCGCCAGGTTTCAAGACCACCCCGGCGCACTGCTGGGAATCCTGGAAGCCGTCCAGTCCGCCAATCCCCATAAATATCTCTCGATGGCCTCGCTGCGCTACATCGCCCAGGAGACGGGCGTTCCTCCGGCAAGAATCTACAGCGCGGCCACGTTCTTCGCGCTCTTCAATCTAGATCCGCAGGGCGACAACGTGATCTGCGTCTGCCGCGGCACGGCCTGCCATACCCGCGGTTCCCGGGATCTGCTGGACAAGGTGTGCCTCGATCTGGGCCTGAGCGGCCACGAGGTTAGCGAAACCGGCGAGGCCGATAAACTGGCGCTCACCACCCCCGACCGCAAGTTCACCGTCCGCACCGTTGCCTGCTTTGGGCAGTGCGCGCTGGCCCCGGTTGTCGAGGTCAACCACCACATCCTCAGCCATGTGAACGAGCGCACGCTGCAGCGCGAAGTGAAGGCATTGACCCAGGGGAGGAAATAATGCCGCGAATTCAGGACATCGGCGCATTCAACGCGGTACGCGAGTCCGGCCTTGGCAAGCTCATGCCGGCTGTCCCGCGCCTCACCGTCGGCATGGGAACCTGTGGCCGCGGCAATGGCGCTGAAGAGCTGTATCACGCCCTCAATGGCGCCATTCAAAGCAGCGGGCTGGAAGTGCAGCTCACCGGCGTGGGCTGCTTCGGCTCCTGCTTTCAGGAGCCGCTGGTCAGCGTCCGCCTTCCCGGGGCTCCGCTGGTCCTGCTGCATCACGTGCAGGCCAACGACGCCGGGCGCATTCTCGAGGGCATCTCCTCCGGCGTGATGCCACCCGATCTGATCTATTGCAAGATCGAGGAATGGGATCACATCACCGGCTCGGTCAAGTACGGACAGGGCTATCCTGAGATCGCCCCCTGGCACGCGATTCCATTCTTCAAGGGCCAGAAGAAGATCGTTCTGCGCAACTGCGGTCTCATCAACCCCTCTGACATTGAGGAATACATTGCTGTGGGCGGCTACCAGGCCCTCTACAAGGTTCTTATCGACGGCCGTAAAGACGCCGTGATCGAGCAGATCAAGGCATCGCGGCTGCGCGGCCGAGGGGGCGCCGGCTTCCTGACCGGAAACAAGTGGGATTTTCTGGCCAAGGCCAAAGCGGACGCAAAATACATCGTCTGCAACGCCGATGAAGGCGACCCCGGCGCGTACATGAATCGCAACGAGATCGAGGGCGATCCTCATTCCCTGCTTGAAGGCATGATCATCGGCGCCTATGTCATGGGCGCGACAGAAGGCATCGTTTATGTGCGCGCCGAGTATCCGCTGGCCGTGCGCCGCCTCAACCGCGCGATCGAACAGGCCCGCGAATACGGCCTGCTCGGCGCCAACATCCTCGACCGCGGTTTCAACTTCAACATCGAGCTGGTGCAGGGCGCGGGGGCGTTCGTCTGCGGCGAAGAAACGGCGCTGATCGCCTCACTCGAAGGCTTCGCCGGCAGGCCTCATCCGCGGCCGCCGTTTCCCGCGCAAAAGGGTCTGTGGGGCAAGCCCACCAACATCAACAATGTTGAGACCTGGTGCAATATCGCTCCCATCGTCAGCCGCGGAGCCGCCTGGTTCGCTGAGAGCGGAAGCGCCAAAAGCCCGGGAACGAAGGTCTTCTCGCTGGTGGGCAAGATCCGGAACACCGGGCTCGTCGAGATGCCTCTGGGCACGCCGCTCAAGAGCTTCATCTACGACATAGGAGAAGGCGCGGTGGCAGGGCGCCGGGTCAAGGCGGTGCAGACCGGCGGTCCTTCCGGCGGCTGCATCCCAGTGGAGATGCTCGACACCCCGGTCGATTATGAGTCCCTGGCGCAGATTGGGTCCATTATGGGCTCCGGCGGCATGGTGGTACTCGACGAAGACAACTGCATGGTCGACGTAGCCCGCTACTTCGTCGAATTCACCCACTCCGAGTCCTGCGGCAAGTGCGTGCCCTGCCGCGTGGGATTGAACAAGGCGCTCAGCATCCTCAATGCGATCACCAAGGGCGATGGAACCTCGGAGCACCTCGCCCTGCTCGACGAACTTGGCCGCATGGTGCGCGAATGTTCGCTCTGCGGCCTTGGCCAGTCCGCGCCCAATCCCGTTCTCACCACCATCCGCCACTTCCGCGAGGAGTACGAAGATCACATCCTGGCCCACCGCTGCCGCGCCGGTGTCTGCCAGGAGCTAGCCCTCTCGCCCTGCGAAAACAGTTGCCCGCTGCGCATGAACATTCCGCGCTTTCTCGAGCTCTACCAGGAAGGACGGCTTGAAGACGCCTTCGAATCGGTGATTCTCGACAATCCCCTGCCCGCGTCCACCGGCAGAGTCTGCCAGCATCCCTGCGACAATCGCTGCCGCCGCCAGTCGTTCGACGAAGTGGTGAACATGCGCGAGGTGCACCGATTCATCGCCGATCAGATTTACCAGTCCGACCTGTTCGAGCCCATGGTGGAGCGCATCCTGGCGCGAAAGCTGCAGCCGACAGGCCGCAAGGTGGCCGTGGCCGGTTCAGGTCCCACCGGCCTGACGGCGGCCTTTTATCTGGCCATGCTGGGCCACGAGGTGACCATCTTTGAAGAGCGCAGCGAGGCGGGCGGCATGTTGCGCTTCGCCATTCCCGAGTACCGGCTGCCCAAATCGGTGCTCCGCCGCGAACTCGATCTGATCGAGCGTGTCGGCGTCAAAATGGTCTTCAACACCCGGGTGGGTTTCGATATTCCGCTCAACGAATTGGCGGCCGGCTTCGATGCGGTCTTCCTTTCCATCGGAACCTGGAAGGAGTCCTGGCTCTATTTGCCCGGAACCGAGCTCAAGAACGTTTCGCCGGCGCTGCCGTTTCTGGAGTCCGTGGCCCGGAACGATAAAGTCGTTGTGGGATCGAAGGTTGCGGTGATTGGCGGCGGCAATGCGGCCATCGATTCGGCACGAACCGTGCTGCGCATGGGCGGCAGCGCCACCATCCTCTATCGACGCGAGCGCAAAGACATGCCCGCCATCGACGAGGAGATTCAGGCAGCCGAAGAAGAAGGCGTGCGCTTTGTCTTTCTGGCCGCGCCTCACCGCATTCTTGGCGGCGCGGATGGCAGCGTCAAGGCCATCGAGATCGTGAAAACCCGGCTGGGCGAATACGACAAATCCGGCCGCAGGCGTCCCATCCCCACCGACGAAGTGCAGCGGTTCGAGTGCGACAGCGTGATTCTGGCCGTGGGCGAAACCTTCGACCAGGACTTTTGCCGCGCCTCCGGCCTCGCGCTTAAAGAGGAAGGCACCCTCGCGGTCGACCGGTTCACCCTCGAAACCAGCCGCCCCGGTTTCTATGCCGGAGGGGACGTGATCACCGGCGCATCGAACATGTCCAACGCCATGAGCGGGGGCAAGCAGGCGGCGCGCAAAATCGATGAGCGTCTCATGCCCGACCAGGGAACCAATCGCTGGGATAGCCTGTTTCCCAGCTTCGAGTACAGCCGCCAGGCTCCGGGCGAACCGAGTCTGAGCCGCCGCCACGAGGCGCATTCCATGCCGGCGCAGGCCAGGGCTCACTCGCAGCAGGAAGTTGTGGCCGGCCTCAGCCCCCAGGAGGCCCTGGAAGAATGCCGCCGCTGCCTGCGCTGCGACTTAAGAATCACCGCAACCACGGAGTGAGGCCGATGGACCGCGAAAGGAGCAACCCGTTGCCGAACAAAACAATCTCCGTCCGCATTGATGGTGAACTGGTGACCGCGCACGAGGGAGACACAATTCTTGAAGCGGCGCGAGCCAACGGCAAGCAGATTCCCACGCTCTGCTATCTCAAGGGACTGACCGCGGTGGGTGCTTGCCGCGTGTGCATGGTTGAGCTTGCCGGGACTGACCGTTTGCTTCCCGCCTGCACCACCCCCATTCAGGACGGCATGTCCATCAAGACCTCCTCGGCCAAACTCACGCTCTATCGCCGCATGGCTGTCGAGCTGCTGCTGGTGGAGCGCAACCACATCTGCTCGTCCTGCGTCTCCAACGGCCATTGCGAACTGCAGTCCATGGCCCAGTCCCTGGGCGTGACCCATGTTCGCTATGCCTACAACAACCCCCGCCTGCCCGTGGACATGTCCCACCCGCGCTTCGTTCTCGATCACAATCGCTGCATTCTGTGCACCCGCTGCGTGAGGGTGTGCGCGGAGGTGGAGGGTGCGCATGTGTGGGAGGTGGCCTCGCGCGGCATCTACTCCCGCGTTGTCAGCGACCTGAAGGACGACTGGGGCCACGCAGACAACTGCACAGGCTGCGGCAAATGTATCCAGGCCTGCCCGACCGGCGCTCTGGCTGAAAAAGGCTTCGCCGTGCACGAGATGGTGAAGCAGAGCGAGGCCGTGACCCGCCTGGCGGCGCAACGGCAAGGCCACCCGGGAAGTGTGAACAAGCCCTAACTATTTTGTCCAACCCATTTGTCCCACCCGCCCGTTACCCGTAGAATCAGGAAGGGCCGGCGGCGATTTTGCCGCGAGAGGCTCCAGGTACCGATGAGCGAACAGGAAACAGGGACTTCACCCCAGGAGCCGGCGGTTTCACCGGCATGGGCAAGAATCGAGCGGGCACGCCACCCTCAGCGTCCCAACCCCATGGACTTCATTGAGCGAATCTTCACGGATTTCAGCGAGATTCACGGGGATCGCGCCTTTGGTGACGATGAAGCCGTGGCCTGCGGCATGGCGCGGCTTGGCGGCGTGGAGGTGATGGTGATCGCCAATCGCAAGGGCGGCACCACCAAGGAGCGGGTCAAGCGCAACTTCGGCATGCCGCATCCCGAGGGTTACCGCAAGGCCCTCCGCTCGATGCGCATCGCGGAAAAATTTGGCCGGCCCGTGATCAGCCTTATCGACCTTCCCGGCGCGTACCCCGGCCTGGGCGCCGAAGAGCGGGGACAGGCGGAGGCCATCGCCCGCAACCTGTTTGAGATGGCGCGCCTGCGGGTGCCCACGATTTCTGTGATCTGCGGCGAGGGCGGTTCGGGCGGAGCCCTGGCCCTGGCCCTGGCTGACCGCGTACTCATTCTTGAAAATGCACTCTACTTCGTCATCACCCCGGAGTCCTGTGCGGCGATCATGTGGCGCGATGCATCGCATAAACAACTTGCCGCAGAGGCCATGCGCATCTCCGCCCCCGAGGTTGCGGCCCTGGGATGCGTGGACGAAATCATCTCTGAGCCGCCGGGCGGCATCCACACCGATCAGGAAGCGGGCACCGGCCTGCTCGGCAGAGCTCTCCGCAGGCACCTGGCTGAACTCAAGGCCATGCCCATTGAGACGCTGGTTGCCTCCCGCCAGCTCAAGTTCCGCAATATCGCGCAGTTTTATGCAGAAGAGTAGGCGGTTCACGCCTCCAGGGCGAAACAGCCGCTGACAAAACGGATTTTGACGAAACGATTGAATATGGTGGAATCAAAACCGGAATCTGACGGTAATCCCCGCGGTTCAACCTCGGTTGGCGCGGGGCAACTGTCTGCGTCGGGAGGGTGCCGATGAGCGCGCCTCAGCCTCGCGGCAGCCGCTTGCGCGCCTACGTGCAGTTTCTCGTTGCCGTTCTCTACTTCTTTCTGGCGCGGTCGCTGGCTCGCCGCGGAGCGGCCGCGCTGGCCTCCGAGCAGTGGTCTCCGCTGATCGCGCAGGCTCTGCTTGTTTTGCTGCTGTTGCTGGGCTACGCGGCGATCGGCTTCTGGCTCAATCGGCAAGTTTCACCCATCAGTGCGCAGGGATTTCCGGTTCGGTCAGGCTGGCGGGGCGAAACAGGACTGGGCCTGGTCACAGGCTGGGGCCTGGCCGTGCTCTGCGTGATCCCGCTTGCCCTCTTTGGCGGAATCGCCGTCACAGTTTTCACCGGACCCTCTGCCTGGGGATGGCTACTGGCCGACGCAGCTTTCTTTGCCTTGATGGCGGGGGCAGAGGAAATCGCCTTTCGCGGCTACGGATTCCAGAACTTTGCCCTTGCCGTGGGGCCTCTGGGCGCCTCGCTGGGATTCGCGGCTTACTACGCCATCGTCCAGTCTCTTGTGCCCGGTTCGAGCCACGCCAGCTTTTTTGCCTCGGTGGCCCTCGGCCTGCTGCTCTCCGCAGCCTACCTGCGCACCCGTGCGCTGTGGCTGAGCTGGGGCATCAACTTCGCCTGGAAGGCCAGCCGTGCCCTGCTCTTCGGACTTGCCGTCAACGGCGTGAACAGCCATTCTCCCGTCGTCCAGGGCGACCCCATGGGACCGTTCTGGCTTACGGGCGGCGGCTTTGGCATCGAGGGCAGTTGGATCACTTTCTTCCTTCTGATGCTGGCCATCCCCGTTCTATTCCGCCTCACCCGCGATCTTAACTTCCGCTACAACACCCCCGTGATCGTGCCGGGAGGCATTCCCGTGGATATTGATGCGGCGGCCCGCGCCCAACATGAGACGGCCATGGGCACAGCCGAGCCCGCCTCGCCAGCGCTGATCCAGATCGGTTCGGCAAACCCGCCGTCGCCGCGTGTTTTAGACCAATCTGAGACCAACTCACCCGACAAATCCCAAGAGTGATTGATCCAAAGAGCGCGAAGAGATTGGATTGCTTTTGAAAAAGGGTGAACCCCACCGGCAACGCGTTAGAGTGAAGTCCTCGTTCAACCGGATTCCCCTGGCCTGGACAGATTTCCGCGTTGCCCGGGCGGCCGTATCCCACGGTTGGATGGCCGCAGCGCCGTGGCAATCATGCTGGTCGTCAAGTCGCGGCGGGCCGCAGCGGGTCGCAGCGGGCCGCCACTGCGTTTCAGATTTTCTTCGCCTCCCCGCTCCGGTTTGCATTTTCTCCCTTAACGGGGCTATCTTTTGATCAATGCTGTTGGTGTGCATGGGAGGCTCCCATGATCCTCGCATCCCTTTCCCCGGGCATGAGTGCTACCACTGAAACGAATGCAAGAACCAGCCGTGACCGGCACCTTGGGCGGGTTGCCTACACTTGCGCGATGGCAGCCCTGCTGACGACTGCAGCAGCCTCCGCCCAGGTGATCACAATCGACACCAGCGGCAAAACCAAACCCACTTCCAATGCCCCGGTTGACCGTCGCTACGCTCAGATTGCCCCCACCAAGATCCCGCTGCCCACGGCGAAACTCGACGAGAAAAGCCGCATCGAGCTGATCCGCGTTCTCCAGTCCGAGCAGGGTTTTGCCATGCGTCCATTTCCGCGCGGCCACAAGGGGCTCACCCTGGTCGCCAACGGGAAACTGGAGCCTGCCGGCGAGGCGTATCTCAACATGGTCATCAACAACGGGACCTCAGCCAAACCCGGCGACCGGCTGGTGGTCAGTGATGTCAAAATCGAAGACGCGAAGATTATCCTGGAGCTGAACGGCGGTCCTGACTTTAAACATCGCTTTCTCCGCCACATCTCCATCGGGATGGGCGGACCCGACATGGACTCCCCGGTTGTGCAGGACGACGGCGAGGAGGTTGTGGGCGCGCGCCTCACGCTGGCCTTCGATGGATCCATTCCGCAGGTAACCGGCGCGCAGGTCAAGGCGCTGCTCGCGCCGCTGATTTCATTTGACGTCAAGACGCCCGTTCAAGCGTTCACCGACACGCTTCCCACCCCGCTGAAGGACGCGATTCTGAATCATCAAGTGATGGTGGGCATGAGCACCGACATGGTTCTGTTCGCCAAGGGTCAGCCGCAGACCAAATCCCGCGAGATAGAGGGCCAGACGCCGTTTGAGGAGTGGATCTACGGCAAGCCCCCGCAGGAAGTGGACTTCGTCCGCATCAACGGCAACCGCGTGATCCGCGTTGAGATTGCCAAAGTGGGCGAGCCGCTGGCCATCTTTACCCAGGACGTAGTTTCAGGCCTGCTGATCGTTGACGGCTCACCCGTCATGACCGCCGAAACGCATACGCGGGTCGTAAGAGAGGGTGACGTCGAGCGCGACCCCAATAAAGAAGAGTCCGCGGCGCCGCCCAGCCTTCGCAATCCCGGCGAAAAGCTCCCGCAGGATCCGAACGTCGTACAGTCCACCAGCCAGAAGGATGTCGGCGTTATGAAGCCTGTGCAATTCCCAAAACCAAACCCGGATACGCAGCCCGGCGCCAACCCTGACAGCGTCCCTGATAGCCAGCCCGACGCCTCGACAACGCAGTCTTCGCCCCCAACGTCTTCGCCTGCGCCCGTGAAGACGCCGTCGCCCGCCGCTGGTACCGATCAACCCAACTGACCAGCCTGCCCGAGCAGCCGAACTGAGGGCGTGCCCGCCCCCATGCGCCAACCGCTGGACTCCGGTGGCGGCGCCGGGCTCCGGTGGCGGCGCCGGGCTCACCCAATTGCTCTGATCCGCACCCGCCTCCTTCGTGAAAACTCCGTCGCCCTCATGTAAACTTGAGTCAGCGAGTCCCGCTCCTTCCAGGCAATTCCATTGCGGTGAGGGCAGCCCATGACCGCGCCGTTGAAGCCGCGCGTAAGATCCTTGCGCGTGTGTGCAGAGACAACCCCCTGAAGGAGAAACACCCAATCCATGGCAAAAATCGCAAAAACAGGTGACCGCAAAAAGGTAATGGACACGACGAAGTCGACCAATTGTCCCAAGTGCACCAAGCCCACGCGCATCGTCAAGCGCGTCAAGGACCGCGAGCGCGGCGTTCCTGGCGGAGTCTACATCTCCTGCTCGGCCTGTGATTTCTACGAGAAACTCTAGCTTTGCTTGAGATTGTTCATAAGCAAAAGCCCGGCATCGCGCCGGGCTTTTGCTTTTCTTGGGGCCTGCGGCCGCCACCGAAGGCCGCCACCTGTACATTCTCATGCCGCAGTAGCACGGAAGACGCTGCAAGACCGATTTACTGCTTCATTGTGCGCACATAAGCAATCACGGCGTCCACGTCTTGCGACGGAAGACGGTGCCGGAAACCGGCCTCATCGACCTCCACAGGAGGCATCGCGTTGCTGCCCAGGGTGATTTGCTTCCTCAAGGCCTCATCCGAAAGGGATTGCACCTTTGAAGAGGTAAGCTGGGGAATTGACAGGCCAAAGAACTTGTTCGCAGCCGGATTTCCCTTGCCGTCTTCCCCATGACACTTGGCGCAGGTTAGATCGAAGGCTTGCTTTCCCGTGTAGCTGTGGTTCGACTCCATGAGATCACCTGACAACACGGTCCGCTGGTCGCCTTTGGGAATCGATCGCACAATCACACCGCCTTGACCGGCCATCCATACCTCGGAGAGGATCAGGCCCTTCTTCGATTTGTCAAAGACCAGATCACCGCCCCGGAAGAGCTCATCTGGCCCGTTGCTCCAGGCCAGGATGTTCACTTCGGCCCCGGCGGAATTGCTTGATTGCACCGTCAGCCTTGAAAACGTCTGATTGCGTGCTGAGAAGGTGTAGAGACCCGCCGGCAGCACGGTCGAACCGACGGTAAATTGAGTCGGAACATTGAGACGGATGGAGAACGCCGCTTGTCCGCTCGCCAGGCCGGCCGCGAAAAACATGATGACAACAAGCACCACAAAATTTCTCGCGATTGCGCACTGCACTTTGACTCGTTCCATTTCTTCGCCTTTCTCGTGCTCTCGTTCTATTACGGGGGGAAGAGGATCACCTGATGAACCCAGGTAGTCCAGTTTGCGGAGAGAGATGTTAGAAACGATGAAGCTGAGAATTGGAGATTACTTGGACCGGGGGCTCAGTCAAAACGGCGAAAGATAAATTTGTTTATACAAGAACCTCGAACGAATAAGCAATACAAATCCGCGACTCGCCGAAAACACGAACAACATCAGCCGATTTTTTGGAACCGGCCGCCTAACTGGCAGACTCGATCGCCTCGGCCATCTCCCGCAGTACCGCTTCCGCCGCCTCGACCGGGTCAGTTGCCTGCGTGATCGGCCGTCCCACCACCAGGTAGCTCGATCCGCGTCTCAGCGCCTCGGCGGGGGTCGCGAGCCGCCTTTGATCGCCCATCTCAGCCCCGCCTGGACGTATGCCAGGAGTCACCAACACGCCTTCCGGTCCGGTGAGCGTGCGGAGGTTGGCAACCTCCTCGGGTGAGCACACAAAGCCGCGAATCCCGGCTTCCATGCCCATCCGCGCCAGGAGCTCGACCTGTTCGGCGGGTGAGCGCTCGATTCCAGCCGCCCGCACCTGCGCCTGATCCATGCTGGTGAGCACCGTCACGGCCAGCAGCTGCGGCGGATAGGCAAAACCGGCAAGCGCGTCCCTGGCCGCAGCCAGCATCGCCGGCCCCCCTGCGGCGTGAACATTTACCATGCGCACGCCCAGCGCCGCGGCGGAACGCACCGCCCCGGCCACCGTGTTGGGAATGTCGTGAAACTTCAAATCGAGAAAGATCGAGTGCCCCCGCGCCACCAGGGGCTCCAGAACCGCCGGCCCAGCCGCCACAAACAGCTCCAGCCCCACTTTGAACCAGCGGCAACTCGATTCAAGCTTGTTCACCAGTTCGATGGCTGCAGCCGCAGAGGGCACGTCAAGCGCCACAATCAGCCGCTGTCGCGCCGCTTCCATCGGATCGGGTGGGAGCTGTGTCGGAGGCATAGAGGAAGCAAACGAAGGATTAAGCCGTTCGGGTATGGGCATACCTGCATCCTAACCCAACTCCAACTCCGGTGGGATTTGTACGCCATGCCGGCACCCCAATCCGCTAATCTGGTTCCAATGGCTCAGCGCCGCCGGCATCCTGGAGGTCAAAGGTTGAGGTCGAGATTGCACCGTGTGTTAAGGCTCGCGCTGGCATTCGGCATTCTCGGCACATCCGCCCTCGCTTCGGCCAACACCGTCGACACCAACCCCATGAACTACGATCCCCAGGTGCGCGAGGCCTTCCAGCACTTCTATAATCTCGACTTCCCAGCCGCCGTCTCCCGCTTTGAGCACTATCATGCGGAGCATCCGGGCGATCCCCAGGCCACCGCCTACCTGCTTGAGGCCGAAGTGTTTCAGGAACTCTACCGGCAGGACCTGCTTGACACCACCTTCTATGCCAACGACGGCTTCCTCACCGGCAAGCACGCCACCAGAGAAGATCCCGAGGCGCGCAGCCGCATCATGGGCCTTGCCGACGAGGCCATTCGGGAGTCCGACTGGCGACTGAGCAGAAAACCCAGCGATGTGGACGCCCTTTACGCGCGCTCCTGGACCCGCGCACTCGAGTGCACCTACCTCGCCATGGTCGACCGCGAGTTCGGCGCCGGCTTTCGCCTGGCCACAAAAGCCCGCTCCGATGCCAGCCGCGCCTTGCAGCTCGACCCTAACTACATCGACGCCAAGCTGGTGGCGGGAATCTATGAATACGTTGTAGGCGCCTTGCCCTGGCCCTTCAAATTCCTCATCGGCTTTGCGGGCATCACGGGTTCCAGATCCACGGGGATGGCCATGCTGAAAGACGCAGGCAATCGCGGCGTCAGCACCAGCCTTGAGGCCCGGACCGCTATGGCACTCTTTCTGCGCCGAGAGTCACGCTATCAGGCGGCCATTCAGGTGGTACGTACCCTTGAGAATCAGTATCCCCACGACTTCCTCTTCCGTCTTGAAGAAGCCAATCTGCGCAAGGACGCGGGAGAAGGCATGGCCGCAGTGGCGGCCTACCGCGCGCTCCTCGCCGACAACGAGAAGCCGGGATACTTTTTCGAAGCCAAGTTCGAGCTCGCGAACTTCGGCCTTGGCGACGCGCTGCGCGGCCAGCGCCACTACGCCGAAGCCGCCCAGTCCTACGAAAAGGCCGCCTCCGCACCGAACGTCGGCCCCGAGCTCAAAATTCGCTCCCTTGTCGCCGCCGGGGAGTGCCGCGACCTTGACAGCGAGCGCCCTCTGGCCATCAAGGACTACCAGGCCGCCATCGCCGCCGGCCCCGGAACCTCCCGCGCTGACACCGCTAGAAAGCACCTCCGCACCCCTTATATCGGAAACTGAGCTCTTTCGCACGGTCACTGCTTATCCCTGGAACCTTCCCAGCCCCGTTTTCGTATGATTGGAGTGCATGGCCTTTCTTTAAGGAGGAGCCGAATATGTTCCTTTATTGTCATCAATGCGGAACGGGGTTGCCCCGGTCCGCACGCTTTTGCTCGAGCTGCGGCGCAGTCATACCTGTTATGCAGTCCATGCCTGGAGGGCCGCTGCTCAGGCCTCGCGCCGGCCGCCAGATCGCCGGCGTCTGCATCGCCCTGTCGCAGGCCAACGGCTGGGATGTCGCCGTCGTCCGAATCCTCACTATTCTCGGCTTCATCGTTTCCGGAGGATTCGTCGGCGTCGCTTATTTGGCCGCGTGGATCGGTATTCCCGAGGAGCCATTGAATCTTCCCCAAACCAATCCTCCCGTCCCGAATCCTCCAGGCGTATGAGCCCTTCTTACGTGTCCGCCGCAACCCGGCTCACGTTCAGCGACACCGGCGCTGGATTGCCGGTGGTCTTTCTGCACCCCACGCCGCTCGATCGCGATTTTTGGCGTCCACTGGTCCAGGAACTGACAGGCGAACTGACAGGCGTCCGCGCCATCGTTCCCGATCTTCGCGGCCACGGCGGCTCCGAGCTGGGCGCATCGCTGCCCATAGGCGGCTTTGCCCGCGTTCCCGACGCGCCGGTGCTCACCATGGCGCAGTTGGCCGCCGATGTGCTCGCCCTGCTCGACCATCTCGGCATTCCAGAGGCTGTTTTTGCAGGCTGCTCGATCGGCGGCTACGTCTTGCTTGAGCTCTGGCGAAGGGCTCCTGGCCGCATGCGCAGTCTCGCCTTTATCTGTTCCAAGCCCCAGCCCGATGCCGAAGTCAATCTCCAAAAGCGGGTCGCCAACATTGCCCAGGCCCGGTCCGGCGGAGTCAGCGCCCTGTTGGACGGCTTTGCTGAAGTCTCGATCGGCGCAACCGCGCGCAGCAACCGTCCCGGAATCGTTTCCGAGCTTCGCGTCCGCATGAACCTCACGCCTGAAGCAGTGGTTGCCGTGCAGGCAGGCCTGGCCACGCGGGCCGATTCACTACCCACGGTAGCTACAATCGACGTTCCCGTGCTGGCCATCGCCGGCGGCGAGGATACCGCCGCCGCTCCCCAAGAAGCGGAAGCCTTCCGCGCCGCGCCCGGCGGATGCGCGTTTCACCTGCTGCCCGATGCGGGCCACTTTGCCGCCTACGAGCAGCCGCACGTGATAGCCGCCCTCCTGGGCCCCTGGCTCGAACAATTCAAATTTTGAAATTGCCGCTGCAGTTGCAGTCAGCTCAGCGCGCCGCGCGATCCATCATCGGCATCTCAATCACGGTTCCATAGCGCGAAACCGTCGCCATCAGCTCTTCGACCGCTTGCACGTTTTTGATGCCGCCCCGCGCCCCGGCCGCCATGCAATTCAATGCCGCCGCCGCACAGGAGAAGTCCAACTGCCGTTCCAGCGGCCACTCCTTCAGCAGCCCGTAGATGAACCCCGCGCGGAACATGTCTCCCGCGCCTGTGGTATCCACCACCGGCACGCGATACGCCGCGCTGCGATAGAACTTTCTTCCGTCCCACGCCATCACGCCATCTTCGCCCAGCGTAGCCGCGCTCAGCCGGCAGTTGTAGCGCGCCTGCATCCTGCGCAACGCGCTCTCCAGATTGTTATCCTTCATCAGGCGGCAACTGAAGTCCTTGCTCCCGATGATGTAATCAACGTTGGCAATCAGGTCGTCGACGCCCGGGTAGATCTCATCCAGGTCTGCCGTCACTGGAATCCCGGCCTTGCGCGCCCAACTCGCAGCCAGCGTGGCCGCCGCGGTCTCGTGGCCGTCCACATGCAGCACGCGGGCATTCACGATCCACTCGCGCTTCAGCTCTTCCGGCCTGAGAGCCATGCTCTCATCGCGCCGGCACATGATTGTCCGTTCTCCACCGCCATCCACGATGATGAGCGACTGCGGGCTCACGCCCCCTGAAACCGTGATCAGCCGCGCCTCAACCCCGGCGCTGTCAAAGGCCTCGCGATGCAGGCACGCCGCATGGTCGTCGCCCAGCTTGCCGACATACCGTGTGCTCAGTCCCCAGGTCTGGCAGGCCACCACCGTGGTGGCCACCTGGCCTCCCGGCCGCACGCTGGAGTCGCTATACTCCATCTTCGACCCGCGCTTGGGATAATCGGACAAAGGAATCAGGGTATCGGTGGCATTCAGCCCGACGCCCACCAGGTCAACTTTCGCCAACTCCGTCATGCAGATATTGTACTTGTCCAGGAAGTGAATCCCCTGGTCATCGGTCACTTTCCCGGAGCGCCTCAGGAACGCTCTCTCAACCAGTATCGACCAGCCTCATCCCTCCAATGCTGTAGGCTCAAGAGAGCAGATTCGCATCCGGAAACCATTGTGCCCACGTCCTCAATGCCAGCTTCGCGCCCGTTCCACCATCCCCGGCCAGGCAGCCCCCTGCACTGCGGCAAGGTCTCGCTCGAATTGCTCGCCCGCCGCTACGGAACGCCGCTTTACGTCTACTCCGCCGACCAGATCGCCGAGCGCCTCGCGCTTTTCCAACACGCCCTCGCGCCCCGCGAACACCTGGTCTGTTATGCGGTCAAAGCCAACTCGGCGCTCGCCATCCTCGAGCTGCTCGCCCGCCGCGGCGCGGGCTTTGACATCGTCTCCGGCGGGGAGTTGCAGCGGGTATTGGCCGCCGCACCCGATGCGGCCAACCGCGTCGTCTTCTCCGGCGTTGGTAAAACAGCCGCCGAAATAGACCTCGCCCTCAGCGCCGGCATTCTCGAGTTCAACGTGGAGAGCGAGGCGGAGCTCGAACTGCTCGCCCGCCGCGCCCGCAAGCTGCAACGCCCGGCCCGCTTTGCCCTGCGCGTCAACCCTGACGTGTTTGCCGATACTCACCCCTACATCTCCACCGGGCTGCGCGAACACAAGTTCGGCATCGACATCCGCCGGGCTCTCGCAATTTACACGGGCGTTGCCCGCAACAAATGGCTTGAGGCCCACGGCGTGAGCGTCCACATCGGTTCGCAGATTCGTTCTGCCCAGCCCTTCGGCAAGGCCATGGAGCGCGTTCGCAAGCTCGTCGATCAACTTGATCGCGAGGGCATCGTGCTCAAGTGCATCGATGCGGGCGGAGGCCTCGGCATTGACTACCACGGCGGTGTGTTCGATGCCGCGGAGAAGGTCGCCGAATACGCCGCGGCCCTCCACCATGCGCTCGCCGGCTTTGAAGGCCGCCTGCTTATTGAGCCCGGCCGTTTTCTCGTTGCCCAGGCCGGAGCGCTGGTGGCCCGCGTCCTGGTGGTCAAACGCAACGGCAAAAAAACCTTCGTGATCACGGACTCGGCCATGAACGACCTGATCCGCCCGGCGCTCTACCAGGCGTATCACGAGATCGTGCCCGTGCGTACGCGCCCCGGCAGGCCTCGCGGAGTCGATGTGGTCGGCCCGGTCTGCGAAAGCGGCGACTTCTTTGCCCACGACCGCAAGCTCAGCCCCGTCGAGCCCGGCGACCTGGTGGCCCTGCTGGATGCAGGCGCCTACGGCATGGCGCAAAGCTCCAACTACAACACTCGCATGCGCCCCGCTGAAGTCCTGGTTGAAGGCGCGAGGAGCAGGCTCATCCGCCGCCGCGAAACCATCGCAGACCTGCTGGCCCCCGAGACCGGCCTGCCCCAAACCTAGAGCGGTTTCAGGATAGGTATGCCCGATTGTGCTTCGTGCCAGGTCGCCCCTCCTTGGGGTCGGGTCGACTTGAGTGCAATGCCTCTGGGTACAGCAATCCTGAAACCGCTATAGCGTCGGTGGTCACAAGCAGAATCATTGAACTGTCGAGACTCGTCTGTCTGGGCTCGTCTGTCAGGGCTCATTTACCGAGGCTCATCCTATGATGGCGATTGCGGTTGCAGTCTCTGTGTTCGGCATCAATTCCGGCGCAGCGTTCGCGGCGGTCATCGGGCCGCTGGTCGAAGTGCCTGTGATGGTCGCTTTGGTGAACCTGGCTTTGTATTTCAAGCTGTGGAATTGGCCACCTTAGACAGCCCCAGACGCAGAGCCATCAGGCTCGACGATTGCCATGGAAGCCTGGTCATTCCCCGGTTGTCGTTTGCCGAACAAGCAGCGAGAACGGCATTCTGTGAAATCCCGAATGTGCACGGCATGAGGAATTTGAAGGGAACATCCTCACGGCAGGCTGTGCATGTTTAGAATCATTCTGTCCGGAAAGACAAGATAAAAATTCCGGATGAAAGGACCCCGATGAGACCGGCCAGCCTCCTGCAAGACGCACAGACCGATTCCCCGCTGCCTGATGCTACGGGGAGCATGACCCTCGATCGCCGCCATTTCCTCGCCCTGCTCGCAGCCGCCGCAGGAACGCAGATGGCCCACGCGCAAAGCGCCGCCGCGGAAGGCAAGCGCGATGTCTACATCGTGCCTAACTTCCACCCTGCAAGCTGCGGCTGGCTCACCACGTTCTCCCGCGAACGCGTCTACTGCGCCAACAGCTACTTAACCCATCTGGACCGCGTGGATAGCGATCCGCATTACGCATTCGTTCTTTCTGAGATCAACAATCTTATCGCCATCCTGAACTTCCGCCCCGAGCGATTCGCGGATTTGAAGAAGCGCGTTGCAGAAAGGCGAGTCGAACTGGTCAACGGCATGTTCCTCGAACCGACTATCAACATAGCGGGCGGCGAGGCCCTTGTGCGCATGGGCGTTCTGGGATTGCGCTGGTACCAGCAGGTCTTCGGGCTGCGGCCCCGATACGCCTGGATAATCGATGTGTGCGGCACCCACGAGCAGATGGCGCAGATCGCCTCAGGACTCGGCCTGGACGCAATGGTCTACACGCGCAGCAACCCGACCGGCAAGACGCTCTTCTGGTCGGTGTCGCCCGACGGCTCGAAGATTCTGACATTGAGCCCCGGCCACTACAGTGAGGCCGAGCCCATTTTTTCAAGCAAGACAGAACTCACCGGGGAACAATTGCTGCAACTCGAGAGCTTGTTCGCATCGAAGGACAAGATCACGCCCGCGGGAGCGCCGGTTCTGGTGCTCGGCGGCGGCGACGATTACTCCTGTGCGCCGGAGGTGAAGGAGTATCCCTCCCTGCTGCTCGAGCAATGGCGATCCCTCGCCTCAGAGAGCCTCATCCGATTCGCGACGCTCAGCGACTACGTCGATGCCGTGCTTCCCGGTATTCGCTCCGGCGAGATTCTGATTCCAACCACGCATGCGGGTACGGCCTACAACTTCGATGCCTTCTGGATTGAAAACTCACCAGTCAAGACTCTTTACCGTCGCAACGAGCAGAGACTCCAAGCCGCGGAGATGCTCTCCACCGTAGCGAGCCTGCATGCCACGCTTCCCTACCCGGTGAAGGAAATCTACGACGCATGGATCCTGATGTGCCTCAACATGGACCGCAACAGTCTATGGGGCTCTGCCGGCGGCATGGTCTTCGTCAGTGATAACTCATGGGACGTGCAGGACCGCTTCAACTGGGTCGGCCAGACAACGGCGCATCTGCTCGACGAGGCCGGCCGCTCGCTGCTGGCGCCCGGCAACGCCGTCAGCCTCTTCAATCCCCTCAACTGGAGGCGCACCGATCCGGTCGTCCTCGCGCTGCCTGCGGGCAAGAGCCTTAAGGGGGTGGCCTGCGAAGCTCTGCCCGATGGCTCGGTCCTCTGCAGCGCTTCGCTGCCTGCCTTCAGTGTCGGCGGCTGCAAACTCTCTGACGGGGCGCCTGCCTCGCCGCCGGCGATTGATCCATCGGCTCCCATTGATACAGCGCACTACACGGCGAGGATCGACCTGAAGACCGGCACGCTCGCGAGCCTCCGCCTCAAACCCTCAGGCCGCGAACTGCTCGCCGGCCAGGCCAACGTCCTCGTCGCCGAGCGGCCTGCCAGGGAGGAGCGGAGCCCAGCCGATTTCATGCCACCGCGCGCCGAACGCACGCGCCTTGTCTCCTCGAGCGACGGCGATTCTGCAGTTCGCGTCGTGGGCGGTCCCGTAGCCACTACGGTCGAAGTCCGTGGACGATTCTTCGGGGACGGCGCGCTCATCCGGCGCATGCGTTTCTATCGCGAACATGCCCGGATTGACTTCGAGACCGAACTGAACGATGTGCCAAATCACACCGTAGTCTTCGCCGAGTTCCCGCTCGCTGACGACGTCGCCGAGATCCGTCGCGGCATTCCCTACGGCTTTGCGCACAGCGGCTGGTCCCGCCCCATCCCCGATCTGCCCGGATGGAACAAGGGCATCGTTCCCGCCGTGCGATGGATGGACTTCGAATTTGCGAGCGGAGGCGGCGTGGCCCTGCTCGACCGGGGGCTGACAGGGCGCGAGATCAATGGCAACACGCCCATCCTTTATCTACTCAACGCGGAGGATGAATACCACAAGTTCCCCAACCCCTGGACCAGCGGCAAGGGCAGCCACCTTCTGAGCTACGCACTCTTTCCCCATGTCGCGCCCTGGGCGCAGGCAGCAGTTCCGCGCCGCGCCTGGGAGTACAACCAGCCGCCGGTTGTTTTGGCCCAGACTGCGGCCCAGCCGTTCCGATCGTACCTGGAAACTTCAGACAACATCATCGTTGAGGCCCTGCGGCGCGAGCAGAACCACATCGAGATGCGCTTCGCCGAGTGCCTTGGCCTGAAGGGGAATGCCACCGTAAGGCTCTCGCTGCCCCATGGTCCGGTACACCTGACCGACCTGATGGGCAACATCAAGTCCACCCTCACCGGCGACAGCGTCTACACCATCCCCGTGGAGCCTCAGCAGATTGTCACGTTGCATTTTGAGACAGTGAGCGCACTCCGCGTGCCCGAGCCAATTACGGCGTGGGATGAATTTGTTCCGAAAGAGAAGCTCGCTGCTCTCCACGCCTACGACCCTAATGTGAAGGGCCATCCACCCTTCGGCAGCGGAAGTATAGAATTCTGAAACGGCTTGGCCCCCATCCCAGGGAATCCGGCAGGTGAGGAACCTTGAACTGCGAAGGTGGAAGTGCATACACTGGTCCGTCGATCCGTTATTCCGGACAAGGTGCTTGAAGGTTCTGTGCCTCCTTAAGAACTGGTCCGATTTCTGTGAACAACACACGGCTGCACTGATAAAGGAGCTCTCGATGAAACGCTCGTGGTTGAACGCACTTTATCTTATTCTCTTCCTGGACGCCTTTGCCTGCCTCAATCTGGCAAAAGCGGCGGCGCAGGTCAACACGGGAGCATCGAGCCAACCGGCCTTTCAGGTGGATATCCCCGGAGTGATAGGCCGATCCGATGTGATTCTGGGGAGACCGAATCTGGCTCCTGGGGAAGCAATGCCTCTCGGGAACGGCAGACTCGGTGTTGCCGTTTGGTCCGCCGAAGGCCTTACGGCTCAACTCAATCGCAATGACACCCTGCCGGGGCGCCTGTCGCCGGGTCAGCTCATCCTTCCCGGCCTTGTGGCTCTCACGGGCGCGCAAGACTATGCTGGGCGGCTCGATCTATTCCGAGGCGAGTTTCATGAAGAGGGCGGAAGCATGTCCGCGACGGCCTTTGTGGAACCAAACACCGATGCCCTGGTCGTAGATGTTGCCGGAGCCAACCCGAACCGCCCGCAAACCGCAGTGTTGAAGCTGTGGCCACCGCGCGCGCCCCATGCCGCCGCCGAGGGCAACTTCGCCTTCCTTGCAGAATCCTGGCTCGATAACAAGAATCCCGGTTCTTCCGGCCGCTCCTTTGGATCGCTGGCCGCGATTACCGCTGAGGGGCGCGGCGTCTCTGCCGTTGTTACCGATCCTTTGACCGTCACTCTATCCTTTACTCCATTTGCCGACGGCCATTTCCGCGTCATTGTTGCCGCTCCACATTACGAGGGCGCGGGAAGCGCATCCGAGATTGCTCACCGTGCGCTCATCCCCGCGCCGAATTCTGCCCACCTTTTCTGGTGGCGCGATTTCTGGGCGCGTGCAGCGATGATCAAGATCACCTCAAAAGATGGCGCCGGCGAGTACATGGAGAATCTCCGCAACCTGTATCTCTTCGTTGCTGCAATCGAAAAGGGTGTGGAGTATCCCGGCTCGCAGGCCGGCATCGCCGACATGATCTCTTCCGCGCAGGATGAGCACCGCTGGGATCCATCCGCGTTCTGGCACTGGAACCTGCGCATGCAGGTGGCAGCGAACCTCGGCGCCGGACTGGCGGAGCTCAACGCAACCTACTTCAATCTCTATCGGGAGAATCTAGCGAATATTGAGCATTGGACCAGGGTGCATATGAAGGGACTCCCCGGCAGTTGCGTGCCAGAGACCATGCGCTTTGACGGCGCGGGCATCGAGTATGAATCGGGCTGGCAACCAATCTCAATTGGCATGAATTGCGACGCGGACTTCAAACCCTATTACAACGCGCGGACACTTTCGACGGGCGCCGAGGTTTCGCTCTGGATCTGGCAACAATACCTGGCCACGAATGACCGCCGGTTTCTTGCGGAAAACTACCCCGTCATGGCCTCCTCGGCACGCTTCCTTCTCGCCTATCAGAAGATGGGTGCTGACGGTCTGCTGCACACAAGCCCGTCCAACGCGCATGAGACGCAATGGGATGTTACTGATCCGACGACCGACATTGCGGCAATCCTGGCTCTTTACCCTGCAACCATTGAGGCCGCCAATCTGCTCGGCGAGGATGCCGACCTGGTTCGCGAGTTGCATTCAGCAATGCTCAACGTGCCACCCTTGCCCCGAACGCAGGCCGTCGCACCACACGCTCTGGTACCACCTTCTGAGAGCGCGGGCGCGGCCGACGTGATCGCGGACTCCTATTTGCCCGGAGCCGAAAATCACAACATCGAGAACATCGGTCTCGAACCCGTCTGGCCCTACGGCATTGTCGGCGACACCTCTCCACTGCATCAACTCGCGCTGCGGACGTTTGAGGATCGTCCGAACATGTCCTCTGTCGATTGGAGTTTCGATCCCATCCAGGCCGCGCGCCTCGGCCTCGGCAGTGAAGTCGGTTCGACACTGACCGAAACCACCGAGAAATTTCAGGGATTCATCAATGGCATGTCGAAATGGGAGGCGGGCGCCAGAGAGTTCTACGTCGAGCAGACCGGGGTGGTCGCGGACACGCTGCAGGAAGCCCTGGTTCAGGACTATGACGGCGTAATCCGCGTGGCACCTGCGATTCCGCCGGGATGGGATTTCGACGGCAGCGTCTATGTCCGCGCGAAAACGAAGGTAGACGTTCAAACGCGCAATGGCATGGTCATCGCAGTCGTGGTCGAAGCCGGAGAAACACAATCGATACAAATCCGCAACCCATGGCCCGACAAACCCGTCGATGTCATCTCTGCAAAATCCGGCAAGCCGATTATCTCGGGTGCAAGAGCCCCGGTCATCACGTTCCCGAGTGTCGCGGGCGTCAGCTACATCCTGCAAAGCCAGGAGGCAGTGGGTGCAAATACACTCCCTTTAACCGTGAGCGGGACTCGTGCCACTGTGGCAAAGAAGCTCGGCCCTGTTCAGATCGGAATCTTCGCGGCGGACAAATAACCGAAGACGCCTATCCGCGCGATACAGTATGCGACGTGATGCCGCGATCAGGGCCGATGGCGGCCGTGGCCACGAGGATTTCTCGGGCCCGCCGAGCAAGATAGAGACGACGAGGACATGGTGAACTTGTTCCAGAAGATGTTGTAGTTAGTGTCGTAGTTATAGCCCTCGAGGATTACCGAGGCCAGGGCAACGTCAGTAAGGTCGTCGGCTGGGCTGCTTGCGGAGACACCTCGACGGCTTGAGGGATCGTTGACTGAGTATTCGAAGCCGACGCCCGGAACCATGGTTATGGTCAGTTTGACCCAACTGTTGTAAGTGAACCCCTGCGGAAGGCCGATGTATTCGAACGCACTGGTCACGTTGTTCCAACCGTAGAATCCCGCAACTCCGCCATTCGGGTAGTAGCCCGAGCCTTGCAGATCGCTGGTAATCGGTCCCTGGAATTCAATGATCGGATAATCTCCTACATTGCCGGTGGCGTCAGATGTCACGGCCCAGAAACCCGCCATGCGCGCGTTTTCCGTCTGCCAGGTGCTGGGCACATAGAGAAGAATCGACGTGGAATAGGTGTTAGCGATGAGCTGGTAACCGCGGCCCTGCGTATTGTAAAACGAATCCGGGGCCTGATAACCGGAGGCGTAGATGGACTCCTCGAGCGTGTTCCCGGTTCCATCCGGTGCAATTTCAGGGGAACTAAATGCGCCCGGCGCAAAGCGGTCAATGTACCAAACGCCCGGGGCCGCGGTTGAGTTGTCTGCTGTAACCACAGGAGTGGCAAAGTTGACCTTAACACTTTGGGCCTTTGCGCCCGTCGCGATCAGAATCATCGCTACAAGAGACAGATACTTGGCAAGATCCTTTAGGCCGTTCAGTTTACTCATCACAGGGGAACCTCCGTTGGTTCAGAAGCGGCCCCATCATACTTTGTTGTGAAAGATGAGAGAAATGCAACTTATGGCCACGAAAGTGATCCCACTAATTGGGCACTAAGGAGTTATACGATAGGCTTGCGAGAATCTATGGTCGGTTTTCCAGGGAGGTTTCGGATTAGAGGTCGACCGATGGCGCTCGGACTACGCAGGTTGCCCCTCAATTCACGCGGGGTTTGCAAGGAGTGCTGCCCGACAAGGCCGGCGCCGGTTGGCACGGAGTTATCGCTTGGGTTGCCTGGGTGATTTGATTTTCGCTGTTGACTGTGTTGATTCCCGCTCGCTTTCCTGCTGGGTCGGCTGCTCGATTGCGGGGGAGTTATCTTCCAGCACGGGTGACTCGACTTGGTCGCTCACGGACGCGGCGGGGGGTGAGAAGAATGCGTCGATGCGGTAGCCGGCGACCTCGGCGGTGACCAACGCTTCGTCGACGGTCTTGCTCAGCTCCTCAACGGCAGCGCGGCTGGGAGCGGGCTCGCCGGCAAGGCGAAGGAGCGAGGGCATAAGCAGCCACCAGAGCAGCTCTTCATATTGCTCGCGGACGAGATAGAGGTGGCCTTCGGCTTCGTGGACGCCGGTCAGCCAGCGCACATCGGGATCAAGCCATAGGGCGGGTGCGAGCGCCACTTTTTCGTCCTCGGGCCTGGACGGCTCATCGTCCCCCTGGTGTGAGTTCGAGCCATCTGGTTTCTTCTTGCGCGAGGAGTCTTCAGCAGGAGCTGAAACCGGATCTGATGGTGCTGTGTTTGCGGGACGAATCGCGTCTGCCTCTGATACAAAGCCCGCACGCACGCCAGCGGAAGCCGACTCTTCCACCGCTTGCGTGGCTGGTTCCTCATTCTTCTCGGTTTGAAGAGGTGAATCGCCGGGCTTGCCGACGCCGGCTCCGGTGAGCAGCACAACCTTGATGCGGGCGGCGACGCGCCAGTGCTCTTCACCTTCGAATCCGAGCGCCGCGAAGGACTGGGCAAAAGGTTCGCGGAGGCGCAGACGGTCAAACAGGTCGAGGGCCACGCGCTCAGGATTCTGAATATCGATAGATTCCGCCAGCAACTCGAGCGCGCACCAGGCGAGAATCGGTCCCCACATGGCAGTGGCCGTGAGCTGCGGACTGGGGCTGGGCAACACGCGGCGGGCGGCTACGGTCCACGGCGCCGGGAAGAGCGCCTCAGTGGCGGGAATGCGCATGGCTGCGCGCAGTCGCCGGCGGAAGGCGGAAGCCAGCAAGCCGGGGTCGGTGGGCAGGTTGTCGATGGAGGGCCGGTCGTGTTCAGGAAGACGCGCAAGGTAAGCAGCCTGCGCGGCGCGCAGGAAAATCTCGCAACGGCCCCAGGCCTGATCGAAGAATTGGCCGCGCTCGCGCTCGAGGTTCGCGCTTTTTTCAAAAGCCAAGGCGCGGGGATGTTCCGCCCGATCGGCGAAAAGGCGCACGATGGCCGGTTCCAACTGGCGGCGGAGGGCATCGTGGACGGGCCGCAACTCCATGTTGACCAGCGCGTCCTCGAGGTTAGGCACACCGCGGTCGTCCAGGAAGTCACAGAGGCGGTCCCACGGGTACTCGGTCGTGGAGCGCAGCGGACGCCAATCGAGAAAGACATGGCACTGGTAGGCGTGCAGTTGGAGCGTGAGGCCGCGCTCGAGCAGATCGCCGGCGCGGCGCAGGTATTGGAGGTTGGTGAGCGAGTCGCGGAAGGCGAAGACAACTCCGGAGCCGGAGCTCTCACCGAGGCCCAAGCCCTCACGCAGACGTTGCCGGCGGAGTTGGCCTGAGCCCTTGTCGGCGTAGGCCGCGGAGTAGTCGATGGCGCCGTGCGCGTCACCGTAGCGGTTGTTGTAGACCACCAGCGCGCGCTCATCGCCGTTGCGATTGGAGTACGCGAAGACATTTTCATCCACCGAGCCGCCGGGCTGGAAGAAGTCATAGAGCAGGAAGTTGCTGCTTTCGGCGAAAAGCCAACGGCGCTTGAGAAGGGGCGCGATTTCGCGCTGGTGGCGCTCGACGAGCCAGGGATCAGGCGATTCGTCGTAGCGGGGCCAGCGATACTCCATGCCGTACTTTTCAGTGAATCCCTCGATCTGGCCATGACCGAACATGGGCAGGCCGGGCAGCGTGGACATCATGACGGCGACGCCGAAACATTTGTCGCCGGTGCCGAACTGATCGACGGCCGTGCGTTCGTCGGGGTTGCTCATGAAGTTGACGTAGCGCTTCATGATGTCGGGATCGAACTCGAGAGTGTTCTTGATGACGGAGCGATACTTGGCGTTTTCCTCGTCGCGCATCATGTTCATGAAGGCGCTGTTGTAGACGCGATGCATGCCCAAGGTGCGGACGAAGTAGCCTTCCATGAGCCAGAAGGCTTCGGCCAGCAGCAGGGTGCCGGGGACTTCGGCGGCAACACGATCGACGACCTCGCGCCAGAACTCGTGGGGCATGCAGCGGTCGAGTTCTGCCTGGCTCATGCCGAACTCGGCACGCGAGGGAATGGCGCCGCTGGTGCCTGGACCGGGAAACCAGAGGCGGTGAAAGTGGCGCTTGGCCAGGGTCATGGCCGCATCGAAACGGATGACGGGAAACAGGCGCGCAACGTGGAGGATGGTCTGGATGACCTGCTCGCGGACGGCCGCATTAAGGTAGTCGAGCTGGGCCGTGTCGTTCCAGGGAAAGCTGGTGCCGTCGTTGCCGTGGTAGATGTAGCGGGTTTCTCCGCTGGCGCGGTCGCGGCGACGGAAGACGACCGCAGCGTCGGACTGCGAGAAGTAGTGATCTTCAATTTTGATTTCGACGCGACCGTCATGGGAGAGATCGGGACCTTCAAAACTGTAGGCGGGATAGGGCGGGTCAGGCCGGGAGATAAACCACTCCGGGTGCTCGATGACCCAGGGCGAATCGATACCCATGTGGTTGGGCACCATGTCACTGGCGAGGCGCACGCCATGGCGGTAGGCGCGGTCGCGCAGATTGATATAGGCCGGCTCGCCGCCCAGATCCTCTGCTATGGCGTAGTCAAAGAGCGAATAAGCCGAAGCCACGGCGTCGCGGTTGCCGCAGAGCTGTTTGATGGTGCGGGAGGCGCGGCTGCGTTCCCACACGCCGATGAGCCAGAGCGAATTGATGCCGCGATCGGCCAGCTCCGCCAGGTCCTGATCGGGAATCTCGTCAAGGCGGCCAATGTGGCGGCCGTACTTCCTGCTGAGCTGCGCCAGCCACACATAGGTGCTTTTGGCGATGAGAACCGCGTTGGGCATCCAGGCCGTGTCCGGAGAAAACTTCTCGTACTCATTGGCGGGGTCGCCGAAAGTGGGCACTTCGGAGTGGCTTACGATGGACGGCCATTGCTGCTGACCGCTCTCACGATGGCGGCGCGCGGCCTCGGCGGCGTCAGCGGCGGCGGGGTTGAACTGCATCCAGATGGCCAGCTCTTCCTCTTGAAGAACATCCGAGGCGATCTGCAGCAGACGCTCAAGGCTGTCGCCGAGCAAGGGCTTCCAGAGGCGGCGGATAAGCTTGAGCTGCTCGCTGAGGGAGCCGGGCGAATCGACGGCCGGCTTGCGTAGAAGGTCGAGCAGGTTGACCGGCTTGGCGTCGGGAAGCGGGATGAGCGGGCGGGTGGCGAAATAGTCCGGCATCTGCTCGGTCACCTGGCGATAGACAGTCTTCTCCGCCAGGGTGCGGTCTTCGAACAGTTCCTCGAAGGGACGGAACGCCTGGTTGCGGTTGGCTGTCCACAGCAGCAGCAACTCTTCGAGCGCGGCGGCGCGGTGAGGCACGGCGCCCGTCTTGCCGGCCAGCCATTGGCGCGGGGTTTCAAGGCCGCGGATGATGCTTGAGCCGGGAAACTGCTCGACGAAGGCCAGCAGCATGGCGTCCAGCGCCTCAGGGCCGACGTGGGAGGAAAACCAGTCCAGGGCAGAGGTCATCACCTCGGGATCGAACTGCTCGCGGTAGCGCGCGATGAGCACGTGACTGGCCTCGTCGATGAGGCCCATGGCATAGAGCGCGCCGGCATGGACTACGCGGCCGGGATGATTCTCCGCGTCGCGCACCTGGTTCATGCGGTAGGCGAAGTCGCGGCAGGCAGCCATGTTGGCGAAGACGACGTTCCCCGTATAGGAAAAGAGAGACTCAGCGAACTGGTAGCGCTGGCGCGCATTCTGCGAAATGTGGAATTCCATCATTGGAAAACGCGCTCCCTGGGCTTCCTAACCTGCCTAACAGCCAGTGCGGCCCCGATCTCGGACGAAGGCGGGCACACCACCAATAGGTAAAGGTACATCAACCGGGATAAGGCCGTCGGAAATTCTGATTTTAAACCGACTGCATGGCCTCCGAATTCGCGAATTGACCCTGTACCCGATAATCTGTATTGCGGAGAAGACTGGCGTAGCGCCAGGGTGTAGGGACCAACCCGGTGTATGCCACGCATCGGCGCGGCTCGGATCAAGGATCGGGGTCGTGGTCGGGGTCGGGGTCGGGGTCGTGGTTTCAGAACCAATTGCAAGGCGGACTCCCCCAATGAGGCTGCCGGGAGGCTAGCATTTTCGACGTTGGCAACATCACCGCAGCGCAAATCACGACCAGCATTTTGGCGATTCCGGCCTTTATTCCGGCGACCGTCTGTACCGGCTACCTGGCGGCCTGGATCACCGACCTTCACGGATTTCGGCAGCGCTCGTTGGTGGAGCGAATCTTCTGGAGTGTGCCGTTGTCCGTGGCCATCTCCACCATTGCCTCGGTATTGATCGGCAAGTTTTTCTCGCTAACCGCGGTGGTGGTGTTTCTTTGGGCAAGTGCGGCGCTCTCGCTGGCCATCATCGGCCGGGAAGGCCTCAAGTTGCGCCGCGCGGGCAGGAAGTGGACCGTCGGATGGCGGCCATTCGGCGGCACAGCTCTGATTGTGGCGATTGCCTGGGCGGCTATTGCGGTGTTGTCGCTGGTTGACCTTCAGAGCGGCCACCAACTCTTCATGAGCGTGACCATCTTCGATCATGGCGCGCGGGTTAACTGGACTGAGAGCGCGCTCCGCACGGGGGTTCCGCCGGCCAACCCGTTCTACTTCTACAAGCACACGGCCCCCATGCGCTATTACTACTTTTGGAACGTGTTGTGCGCCTCAGTGGCGAAGATGGCGCATCTCCCTGTGCGCGGCGTCTTCATTGCCAGTTGCGTGTGGTCGGGATTTGCTCTGGCAGCCCTCACCGGGCTTTATCTGAAGTATTTTCTCGAGGTGGGCGCGCGGCTGCGCAGGCAGTTCCTGATCTCGATGGCCCTGCTCGCCGTGACGGGGCTCGATATTTGCGTCATCGCCTGGAAGGTTTTCCTGATGCACCAGGTGCCGCCCGCCGATCTTGAATGGTGGTCTTACGGACAAATAGCAAGTTGGCTCGATTCCCTGCTTTGGGTTCCGCATCATATCGCCAGCCTTGTGTGCTGCATGTTCGCATTTTTGCTGGCGTGGATGGCCGGCAAACAAGGAGGGCGACCTCGCGTTGCAAGCCTTGTGCTGATCTCCGCGGCCTTGGCGAGCGCCTTTGGGCTCTCGATCTATGTTGCGTTCGGGTTCTTCCTGGTGGCGTTGACCTGGGCGTTCTGGCAGATGGTTTTTGAACGGACGCCCCGCTCTTCTTTGTTGCTGGGGGCAGGCGGCGCGGGCGCCACCCTGCTGCTGCTGCCGTATCTGTGGGAGTTGGAGCACGGCCCCGCCGCGGTAAGCTCGGGCGCACTTGGAAATGCGGGCGGCGTTTTTATGCTTTCCGTCCGTAAGATGTTCCCGGCGGATGGCGTGCTTGCGTGGCCCTTCTTTCAGCACCTCGCGGCCGGGCATCCATTGACCGCGCAGACCCTCGCCAATCTGATTTTGCTGACGCCCGGTTACGTCTTTGAACTGGGCTTCTTCCTGGTTGTCTTTCTCATCTACCTGGTTCCTGCCTGGCGGGGCAAAGCGGCTCTATCCGTCCCGCAACGGTCGCTTGTTTTTATCGCCGCTGCCAGCATGGGGATGATCTCCATTCTGCAATCGCGGGTTCTGGCAACGAACGATTTCGGATGGAGAGCGGCTCTGCTGCTGCAGTTTCCATTGCTGCTTATGGCATCGGAGGTGATGACGGGCTGGAGAGCGGCGAGCCGTGGATCCGGTTTGGCGGCAGACGGTCCGGGCCTGGCGTACAACATTCCGCACTGGCTTCGATCCATCGTGGCTCTTGCGCTCATCGTGGGAGTCATCGGCACCGTTTGCCAGGCGGCCCTGCTGCGTACCGCTGTTCCACTTTTCGAAGCCAGCATGCGCGCGGCCCACTCCCCCAAAAGCGGCAAGATCCCCCACAATGCCTACATCTCGTCCATCGGCTATGCCCAATTGGACAAAGCGATTCCGCTGGATGCCGTGGTGCAGTTTAACCCGGTTCTCAAAAACGCCTATTGGACAGCACCGGATTTTCTCGGCGTTAACCGGCAGACAGCGATTGCCGACGACACGGAACCGTGCGGCTCCGACCTGGGCGGCGATGGCAGCGGCTGCCCAATCATGGCTGCCACCATCGATGCGCTCTTCAACGGAGCCAGTGCGGACCAGGCACGCGCGACCTGCAGTCAATTCGGCATCCAGTACCTGGTGGCCCGCATTTACGATCCGGTATGGAACGACAGGAGCAGTTGGGTGTGGACGCTCAAGCCTGTGGTGGCCGACGAGGAGTTCCGTGCTGTCGATTGCCGGTGACGACTGCCAGCAAGGTTAATCTTTGGCGGCAAACGGAAGATATCTTCTGGCAAAACAAGCTCACTTCGCTTCGCGGCGCGGTGTCATATAGATGGGGTTTGGCGGCTGAATCCTCGCCAAAGGGACATGTCCACGTCATGCTCCATTTGTTCCAAAACATCGGCCGCTTCGGCCGCGTCTGCTCAGGGCTGAGCCTATGCTAAACTTTGGGTCGACACCGTCGAGACTTTTCCTTTGCGTAGCCGTGAGAGCCCTTTGACGCTCGGGAGTGGCGCTGAATGACCAAGAAGCTGATCACCATCCTTACTCCGTGCTACAACGAAGAGCTGAATGTGCGCGAGGCTCACCGGCGGTTGCTGGCGATGGCGGCTGGATTTCCCGAGTACCGCTTTGAGCATCTGTTTATCGACAATGCCTCAAAGGACGGTACGGTTTCCGTGCTGCGCGCGATGGCTGCCGAAGACGCGAGCATCAAAGTGATCGTGAATGCGCGCAACGTGGGGGCAGACCGCTCGGGAATGCATGCGTTTTTGCAGGCCCAGGGGGATGCCGTCGGAAGCATGGCTGCCGACATGCAGGACCCGCCCGAGTTGTTCGCCGAGATGATTCGCGAATGGGAGAAGGGCTTTCCTATCGTTGCCGCAATCAAGAATTCGAGCGATGAGAGCGGCCTGATGTACGGCATCCGCACGGCGTACTATCGGCTGGTGGCGCGCCTCGCCAACGTCGAGGTGCTGGAGCACTTTACCGGGTTCGGCCTCTACGATCGTTCGGTGGTGGAACAGATCCGCGCCAACTTCCGCGATCCCTATCCTTACTTTCGGGGCATGATTGCGGAGCTTGGACTGCCGATTGCGAGGATCTTTTACAATCAGAAGCGCCGCGAGCGCGGCATCACCAGCAACAACTTCTATTCGCTCTACGATCTGGCGATGCTGGGGATTACAAACCTCTCCAAAGTGCCCTTGCGCATGGTGATCTTTTGCGGCTTTCTTTCAGCCCTGGTCAGCTTTGTGCTGGGGGTCTTCTACCTGGTGTACAAGCTCGTTTTCTGGAACAGCTTCAGCGTTGGGTCGGCTCCCATGGTTCTGGGATTGTTCTTTCTCGGATCAGTGCAACTGATTGCGCTGGGCATTATTGGCGAATACGTGGGTTCAATCCACACCTTTGTGCTGAATCGTCCGCTGGTGACCGAGAAAGAACGTATCAACTTTTAGGTTTTAGGCGCCCTCACTCCCCATGAATCAGCACACTCACACGTCGTTTCTACAACTGGTGCGCTACCTTCTGGTGGGCGGATTCAATACAGTTTTCGGCTATGGTGTTTTTGCGCTCCTGAACTGGCTCTTCACCGGGCTGGGTTCTTACAGCTATATGTATGCGGCTGTTCTTGGAAATCTGATTGCGATCACAGTGGCTTTTCTGGGGTACAAGTGGTTCGTGTTCCGCACGCGCGGCAATTACCTGGTCGAATGGGTTCGCTGTGTTGGGGTTTACGGCAGCAGCATGCTCATCGGCTTGATTGGATTGCCGATCCTGGTTACGATTCTTCGCCACCATCTGCAGAGACCGGAACTGGCGTCGTATATCGCAGCGGCTATTCTGACTGGGGTTACCGTGGTGTTCAGCTTTGTAGGCCACAAGAACATTTCGTTTCGGCAGAAGCTGGGCGGCGATGTTGCGAAACAGGACTCGCACACGACGCCCACGAAGATCAGTTGACGGTCTTTACTTGCTGTACCATGCGGCAGTGCGCTGAATCGACTCTTCGAGCGTGGTTATTTCGCGCAAGGCCAGCAGCTTTTCGGCGCGATCGATTGAGGGCACGTAGCGCGCGGGTGCTGCGCCGGGATCGGCCTTTCGGGCGACGCGGATTTCCCTTCCCGGGCTGAGCGTTGCGGCCACGATCTGCGCGAGTTCCAGAATGCTGACGTCGCGCGCTGAGCCAACATTGAAGGGCACAAGCGAAGGGGCCTGGAACAGAAGGGTCCATAGCCAAATGGCGAGATCGGCAGCATACAGATACGAACGCCTCGGCGTACCGTCGCCCTGAATCTGAATGGGGCGGCCGGCAAGCACATCGCCGATGAAGTTCCCGATTGCGAAATGCTGGTTGAGAGGCAGGTGAGGCCCGCAAAAGGCCCAGCAGCGCGCAATCTTGCACTCCAGGGCCGATTGCTTCTGGTACAAGGCGCACAGGAGTTCCGCAGCCCGCTTGCCTTCCGCATAGACGCTGGCCGGGTCCGATGGGTCGGGGACGCCGGCGTAGGTTTCCGGTACGTGGGTCAGATCGCCGGGCTGCTTGCCATACACGGCCCCCGAGCTGGTGAGCAGAAATTTCCGGGCTCCGTGCGCGACGGCGAACTGCAGAGTGCGCTCTGTGCCGGCGGTCATGGTGGAAAGCAGGTCAAACGGCGCTTCTAACGGCTGCCTCGCCCAGGTGTCCGTCGCCGCATGAATCACATACCGGAATTCGCCGTCGGGAAACGTGAAACTGCGCACATCGCCGGCATGGAGCGTTACCGCCGGATCGGAAGCCAGGTGCGGACACTTTTGGGTAAATCCGTCGGGATTTCGCGTGAGGATCGTCACTTCAGCTCCAAGGCCGAGGCGCCGATTGATGTGGCAAAAGCTCTCAACCAGCCAGCAACCAAAGAAGCCTGTGCCGCCGGTGAGGAAGAGGCGCTGCCCGCGCATCTGCTGCCACAGCGAACTGGTTTGAGCGAGAACCAGATCGAGATCTTGCTGCGTGACTCGATTTGCGGGCACGGCTAGTCCTCCACGGGCGGTGCGTACTGCGCTAGAAATTCATTCCGGCAGCGGCTTCACAATCATGTTGGCCAGAAACTCTTCGCGGGGCAGGAATGGGAATAGATCTTCGAGCGGCTTGGAGACGAAGGAACCGTCCGGCTTCTGGTAGGACTGCAGACGCGGGGCGCGCATCTCATCCGGGATGACGTGTACGTCGACGATCACCGGACCTTCCATGGCAAGCACACGTTTGACATCCTGGCGCAGGTTTTTCTGATTCGGAATCACGACAGACGGGATGTTATAAGCCGCTGCCACCCTTGTCAGGTCGGGAATTGTAAGGCCGGTGCGGCTATCGCAGCCAATGTTGGGCTTGCCGAAGTAGCCGGTCTGCGAAGCACGGATAGAGGCGTACCCGTCGTTATTCAAAACGAAGAACTTGACGGGCAAGTGCAGGCGAGAGACTGTCTCCAGTTCCTGAATATTGAATTGGAAGCCGCCATCGCCATCGACAAGAATGGTGCGCCTGCGCCCACCGCCAATGCAGACGGCAAGAGACATGGGCAGGCCGTAGCCCATGGCTCCCAAGCCGGCGGTATGGTAGATTCTCTGGCCGTTGCGCGTGGGACAGGCGAGCAGGAAAATCTCGATTCCGCTGCCGGAACTGCCTGAGACCAACAGGTCGCTCGGATCTGACTCTGTGCCGATGACCTCGGCAAGATGAAAGATGCTCACTTTGCTGTCAGGGTTGCGGTGCTCGTCGGTCACGACGGGATAACGGGTCTTCCAACCGGCGCAACGCGCGTCCCAGGCGCTGTGGTCGCGCAGGCGAATGGATTCCTTTTGCCGCAGCAGCTGCTGCAGAAATGCCTGGGCGTCCGCACAGATGGACTGCTGGAGATAGGGATCGAGCTTGGCCAGCTCGGCGGGTTCAATGTCTACGGCAACTTTGTGGGCCTCGCGGGCAAGGTTCTGCGGGGCATAGCCGGTGATGGCGAAATCGAGACGCACCCCGATGGCCAGCAGGAAATCACAATTCTGCAAGGCGAAATTGGCTCCGCGGGCAGCCACCGAACCAGGCCGGCCGACAAAGGTCGGCTCGTCACTCGGCACCATGTCTGCCGCACACCAGGTGGCCACGGAGGGGATGCGCAACAGATGGCGCAGCTCTTCAAATTCCGCGGTTGCGCGCGCCAATCGAATGCCATTGCCGGCAAACAGCAGCGGCCGCTCCGCCTGGTTCAACTTTTCGATCAGGCGGCTGACCTGCTGCGCCAGGTCGGCATTGCTTTGACGCTGTTCCAACTCCGCCGGCTCGAAGCGGCGCAAGGCGGATGGATCTTCAATGGGGGACGCCTGAACATCGAGCGGAATATCGACCCATACGGGACCGGGACGGCCGTGGAGGGCAAGGTAGACAGCCTTCTCCATGTGATAGCGAATGTCTTTGGGTTCGAGCACGGTAACGGCGTACTTGGTGATCGGCTTCACGATGGAGACGATGTCGACTTCCTGCACGCCAAGCTGGCGCATGCCCAGTGGCAGCCCAGCATTGTCAAACATGCGATCGGGGCGCTTGACCTGACCGGAGACGAAGAGTACAGGGGTTGAGTCGAGCCATGCGCCTGCGACTCCGGTGACAGCGTTTGTGCCGCCGGGACCGGTGGTGACCATGCAAACGCCAAGGTGGTTGGTGACCTTGGCATAGGACTCGGCGCACATCGCACTGGCCTGCTCATGCGAGTTGCAGACAGGCTCGATTGCAGGCTCTGCGCCGAGCGACTGGTTCAGATGCATCGCGCCGCCGCCGGTGACCAGAAATACGTGCTTCACACCCTGTTCAGCGATGAAGCGCACAACGTAATCAGAAAGCTTCATGAGTTAACCATAGCTTTATTAGAAACAGCTGTTGAGATTCAAGGTCTGGAAAAGACTTCCTGGAGGCGCAGGCCCTGCGCCGCCAAGAGCACTTCAATTAGTTCACGGACGGCGCCGTTGCCTCCAGCGTTTTTGGCAATGAAATCCACGCAAGCGAGAACGTCGCGCGCCGCGTTCGCGGGAGCGGCGGAGAACCCGGCAATCCGCAGCGCGGAGAGATCGTTCACGTCGTCTCCCATGAAACAAATCTCCACGAGTTCAATGCCGGAGGAGGCGGCAAACTCTCGCAGGGCGGCGGCCTTGTCGCGGCAGCCTTTGACGACATGCTGGATGTGCATTTTGGCGGCGTAGCGATCAACGAGCGGACTCTCTTCGCCGGAGATTAGAGCCAACTTCAGTCCGGCGCGGCGGGCGAGAGAGAGGCCCATGATGTCAGCGAAGCAGAAGCGCTTCCATTCTTCGCCGCCAGGGCCCCACCAAAGGCCGCCGTCGGTGAGCACACCGTCTACGTCCATCGCCACGGCCCGGATATGCTCCGGGCCACCTTTTGCGGAACGAGCTTCAGTCACGCCGCACTAGACCGTTGCGCCGACGCGGCGAAGTTTCTTGATGATCGGCATCTCGCGATCGAAGACGCGCTTGATTCCGTCGCCCTTGGCCTGCTCCCATAGCCGAATATCGCGCACCAGACGGGAGATGCCATTCGGCTCCAGCGAGGCCGCCTGATCGGATCCCCAACTGGCGCGATCCATTGTGATGTGGCGTTCAACACAGCATGCGCCCAAGGCTGCGGCACAGACGCTGGTAGGAATGCCGGTCTCATGTCCGGAATAACCGACCGGCACGCCATAGCGCGCCGCCATCGCGGGGATTGCGCGAAGATTCAGCTCGTTGTAATTGGCAGGATAGGTGCTGGTGGCGTGCAACAAGACAAGATCCTTTTTGCCCAGGACCTCAACGGCATGATCGATCTCAGCGTAAGTACTCATGCCAGTGGACAGGATGACCGGCTTTCCTGTTTTGCGGATGTGTTTCAGCAGTGCGTCGTCGGTGAGAGAGGCGGAGGCGATCTTATAGACAGGCAGGTTGAATTTCTCAAGAAAATCCACCGAGCCCTCATCCCACGGCGAGGCGAACCAAAGCATTTTTACCGACCTGCAAAATGCTCCGAGCTCCTCGTATTCTTCCTGCTCGAATTCCAGGCCGTATTTCAGATCCCCGTTTGTTTCACCAAACGGATTCTCGCGCGGCTTGGCAAGCTCCTCGGGGGTGTACACCACTTCAATGGTGCGCTTTTGGAATTTCACGGCGTCGCAGCCGGCCGCGACGGCTACGCTTATCAACCTCTTGGCAAGATCAATGTCGCCGTTGTGATTGATGCCAATCTCAGCAACGATGAAACAAGGCTGATCGTCGCCGATCAACTTATCGCCGACTCTAACAGTACTCATGGGAAAATCCCTCCTGGGTGACGCTCGTGCAAGTGCCAAATCGCTTCATGTTGCGGTGGTCCTCAAGGCTCACTTGATCTGCGCGTAAGACGGGCGCTGGGATTTTAACGCCGCTTCGGGCTGCTGAACAAATTCGGTAATGGCTGCAGCGACAAAGCGAAGCATTTCGGTGGTCAGGCCGGGATACACGCCTATCCAAAATACGTTATTCATCACGAAATCAGTGTTGGGCAGGCTCCCGACCGCGCGGTATTCGCAGAGCTCATAGGCGGGCTGGCGCATCAGATTGCCACCGAAAAGAAGCCTGGTGCCGATCTTGTTTGCGTCGAGGGCGCGGATTAGCTGCTCGCGCCCGAAAGGTGCGTGTTCGCGAACTGCGATCGGGAAGCCGAACCAGGAAGGATCGGAACCCGGCGTGGCCTCAGGAAGCAGCAGGTGGTCCTCGAGCGGCTTGAGCGCAGAAAGCAAATAGCGGAAATTTTGCTTGCGGCGCTCGATGAATTGGGGCAGCTTGTCGATCTGAGAGGCACCGAGAGCGGCCTGCATGTCAGTGGTCTTCAGGTTATAACCGACATGGGAGTAGGTGTACTTGTGGTCATACCCGCAAGGCAGGCTGCCCAGTTGCCAGTCGAAGCGCTTGCCGCAGGTGTTGTCTTTGCCGGGATCGCACCAGCAGTCGCGGCCCCAGTCACGGAAGGATTCGATGAGTACCTGCAGATCGGGCCTGTCGGTGAGCACCGCACCGCCTTCGCCCATGGTGATGTGGTGCGCGGGATAGAAGCTGATGGTTGCGATGTCGCCGAAGGTGCCAACCTGGCGTCCCCTCCAGGTAGAGCCAAGCGCATCACAGCAATCCTCAATCAGCCACAAGTTGTGTTTTTTGACAAACGCCGTGACAGCGTCGAGGTCAAAAACATTGCCTAAAGTGTGGGCGATGATGACAGCTTTGGTCTTCTCGCTACGGGCAGCTTCGAGCCGGCTTACGTCAATTTCGTAGGTGGGCAGAGCGACATCCACAAAGACCGGAACGAGGCGATTCTGAAAGATTGGATTGACCGTGGTGGGAAAACCGGCAGCCACCGTGATGACTTCGTCGCCGGGTTTGAGCCGGCGATCGCCGAGTTTTGGAGACGTAAGCGCGCTGACGGCGAGAAGATTGGCTGAGGAACCGGAGTTGGTGAGCGAAGCACAACGGACGCCGACGAAGCGCGCCAGCTTGCGCTCGAAATCCTCAGCAAAGCGGCCGGTGGTGAACCAGCAGTCAAGCGCCGAATCCACTACGGAAGCCAGATCGCCGCCGTCGATGACTTTGCCGGACACCGGTACGGGCGACTGCCCCGGTTTAAACTCCGCAGCAGGAAAAGCCTCGTCAAAATACCGCGCGGAAAGGTCGAGGATCTGCTGCCGAAGCTCTGCCGCCTTGTTGGTCATCGTGCGCCCATTTAGCTAGCATACAAAATCGGAGGTCGCCGGTGTAATGTATTAGTCAGTGAACAGCATGGCAAGAATCCCAAGAATCAATGGCCGTTTGGCGGCCGTTTGGCGCGGCGGGCAGCTATCGTCTTGCGGGAGTTGACGAGATTGATATGAAAGCAGTTATTCTGGCCGGCGGACTGGGAACACGACTAAGCGAAGAGACCGGCACACGCCCGAAGCCGATGGTGGAAATTGGCGGCCGGCCCATTCTCTGGCACATTCTCAAGATCTATTCGCAGCACGGCATCAACGACTTCGTGATCTGTTGCGGTTACAAGGGCTACATGATCAAGGAGCACTTTGCCAATTATTTTTTGCACATGTCTGACGTTACTTTCGACATGCGCGCAAACCACATGCACGTGCATCAGAGTGTTGCGGAGCCGTGGCACGTGACTCTTGTGGATACGGGAGACAACTCGGGCACGGGAGGACGGCTTAAATACGTTGCCCAATACCTGGAGGGTGAAGACGCCTTCTGCATGACGTATGGGGACGGCGTGAGCGACCTCGACATTACGGCGTCGATCGCCTTCCACCGGAGCCACGGCAAAATGGTGACGGTGACAGCCGTGAAGCCTGCCGCTCGTTTTGGCGGCCTGGATATCGATGGAACGACCGTGGAAGCATTCCAGGAAAAGCCGGAGGGCGAAGGGGGATGGATCAACGGCGGCTTCTTTGTACTCTCCCCGGCGGTGATCGCTGAGATCCCCAGCGAAGCTTCAGCGTTCGAGGGCCAGCCACTGGCGAAGCTGACCGCAAACAAGCAGGTGGAGGCATTTTTTCATCACGGATTCTGGCAGCCGATGGATACGCTGAGAGAAAAACAGAGACTGGAAGAGCTCTGGACCAGCGGGAGGGCTCCGTGGAAGACGTGGTGAATCCGTGGCAGGGGAAGCGCGTTTTCCTGACCGGTCACACCGGGTTCAAGGGCGGCTGGCTCTCGCTCATGCTCGCCAGGCGTGGAGCTCAGATTCGCGGCTATGCGCTTGCGCCATGGACGGAACCCAATATTTTTACCGCGGCATCGGTCGGCGGAGTTCTCGATGACATCCGCGGCGATATTCGAGACTTCCCAAGTGTGACAGCCGCGATGACGGAGTTTGCGCCTGAGGTAGTTTTCCATCTCGCGGCGCAGCCGCTGGTGCGGCGCTCCTATGCGGATCCGCTGGCCACCTTTGCGACCAACGTCATGGGGACGGCGCATGTGATGGAGGCCATTCGAAAAACACCGAGCGTGCGCGCGGTGGTTTGCGTGACGACCGACAAATGCTACCAGAATCAGGAATGGGTCTGGCCGTATCGCGAGACCGACCCGCTGGGCGGATATAGCCCTTACGCTTCAAGCAAAGCCTGCGCCGAGATTGTGAGCGCGGCCTATCGCAGCTCCTTCTTCCCTGTCGATCGATTGGACGACCATCATGTTGCAGTGGCTACGGCGCGTGCCGGCAATGTGATTGGCGGGGGAGACTGGTCGGAAGACCGGCTTGTTCCGGATTTGATCCGCGGATTTCAATCCAGGCAGCCGGTCCTTATCCGGCAGCCAAACGCGATACGCCCCTGGCAACACGTGCTCGAACCGCTGCACGGCTACATGCTGCTGGCCGAAAAACTGCTTGCGCAAGAGAGGCAGTTTGCAACCGCGTTCAACTTCGGCCCGAGCGACGAGGATGCGTGGCCTGTGGAGCGTATTGCAACCAAACTCGTGAAACTGTGGGGCAAGGACGCTTCATGGATCCGCGATGCTATCCCAGGCTTGCACGAGGACCACACCCTCAGGCTGGACAGCAGCAAGGCCCGTGCGGAACTTGGTTGGCAGCCGCGGCTGAAGATTGAATCCGCCTTGGAATGGACCATGGACTGGTACGGCAGTTGGCAACGGGGCGTTGCTATGGAGCAGGAGACGATGGCTCAGATCGCCAGGTATGAGCAACTCACTCACTGATCTGCTTGCAGGCCCTGCTGAAAAGCCAAAGAGAAGAAACCCCCGATTGAGCCTCCTCAGCCAAGGCAGGCTGGGGTCTAATCGAGTGCCTTGTGAAAGCGGAGGATGGCGAGGGTAAGGAGGCTGAATCCCAGGCCTGCCATGGCTGCCATCTGCGGCCAAAGAATGTCGATCCCTACGCCCTTGAGATAGATGCCGCGCAACACCACCAGAAAATAGCGGAGCGGACTGAGGTAGGTGACGTCCTGAAGCCACATGGGCATGGTGGCGATGGGAAATCCAAATCCTGAAAAGACGATGGCGGGCATGATGAAGAAGAAGGCGGTGACCATGGCCTGCTGCTGCGTCGCGGAGACGGTGGAGATGAGCAGACCCACACCCAGCATGCAGAGAATAAAGAGCACCGAACCCAGGAACAAGACGGAGATGTGGCCGCGAAACGGAATCTGAAACCAGAGCGTGCCAAGGGTGGCGATGAGCGTGACGTCGAAGAGACCGATGAGGAAAAAGGGCAGCGTCTTGCCGAGGATGAACTCGACGGGCCGGATGGGCGTGACCATGATCTGTTCGAGGGTGCCGATTTCGCGTTCGCGGACCACAGCAAAGGCGGTGAGCGTGATGACCAGGACCAGCGTGAGGCTGCCGATGACGCCGGGAACAAAAAACCAGCGGCTGCTCAGGCCGGGGTTGTACCAGGGGCGCTGTTCCAGCTCGACGGAAGGAATTTGCTCGATGAGTTGCGGCGCGATGCGGCCAATGCGATCGCGTTGATATTCGCCGGCAAACCCCAGCGCGATTTGGGTGATGTAGCTGGAAGCTATGAGCGCGGTATTCGAGTTGGTTGCATCCACGATGACCTGGATGGGCGCGGTCTGGCCCTTGAGCAGCTTTTGAGCGAAGCCGGCGTCAATTTCGAGTCCGACGGTGGCTTGTCCGCTATCAATGAGCTCGTGAATCTGGCTGGATCGCGTAAGTTGGCGCTGCACGTCGAAGTAAGGACTGGTTGTGAAGCGCGAGATGAGGTCGCGGCTTTGCTGACTCTGGTCAAGATCGAGCACGACGGTGGGCACATGATGAATGTCGTAGGTGGCGGCATAGCCGAAGATCAGCATCTGAATGATAGGCGGACCGATGAGGATGAAGCGCGTGCGCTTGTCGCGGAGGACCTGGATGAACTCCTTGATCAGCATTTGTTTTAGCCGTCCCAGCATGGAGTTTCTCCTTTACTCGAGCCGCTTGTGGAAGGAGCGGGTTGCGACGAACGTCAGGACGACGGCGAAGATGGCGAGTGGGACCAGGTCGGCGTAGAGCATGGACATGGGCGTGCCTTTGAGAAATATTTCCTTGAGCACGGAGACGTAGTAGCGCGCCGGAATAATGCGCGTGATGTATTGCAGCACCACCGGCATCTGATCGATGGAAAACAGGAAGCCCGACAATAGGAATGCCGGAAGAAACGTGATGAGCAGCGCAATCTGGCTGGCGGCAAACTGGTTCTTGGCGAGCACGGAGATGAGGAAGCCGAGTGCCAGTACGACGATCATGAACAGTGCCGAGCTGAAGGCAAGGGTGAGGTAGGAGCCGCGAAACGGCACATGGAACCAATTAATAGCGATGAGCGCGCAGACAGCTACGTCGAACATGCCTATGACAAAATAGGGTGCGAGTTTGCCCAGCATGATTTCCATGGCGGTCACGGGGGTTGAAATCAACTGCTCCATGGATCCGCGCTCCCACTCGCGCGCGATGGTAAGCGAGGTGAGGAACGCGCCGATGACCGCCATAACCAGGGCCAGGACGCCGGGAATAATGAAAGCGCTGCTTTCAAGGTCTTCGTTAAACCAGGTGCGGGTTTCAACGCTCACCGGGGCAGGTTGGATGAACTGGCCGCGAGCCCGCAGCCAATTGAGCTGCAGGCCGGATGAATAACCCTGCACGACCGCCTGCGCGTAGCCGATGAGCACGTTCGCCGAATTGTCGTCCGTGCTGTCGACGAGCACCTGAACCTGCACCGGACCACCGTTCGTCAAGAGCTGGGAAAAGTTCCAGGGAATGACGATGCCCATCTTGGCGCTGCCGTCGTCGAGTGCGCGGATGATGGCCGGATAGTTGTCAACCACGCGCGCAATATGAAAATACTCGTTCGACTGGAAATGCTTGAGCAGGTCCTGGCTTTGCTGGCTGCCGTCCTGATCGTAGACGTAGACGGGCAGGCCCTTCAGATCGAGGCTGACGCCGTAGCCGAAGAGAAGCATGAGGGTGACCGGCATGATGATCACGATGCCGAGACTGCGCGAGTCGCGCAGGATGTGCGTGACCTCTTTGCGGGCGACGGCCAGAAGGCGCGTGAGGCTCATGGCTTGCCGTCCTTGCCGGCGGCGGGCGCCGTGGTGAGGGAAACGAAGACATCTTCGAGAGTGGGGCGAATCTTCTCGATGAGGCTGACGTTGACGCCGCGATCGCGGAGATACTTTTCGATGAGCGGACTGGCGGCTGCAGCATCGTGAACAACAAGATGAAGCGCGTTGCCGAAGACGGCAGCGTCCATCACATCGGGGGCTTTTTGCAATGCTTCAACCGCGAGGCCAAGGGGCTCGCACTCGATAAGCAGCAGCTCGCCTTTCATGGAGTCGCGTTTTAACTCGGAAGGCGTGCCGAGAGCCACCATCTTGCCGCGAAAGATCAAGGCAAGACGATTGCAGTATTCGGCTTCTTCCATGTAATGCGTGGTCACGAAGACGGTGACGCCTTCGCCGGCCATGGTGTGGATGAGGTCCCAAAACTGACGCCGCGAGATGGGATCGACGCCGGAGGTGGGCTCGTCCAGAAACAGGATGGGCGGTTGATGCAGGACGGCGCACCCGAGCGCGAGGCGCTGCTTCCATCCGCCGGGAAGCGTGCCGGTGATGAGGTTCTCCCGGCCCTTGAGGTCCGCCATCGTCAGGGCCCATTCGATGCGGTTCTGAAGCATGGAGGAAGGAACGCTGTAGAGGCCGGCGAAGAGGCGAAGATTTTCAATCACCTTGAGGTCGTTGTAGAGGGAGAATTTTTGCGACATGTAGCCGATATGCTGGCGGACAGCCTCGGGATTGCGCCCCACATCGTAGCCGGCCACCTGGGCACTGCCGGAAGTGGGCTTGAGCAAGCCGCAAAGCATGCGAATAGTGGTGGACTTGCCGGCTCCGTTGGGGCCAAGAAAGCCAAAGACTTCACCTTTGCGGATGGTGAGGTTGAGCCGGTCGACGGCCACAAAAGCGCCGAAGCGCTTGACGAGATTTTTGACAAGCACCGAGTTGGTGATCGCCGGATTGGGAATCGCCGGATTGGGGAGTTCGGAATTGCGTGACTCAAGCATGGCGCGCCGTTCCGCCGGCGACCGCATCGACGAACAGGTCTTCGATCGTGGGAGCAACCTGTTGAATTGCGTCGAAGGCGATGCCGTCTTTGGTTAACCGTGCCTCGAATTCGGGAATGCGGCGCGCCGCATCATCCACTACCAGGTGAATGCCATCTCCGGTAAGCACAAGGCTCGAGATGCCGTCGGCTTGCTCAAGCTCTTTGCGCAGGCGGCGGGGCTCGGCTGAAGTCACCGACAGAACGCCCTTGCCCATGTGCGCTTTGAGGTTTGCCGGCGTGTCACAGAACAGCAGATTGCCCTGGTGCATGAGCGCGACTCGATGACAGCGCTCGGCCTCATCGAGATAAGCCGTCGAAGTGAGAATGGCAACGCCTTCCGCGATGAGCTCGTAGAGGATGCGCCAGAAGTCGCGGCGCGAGACGGGATCGACGCCGGTGGTGGGTTCATCGAGAAGGATGACCTTGGGGCGATGAATGAGCGCGCAAACCAGGCCGAGTTTTTGCTTCATGCCGCCGGAGAGCTTTCCGGCCATACGCGCGCGGAATTCGCTCATGCCCGCGGCTTGAAGCAACTGCGTTGAGCGGAGTTCGCGCTCCGGCTTGCGAACACCGAAGAGGTCGGCGTAGAAGCGGATGTTTTCGTCGACGCTGAGATCTTCGTAGAGGCCGAAGCGCTGGGGCATGTAGCTCAGGTCGTGTTTTGCGCCTTCAGGATCGCGCACCACATCACAGCCGGCCACAGACGCGCGGCCCGCGTCGGGAGGCATGATGCCCGCCAACATGCGCAGCGTGGTTGTCTTCCCTGCTCCGTCGGGTCCGACCAGGCCGAAGATCTCTCCGGCGCGCACATCGAAGCTGAGCGCATTGACAGCGCGCACGCCAGGAAAGCTCTTGGTGAGCTGGTCGGCAACGATGGCTGGCGGGATCGCGGACGGGACCTGACCGGACGGGATCTCGGCGGACTGGATCTGGGCGGACGGGATCTGGGCGGACTGGATCTGATCGGTCATGGTTTTGGCGCGGGAGCGGCCGGGGCGGCAGCGGCCAGTTGAATGTGCGCGTCGGCGGGCATGCCCGGCTTGAGCTCGTGATCGGGATTGTCAACGTCTATCTTTATGCGATAGACAAGCGTGACACGCTCTGTATCGGTCTGCACGCTCTTGGGCGTGAACTCAGCGTCAGGAGAGATGAAGGAGATGCGCCCGTTGTATCGCTTGCCTGGATAGGTGTCAGTGGTGATGGTTGCCTGCTGGCCCCAGTGAATTTTTCCAAGGTCGGTTTCAGCGATATAGGCGCGCAGCCAGAGGTGGTCGAGATCGGCGAGCGATACGACGGGAGAGCCGGGCGAGACGACCTCTCCCAGTTCCGCCTGGCGCACGGTAATGACGCCGGTCGAAGGCGCGCGGAGGGTTGTGTAACTCTCGTTTATGCGGGAAAGACCGAGGTCAGCATTGGCCTGGGCAAGATTGGCGCGGGCAATGGCGACATCTTCCTTGCGGCTGCCTTCAACGGCCTCGTTCAAACGCTGCTCGGCCGCCTTGAACGTGGCCTCGGCGCGCTTGAGCGCAGTTGCGGCAAGATCGCGGTCCTGCGCTGCGATTTCATCTTTGGCGAAGAGCTGCTGGGCACGATCGCAGTCGAGCTTCTTCTCTGCCAGATCGGCCTGGGCATCGTTCACAGCCTGCTGGGATGCCTTAACTTCCTGCTCGCGGGTTCCGGCGAGTGTGAGCGCGAGGTCGGACTGGCGCACGATGACGCCGGTCTTATCGATGAGGACCTTCTGCTTGAAGTCGGCATCTTCAAGACGCGCCAACAGAGCTCCCTGTCCGATCTGCTGGCCTTCCTCGACAGGCAGATCGACGATGCGTCCCTGCACCTTGAAGCTGATCAGGCTCTCGTGGGCTTCAATGTTGCCGGAAAGCGTGAGCTGATTGGCGGGCGCGGGCTTTCTGGTCAAGCGCGGATAGAAGTAGACTCCGGCGGCGATGGCCGCGGCCAGCAGAATCACAATCGGAATGAGTCGTTTCATGGCGTCCATCCTCGTGAGCAAAACCGTTAGACGAGCAAGGTACGTTGGACAGCCTCTTCAATCGAGGCGGTCTACGGGTTGCTCATGAACTGCAGAATGTTTTTCTCGGTATCGCCCAGTGCCCGGGCGAGAGCAAATTTTGCATCCACATGGCTGGAGACGGCCACGATAACGTTTTCCTCGGCGCGGGCGAGCTCGTCCTGGGCGGTGACCACCTCGACGTTGTTGGCTGTGCCGGCTTGAAAACGGTCCTGTGAAAGGCGGAGTTCGCGCTGCGCCAGCTCCTGCCCCTGTTGCGCGACGCTGACCTGTTCGGCTGCGGAATCAAGGTTCAAAAGCGCCTCGCGAATGTCCTCGTCCACGCCGCGCTGGAGATCGGCAATCTGATCGTCGATGCGCTTGAGGCGGCCGGCAAGCTGCTGTGCCTCGCCGTCGCGATCGCGATCGAAGACAGTGAAGTCGATCTGGCCTTGTATCAGGCCGGTGGTTTGCACGCCGGCGATGCTGCGGCCGATTTCTCCGATGTTGCCATTGAGACTGAGCTTTGGATAGTAGCGGGCGCGGCTGGCACGCTGCTGTTCGATCAGGCCCTCGCGTTGCGTGGCCAGGGAAAGATAATCGGCGCGCGACTTGAGCGCCGACGACAAGAGGGTTTCGGGCTGAGGCAGCGGGAGACTTCTGTAGCTAAGGGGCTCGGCGAGCTCAAGAGGCGTGGCGGGGTTCATGCCGAGATTGCGCGCCAGCGCAAGCAGCGATTGCTTCAATTGATTCTGGGCCACCAGCAATGCCTGCTTGTCATTGGCGAGCTGCACCTGGGCACGAAGCACGTCGACCCCGGTCGCCGTACCGGCATCATGCTTGTCCTGGGCCAGTTTGAGCAGCGTGGTCGAATCCGTTACCCGCGACTGGGCAGAATCCACGCGGGCCGATGCGGATTGCGCATCCAGATAGAGCGCGGCAATCGAGCGGACGATCAGATCGCGCGCATCCTGCTCATCCATTTTGCCGGCGTTTACGGCAAGTTCGCTGGCTTTGAAGGTGCGAAAGCTTTCGAGGTCGATGACATTCTGCTGCGCGTAGAGACGGAAATCGTAGTTTGAAAACGGCCCGACGACGTTGGGGATGGGCAGGCCCGGCACGGAGATCCCGAAGGCACGCAGATCGCGATTCTGCACATTGGCGTAAGTTTGCGCACTTACGCGCGGAAGCAGCGCGGCCGACATGCTGCGCTGGCGCGCGCCCTCGGCCTCATCCACACGCGTTCCCGCGACCAGCACATTGAGGTTGGCCTGAAGGGCCTTTTGAATCGCATCCCGCAGGGTAAGCCGGTAAGGCGCAGGCTGCGCCTGGCAGACCGCGCTCGGCATCGGAACTGCAATCAAGCCGGCCAGAAGGATTGGGGCGATTTTGAAGAATGCCGATTTCATAATTCCTGCTTCTTGCTGGAGACGGCGACTGCGCTCCAGAACTGCTGAAAGCTGTCGTCCATCCATGCTCTGAGCGCGGGCGACTCGTGAAGAGACCAGAGCAGCACTGTTCCCAAAACTGCCTGAAGGAGCTGCATGGCGACTTTATCTTTCTTGAGCTTTGGGTTGATCTCGCCGCGCTTCTGGCCTGTAGCGATCACGTCCCCAATTGTCTTACGGCCTTCGCGCATGTTTCGTTTCAGGATATCCCGAACTCCCTGGCTGGCGAGAAATGAGGAGATGAGCGCGCGGGCCAGGCTGGGACTGCGGCCGGGCTCCTCGGAAAGGCGCCTGAAGAGCCGGCGGAGTATGGTTTGAATCGAGGATTTGCCGAGGGCCGCGCGGGAAGCCGCCTCGCGCACCTTGGCAAGCTGTATTTCGGCCATGACGCCGATCACATGGTCTTTGGTTTCGAAGTAGTTGAAGAAGGTTCCCTTGCCGACGTCGGCGGCTTCAGTGATGTCTTCGACAGTGACGTTAGGCAGGCCGCGCTCGGCGATAAGGGCGAGGGCGCAGCGGAAGAGGCGCAGGCGTGTTTCGCCGGCGCGGCGCTGGCGGCGGCCTACGCCCTGCGGGCGGGAGGGACCAGAGGCAGGGCCAAACGGGTTGGGGAGGTTTGATAATTGACCATAGACCATAAGCGAATTCTAACCGTTATTGACCAACAGTCACATTATCCATCTCTCGAACTGCACTTGTCAACGGCATGTGCCGGCAGCGATTGCCCCATCGCGAAAAGAGCCCGCCAGGCAGACCTTTTCCGGATCGGAAAATCGTCACGCCTGCCACGGATTCCGTTAAGCTGCGGCGAATGGCGGCGGAGATGAACGCGGAAAGTGCTGGTCACAACTCAGCGAGAATCAATCCGTTGGAAGACTGTCCTCCCGGAACGGTGCTAGTATTCATGGACGTCGAGGGAAACCTCAGACGATATCGGCTGAACTGGAGGATCTATGAACCGCCTTCCAAGATTCGCACCGTGGGTTTTGTTTGCGCTCGCAGGTTGTTTCTGCGTAGCCGTCTGCCACCTGAGGATGATCCCCATCCTTCCGACTGTCAGTGCCGCTGTGGCGGGCGCCCAGGACCAGGCGCCTCAGGATCAGGGGCAGGACCCGGCAGCGGTGAATATGGCGCCATCGGGGCCTTCCTACACAACAGAGGCCCCACCACCACCCGACGAGGCAAGTGCTCCCGGGGAGTCTCCGGATGATTCAGGCTATGCGGAGCAGCCCACCGCGACGGCGCCGGAGCCTCCGCCAGCGCTTCCCGACTATCAACAGCCTCCGCCGCCGGGCGATGGGTACCTGTGGCAACCCGGCTATTGGGCCTGGGGTCCAAGCGGCTACTACTGGGTGCCCGGAGCGTGGATTGAGCCACCCTACATGGGCGCACTGTGGACTCCGGGGTATTGGGGATTCTACAGTGGCCGCTACATGTTCTATCCCGGCCACTGGGGCCAGCACATCGGCTTCTATGGTGGGATCAACTATGGCTTTGGCTACATCGGTCTCGGGTACGAGGGCGGCTACTGGAACGGCGGCCACTTCTTCTACAACCGCGTGTACAACAACGTGAATGTGAGGTCGGTGCACAACGTGTACCACTACAACGCCGGCAATCGCGTCAGCAGCCTTGCTCGTGGAAACATCAATCCGCATACAAGCTACCGTGGCGGAAACGGCGGCGTGCAAGCAAGGCCGCAGCCATCGGAAGGGGCGGCGTGGCATGAGCCGACAGCTTCGCGCATGACCAGCCAGGTGCAGCACGCGCAGCAGTTCCAGTCGAATCGCGGGCAATCTGCAAGCACGAATCACGGCCGGCCCGCCACAATGGCCATCAGCAAACCGTTACCGGCTGACCGCAATGTGAAACCCACGGTGCGAGCACAGGGAAATTCCACGCCAAACCGCGGAGGAAGTGAGCGAGAAGAACACAAGTAGGACCGCGCCATAAGCACAAGGGGATGGCCTGCGCCAACGAACAGTGGACACTTCAACCCGTCAACTTTGACCAAGCGTCGTCGCGCTACGCTCAAGGCGCCGAAGATTGGTGTCGAGTGGATGTGTCCATTTGTTTTCTATTCAGTAGTTCACACCTCTGAATCGCTTAGGCGAGGCAGGTTGTGACATTTGGACACTCGCGCGAATCGCCGCATGTTCTTCAATCCCTGATGCAGCGCGCCATGTCCGCCTGCCGCAAGAAGCGATGGAAGGGGCCAGCAGCTTGGATCCGGCCTCATAAACTGACTTTGTCGACGCGCCAACCTCCTCGAACTGCCTGGTTATCGTGTTCCATCCTTCCGGGGCGGTCTTTGTTGCTATTGATGGGACCGGCTGCAGCAAGTGGGGGCGATCCCTGGCACAGTCTCACAGCTCCACAGCTTTCGAGAAAGCGCCAGAAGAGAGCGTAAATATTGGAAATAAAGGAGAAACTTGGTGGCAGTGAGGGACTCGAATCTCCATGTATGTAATTGATTAAAGGATGGATAAGTATTGAGTCCAAGAATGTACCCCCAAATATACCCCCTGCAAGTTGATGCTTAGCGTTCCCAGATCACAAACGAAATGGCAATTCGAGCCGAGATAATGATTGCACTGGGAGGCGTTTCCGTGGACAGCAAACGGGTGTGGGAAGTTGCGCTCACGGTGATTGTCGCAGTCGCTCTGCTGGCCGCAGCCGAAGGAAGGTATCCCTACAGCTTCTATATGGCGCTGAGGACGGCTGCAACGATGGGCGGGGTCTATTGGGCGGTGCGGGTGTACCAGGCGGGGCCACGGGCCTGGATGTGGGCCTTCCTGGCTGTTGCGCTCCTGCTCAATCCGATCTTGCCAGTTCGGATGCACCGGCAGGACTGGCAACCAATCGACCTCGTTCTCGGCCTGCTCTTGCTCGGCTGGTCAGGGTATTGGCTCTATCGCACACGGCGGCGGGCCTGACCTGCGCTATGTCGTCTGGGCGGCAAACATGCCCTCTGTAGTTACCTGGCGAGTGGGTGCAAGAGGAGGGCTTCGAGGGGGGTGGTCTAGAACTGAGCCCCGCGTTTCCATGAACCTCAAATGTGCCGCGGATTATCGTTGCATCACCACACTCTCTTTCTCACCATACATAAGGGTATTTCTCCATAGAGTGGGAAATCGGATCGTTGCACAACCCGCGCTTTCTTGCCCACCTCTTCCGGCTCGGCTGCATGTACCCGTGAGATCGTCGGTTTGGATGTTGGCGGCTAACTCCGCGCGGCAGACGAATCCAGTGGACCTCATCTCCCGACTGGAGCACACTGACTCCATGATCGTCACTTTGGAGGGCGGCTAATGGGTCTGGTTGCGAAGATGGCGCTGTACTGGAAATGCGATGCCTGCGGGTGGGAATGGTTTGCCGACTCGGAGACCGGACCGCGCCAGTGCAAGAAATGCGGAAGCCGAGGCTGGAATGACGGAATGGTGCGGGAGGCTGATCTTTATCAACGTGCCCTCGTCATCCGGCACTTGAACCCGTACAGAAAGGCTCTTACGCTGCGTCAGAAGGCCGCCCTCACGCGCATTGCAGCCTCCAGACGGGCCACTTCTACAGCGCAAACCGCGCAGACGCTCCAGTGACCCAGCACAGACCGTTGCCGCCAGTTCGTCGCCGCCACGACTTTTCCCGCCTTCCGAACTGCTACTGCGGCCGGCGGACATGTGCGCCAGGGGGTAGGGGGGCGGATCGCTCACGCGACCTGAGTACGCCAGCAAATTTATTTTTCTTTGATTTTTTCGACGCTGGCAGGAATTTTCACTCCAAATTTTGGACTGGAGGGCGGAGGTCTCGCGCTGCCGGGCCACTGGTTAAAGGTCGCTCAACAGTTCGGCGAGGGAAATTCCAAAGCTGACGGCCAGCATTTCGAGGATGCGCAGACCTGCTTCCCGGCGCCCGTTCTCAAGCTCGGAGATGTGGACCCGCCCAATTCCTGAAATTTCTGCAAGATACGCTTGATTCCAGCCTCGGTCAGTCCGCAATTTTCGTAAGCGCCTTCCAAGGCGCACACAGATGTCGTTTGCCACCTCTCAAGGGTCAGCATGGAATCGTGGTCTAATGTTGTTCATGCACTACATTGAGCCGAGAGCATCTGTTGGGTATCCGGTTTACTGATGACGTGATCCGGCACTGACCAGACTGCACGAGACGGCTTTAGTCCATTCAATTGGGGGCAAGTCTGGTATGCCAAGCGAGGCTGACCGCACCATCCGAGCCAGGTCCATCCACGACGCTGGAGAGATTTCAGCAAGCGATGTGCTGTATCAAGACGCCCCAGAGAAGCATCCCGGTCTGCGACTGGAGGACATGGAAGCGAAGTTGAAGACGACGACCTCGCCAATTCTGCAAAAGTTCCTACGGACACAGATCGAGCGTCTTAAACGAGACAAGGGCGAAATAGGGCTACCTTCACGGCATCCGGTCATGCCGATGCCTGGGCGAAAAATAGACGCCGAATTGGACCCGGCGAATCAAGCAAAGCTCCCTGAACTGCCCCCTGAGAATCCGAAGCGGTGGGAGCCGCCGAATCGGCCGTTAACCCTCGAAGACCTCCGGATTCGCCGGGCAGGGAATGCGGCAGAGAAGGCAGCAGAAGCAGCGGAGGACGCAAGAACGCCATCCCATGACATTGCAATGACTGCGGTGGGGGTCGTAGACGCGGCAACAGCAACGCCGGAAGGAATTGACAAAGAAGCAGCACAGGTCAACTCAGCGAACATCGGGAAAAACGTCGTTTGTCCGCCGTCAACGCAGAGCGACAAGTCGGACGGGGAACGTGCTGCGACAAAGATGAAGTGGGTTCTAACAATTGGCTTCCTCGTCTGGGTTCTTTGGCAAGTGGCAAACGGCGTGTTCATGTGGGGCATACGACTCCACTGGTGGGGCAACGCTTACGGAAAGTGGAGTGTGCGTTGATGCGGATCTCTGCCGCAACCGGAGTTGGGGAACTCCGGGAAAGCGAATCTCAATTTGCCAAATGGGGGCGGCTCGGTCTGCGAGGCTGGCACACGGCAGAAAGCGCGAGGCACGATGAGGGGGTATCGGTGGGGGAAGTTTCAGGGATGGGCGCTTATTGTGATTGGGGCACTGAGTCTCGTTGATGGCAGATCGCCCCTCTTGCTCAACCTCTGGGGCCTTCCAGGTGCAGTTGCAGAGATTGCAGCGGGATACGGCTTGGTAAGAAAGTCGCGAGAAGGAATCTTCCTATTCGACACATGCGGTGGCCTTCTTCTAGCCGGACTTTTATGGGAACTGAGATTAGGCGTACCCGACCGCAACGCCCTTGCTCTTTCCGGGGCAGTGCTGTGCTGGTGGATCATCCCGGCGGCCTTCTACTACCCAAAGCGGTGGAAGGAGTTAGCACGAGTTTCGAGCGTACCGGCGAATTCACGATCAACACCCGGTGCTTCTCGCGGGAGCACAGAGCCTACGCACGCTGACGAGCAATACAATCTCGGGGCGCTATACATCAACGGCAAGGGCGTGCCGCAGGATGAGAAGAGGGGAGCTTCCCTGTTGCTCAAAGCCGCCGAACAAGGTCATCTGCTGGCGCAATTGAGCCTCGGCGACCTTTACGCAAGCGGTCATGGCGTGCCGCAGGACTACAACCAAGCGGCTGCCTGGTATCGCAAGGTCGCAGAAATGGGAAATGCTCCTGCCCAACGCACGCTCGCCTTTATGTACGACTACGGCCACGGCGTACCGCAAGACTATGCACAGGCGGCTTTCTGGTATCGAAAAGCCGCCGAGCAAGGTGACCAAGAGGCGCAATCTAATCTTGGTTACCTGTACCAAAGTGGCCAAGGCGTACCTCAGGACCACAAGAAAGCTGTGGCATGGTTTCGGAAGGCCGCCGACCAGGGCTTTGTGGCCGCACAACACAACCTCGCCAATCATTACTTCAACGGCCACGGCGTACTTAGAGACTACGCCCAAGCCGCCATCTGGTACCGTAAGGCAGCCGAGCAAGGCCATCCAGAAGCGCAATCCAATCTTGGTTGCCTTTTCCAGCATGGGCAAGGTGTACCAAAGGACGACGAGCAAGCTGCGGACTGGTTTCGGAAGGCCGCTGAGCAAGGCTTTGCGGGTGCTCAGTTCAATCTCGGCTCTTTCTATGCCAGCGGCCAAGGAGTATCGAAGGACTTTGCACAAGCGGCATTCTGGTATCGCAAAGCTGCTGAGCAAGGGGACCCAGATGCACAATTCAGACTTGGGCTTGGATTGCAGTATGGCAACGGCATCGCCAGAGACTATGAGCAGGCTGCATTTTGGTTTCGTAAGGCAGCGGAGCAAGGCCATTCCCATGCGCAGAGCAATCTCGGTGTCCTTAACTATGAAGGTCACGGCATGGATGTGAACTATGCTGACTCCTACTTTTGGTTCTGCCTCGCGGCGGCTGGTACGGCACTGCCTGATCAAGTAGAGGCATTCCAAGACATGCGCGATAAAGTGGCCCGTCAAGTATCCTTTGCGCAACAAGCACACGTGCAGGAGCGGGTTGCTAGGTGGTTGATCGAACATCGGCCAGACTAGCGCAAAGGACCGCTTTGAAGTAAAAGTCAATGAAGTCTGCGATACGCCCTGGGACGAAACGGAGGCTCCAACCAAATGGGAAGTTCGGCAAGCGCCTATCAAAAAGTACGTTCGACAGTGCATGTCGAGTTCAGGGTGAGGGTGAGCGACCTCGTGAACGCGACGCGACAGCTCACCGTAAATCAGGGACGAAACAAGGCTACGGACTATGCGGATGTCCTTATCTCGGAGTCTGTAGCGACGTTCCGCACAATTGGAACATCGACGGACGTTGCGGTGAACGGGATTCAACCAGGAACTGCAAGGCTTCCCATCCAAACCTTTGAGAAGATTTTCGCTATTGCAAAGACGTTCAAAGCCAAAGAGATACTAGTCCTGATCTGGGATGGGCTAATCAAGATTGGCAGTTGGCAAACGAGGAATTCGGAGATCGTGCTCGGCGTGGTCCCGGACCCCGACCTCGATATGCCATCTGATGCAACTTTTCTCGATGCCCTCGCGCTGGCCGGGTTACTCTCGCCGGCCGGGATCAAAGCCCAGGGAATCGAGCGGCGAGTTGCAAAAGCTCAAAGAGCGAAAGAGGATGCGATCGACAGAGCAACGCGGGCGTTGGAACCTTTGCGCGTTGAGCGAGAGAAGATTGCGGCCCTTGTTGAAGACCATATTGCGCAAGCAGGAAAACGCCTGCGTAGTAGCTTGCTGAAATGATTGGCTGGAGAACTCCTGTCATATATCTATCTCTCAAGGGGAATTGGAGCATACCGCATTTTCCAAGTTGCACTCTTTACTTTTAGGTAATTGGCGTCTAATTCCGGCTGTAGAAGACAAAGGGCAGTCAGCCGCCTTGCCATCGCCTGCACTTCTTCCGCCTCGGCCAAAGCGAGCGGTCGTTTCAGAAAGCTGTGCTCCCGGTAACTAAGCCATTTCTTCATGACCTGATAACCGCCGATGTAAAGCTCCCACACGCTCTCAGGCACATTCGTCCAGGCGCAACGATCATTCAGGTATACATCCACCACGGCGGAGCCAAGGCGGTCAGTTGCAACTTCCTCAGGGATGCCCAGCGCGACTAAGCCTTGGGCAAGTAACGCGTGCTCCCTCGCGGTTCGCGCACGGCGAATCATCTTGCCGCGTCCGGGCATGGTCACGCCATCTTTTCCGGCGTGCCCCCAGCCTGCCGTGAGCTGCAAGTCTTTGTTTGCATCGAGCGGTTTGCCATCCATGCGCTTCAGTCCTGCAACAGAGCGCAGCTCAGGCCGTAACGCGCCCGCAGTGACTCCGGTCACGGGCGTCTCAGTGTCCAGCAAATCCGCCACGCGCTGCCCCAGCGTCGCCGATGCTTCTAACCGTTCCAAGGATGATGGCATTGGAATGCGCGGCCAATCCTGCCGGATACCATCGGCGTTCTCTTCCAGATAAGCGGCTGAATAGCCGATAGCCAGCGAGTGCAGCCAAAGGGATGCAGCGCTTTCCGCGCTGATGCCCAGATCCACAGATTGCAGATAATCGTTCGCCAATTGCGAGAGATTGCCGTCTGTCTGCTCATTGGCAAACATGGTCATCGCTGGGTGCCTCAATAGAAACGGCACTGCTACCCCGTCAGGAATGATGTAGTGATCGTCTGACAGACATTTACTAAAGCTGATGGGGAAGCCCTCTGGGGATGCTGTGCAACGCATTCGCGTCAATAAGAATGAATTACCCTCGAAGCACTGCGCCCACAGAGCGGGCCGTGACCTATTCCAGATCGATGGAATGTCTGTGAAGTAACACCAGCGGGTATCGAAGGGTCGGACGGCATAGCGCACAATCTGCTCGCTACGGAATCCAGCGTCCAATGCCCGCGCCCGCAGCTTTCGCGCGTCGAATCCAGCCCAGTCGCCAGTGAGCGTGGACGATGCCAACTTGTACGCATCCCAGTCCAGGCTCTTGTCATGGTAGAGGCGCATCCGCTCGACTAGCTTTTCGCGGTCCATATCGATCAGCGCACCGCCGCGCTTTTCCATCAGGCCGTTGCTCGGAGATTCCGCGCACAGCTCTGTAATCTTCGTCCATTCGCTGTAAGCGGCACTCACCAGTTGCGGCTGAAAGGAGAAACGGTTTGCTTGCGTGGGCGCGGCGCTGGCATACCTGTTTTCGAGCGCAGCATCTTGCAAGCTCTCGACAAGTTCTTCCCGTTTGCGCGTTCCCCAAAGCTCACGATAATACACCGATGAATCGCTCTTCGCTTTTTCGCGCCGAATCATCAGACCGATTGCTGTTCCCACGCGAATTCCCTCGCGGTTGCTGTCAGTCGAAAAGACGCTGGGGTCTGGTTTGCCATCCGGCGTCAGCTTTCCCGTCTCCCGGCTATCTCCGTTCAAGCAGTCAAACCAGAGCGCATCGAAGCCGTTGAGAAGCCGCTTCCGCATGACCACATAGGAAGGCTCGCTGAGATAGGAGAAGTTCGAGATGAAGCAGACCACGCCGCGATGGCTCTTTTCCGCAATGCGCCGTTCAGCCAACCGGAAGAAGCGAATGTAGAGATCGTCAAGGTTGAATTTCTTGATACCCCACTCCTTGATGAGTCCCTCTTTGTAGGGTTCCACCAGCCCGTCTTCTTCCGTGGGACTCACCCCGGCGAAGGCGTTGTAAGGCGGATTCCCCAGAACCACCAGGATGGGCTTGTCGCGCTTGACGGTATCGGCTTCTTCGCGCTCCTCTTCAAACTCCTGAAAGGGCAAATGCGCCTTTTGCTTGTCCGGCGGCTCCCAGCCGGTGAGCGCATTGGTCAGGTAGACGCCAGCACGCTCCCGTTTACCGGCGTGCTCACCGGTGAGCGGCGCATTGGCTCGCTGCAAGTACATTCCAAGCTGGAGGTGCGCGATTACATAAGGCGCGGGCAGAATCTCGAAGCCGAAGACGCGCTCTTTCGCGGCCTGTTTGAGTTGGTGCGGAGTGAGCGCATCTTCGCCGCGCTCTTCTTTCAGCGTCCGATGGATGCGGTCCAGCACCTCCACAAGATACGCACCTGTGCCACAGGCCGGGTCAAGAACGTAGACGTTGGGGTCTGCTAGGCCGGAGGGCAAGTTAAGCTCAGTGCGCAGAACGGTGTCAACGCGCTCCACCATGTAACGTACAATCTCGCGTGGTGTATACCAGACGCCGAGCTGCTTGCGGAGTTCAGGATCGAATGCCTCAAGGAAAGGTTCATAGAAGTATTGGACAGCGGTGTCTTCTTCAAAACGCAGGAAGAAAGCGTCCGTATCCACACGGTTGAGGACTTCACCAGTGAGCGAGAGCAGTTCCTCCAGGCCCAGCGAGCGAACATTCGAGGGAGTCACGAGGCGCTCAAAGAGCGCACGAATCATAGGAACTTGAAGGGACCAGACTGCCGACTTCCAATCGAAATGGTCCGTTTTGCGGCGTCCCGGTTCGCGGCACCAGAGAACCCAAGCCGAGAAGAGGCCGTAAAAGAGAGTTTGCACCAGCGTGCTGCGAAAGAAATGCTTACCTCTGTTGTTCTCTTTCACCGTTGCCAGATCGCTTTCAAACCTGAGGCCGAGCGCCTCTTCCAGAGCCTTGCGAACGTCTTCCAATTCTTTGAGCGATGAGCGCGGCTCTATCTTTACAAGCGCCTCGCGGGCATAAGAAGCAAGGAAGCTGGCCAGCACATCGGGTGAGGTGATGGGAACGGCACTTAACAGAGCACGGGTGAGAAACTCTTCAAGAGTCTTGCCGACTTCGCCGTCTGCCTTGCGTGGATGAGCAGCCAGCGCCCAGAAGGCGGCTTCGCTCTTTGCCAAAGTGAAGGTTTCAAGCGTGCGCGGCTTATCATCCTTGCCTAGCAGGACCACGCGAAACTCTCGGTAATTTGTAACCAGAACCTGCCCGTAGGCGCGTAGATACTTCTTAACCTGCTCAGATTGAACAGTCTTGCTTGTCTCTTCAGAGAGCCCCTTCACTTCAATCACGCCACGATTGGGTGGCTGCACGGTGAAGTCTTCCGGGAGAGCGTTCTTTTTGAGTTGATCCTGTGTGAAGAGTCCGCCGTCAGGCAATCCGGCTCCCCGGTTCTTGAGCTGCAAGATGGGCCTCACGCCCGGTTTGAGTCGCTTGCCGATTTCCGAGAGCAGCCCCTCAATCGCCGGATAGAAGGACGTTTCATCGGTAGCGTGGCCAGATGCGCGAATTTCTGCAAGTTTGGCGAGATAAGACTCTACGGGATGCACATTCTGATTCTGCAACAGCAAACTGGTACAGACAATCCCTAGAGGGGCTGCGGAACATGGTTCGCTATGGCGATAACAAGGCCGGATTGGATCAAGTACCCTGCTCAACCCATGAATTCGATATGCGGCCGGCAGAAGTCCAAATTTTGGACTGGCCGCGGTGGGCCTTGCTTCTCCCTTCGGGCGCCCGTCGTGTGAGCACAACTCCCGCAAGCCGCAGGAAACGGTGAAGCGTAGTCCAGCAAGAGCGGTGGAAAGAGCCAAGAGGCGGAAGAAATGAGATGGGAGGCGTTTGCAGGCCCTGTAGAGTCGGAACGGTATCAGAGACAGCCCGAGGACGGAGCGGCTTGTTGGCGGGCACGTCTGGCGCTGCGTAGGGTCCGGTGGTTCGGCTTGCTGGTCCCCGGCAGGTTCGGAAGGAAATGCTCTAGCCGGTGGGTGTGCCAAATTCCGTTCGCGTCGTTCATAGCCTTCAGGCAATACTCTGGGCCGAGACTGTGAGCCATATACGGCTCGACGAGAACACGCTCCTGAATCTCACGCTGCCCGAGGCGAAGCCCAACCTGTTTAAGCCAGGTTGACACGATTGCCTCATGCGAGATGTGGGCGTATGAAGTCAGCAATAGATGGAAGTGCCACGGAACCCGGATGCCATTCAGGCATGGCTTCGACTCCTGTCCAGCCACGAAGCAGATGTTCTTCCGAAGGAACATCTCCAGGTCATTGGCGAACGCGCGTAGTTTATGAGTGGCAGTTTCCTCTCGGATGTTTCCCGAAAGTGTGAGCGTTGCGAACCATTGCCAATGAACTGGCCGGAGCCATTGGGCAACGTCTTTCACTGCTCGCCAATCGCACGTCGAAAGATCGTGCATCCAGCGGGAATTGGGATTCGGCATACTTCCTCCATGTTCGAAATCGGATACAGCTCTCCCGTGCTCCTCCAGTGGGAGTTTTGATCAGGAGACTATGTCCTATAGGGAATTGGTGCGCATCGGGGAAGTTATCCACTTCTCAGGCGGCTTAGTAAGGCTCTGCCTGAGACCCGCTGCGGTTGAGATATGAGGACTTGTACTTGAGAGGCGCTCTATGCCGCCGCTTGCTTGCTCATCTTCGTCATGATCGCACCGTGCGCACTATCCGTTCCGATGGCAGGCAGAGATCGAGCAGCAACTCTTGAGCGCAACCAATCGACGATTTCCGCCTCTATCCATCCAACTGAACGGGCACCGAGCGGGATAGATCGCGGAAACTGACCAGCGGCAATTTGTAGGTAGATGGTGCTTCGGCTTAGGCCAGTGAGATTCTGGACTTGGCTCCTTCGTAGAATGCGGATCGTATCGGACATTTGTGGCCTCCATTGAACTAACAGTGCCCTACACGGACTTGTACGTCAAGGGCAGAAACGCCTTTGCTCATGCGGGTTCTGTGCATATTCTGCGTTGCACAAGTCGCGCGTTTTCCGGTGAAACGGCGCTGGCCTCTCACTATGGTATAGAGAGAGTGAGCAAGAATTTGAGCGTTGCAGAAAAGGCCAAAAAGCCCTGTGGAAAAACTCCCAAACTTTTTTTAGAAATCCTTGCCGGATCGAAAGAACAACTACGCCGCAGCCCCCCGAAAAGGAAGAACTGCTCCACCGCGCTGCGTCCGCTCCAGAAAATCGGCCCAGTCCTGCATCATCTTGGCGCGTGGCTCCAAGTAAAGGGGATGATTATAGGCCGCGCTTACTGTGTTGCGCGGAGCATGGGCAAGCTGCAATTCAATGTGTTCATGCCCATGGCCCTTTTCGTGCAAGACGGTGGACGCCAGCCCGCGAAAGCTGAGAACAGATCGGGGCTGGAATCAGCCGTACCTTGCTGATATGTCAGGAATTGGCCGCGTCCACATTTCCGAGTTGGAGAATGGGCGTCGGGAGGCGGGCCTGCGCATCCTCGAAATGCTGGCGGTCAGCTTCTGCGCATTCCGGTGAAGTGGGCCACCGATTCCGGTGATGTGGGCCAGGGTCGGAGCGAAGCGACGCTGGTTGTTTTCTTACAGTAGCTACCTGGCCCACATGAGTCAAGAAAAGGGCAAGTAA
>Ga0181520_10000390_pt1 | contig 97265 bp, 90 predicted proteins | sample PEATcosm2014_Bin_29_FD_132451 | JGI IMG/M metagenome (GOLD analysis project Ga0181520, IMG submission 132451) | Peatland microbial communities from MTU Mesocosm Facility, Houghton, MI, USA - PEATcosm2014_Bin02_30_metaG | ecosystem: Environmental > Terrestrial > Soil > Wetlands > Peat | place...
AGCAGCCCGAGCGGGCAGGCCACCATCAACACGCCCAACCCGATCCACAACGGACGCGTTCCCCGCCATCCGCCGGCCGCCGCGATGCGCTCGCGCTCCGACTCCTGATCGTTCGCCGCCAACGCCGTCGTCTGTAGCAGGCTCGGATTGGCGCGTTGCAAATAGGCGATGATTCCGGCGGTGATGATCGCTTCCGCGGCGCCGGCGAGCGTCAGATGCGCGAGCATCATCGCCGGAACGGCGACGCTCAGCGGATAGGGCGCGTAAAGCGGCGCGCCAGTCGCGTCGTGGAACAGCAGCGGCTGAACGCCAAATTCAAATCCCGCAGCCAACGCCGCCGCATTGATCGCCACATATCCAGCGATCGCGCCGGCGACGATCCGGCGGGCGGAGGCGATCGGCGCGCGCCCGGCGATCACCTGATAGACGGCGTAGGCGACGAGCGAACCGATGATTGCCATGTTGATGCAATTGACGCCGTAGGCGGTGATCCCGCCGTCGCCGAAGAACAGCGCCTGAATCATCAGCGCGATCGATATGGCGAGAATCGCCGCCCAGGGGCCGAGCACGATTGCGGCCACTCCCATGCCCACCGCGTGCGCCGTCGTCCCGCCCGGGATCGGCAGGTTGAACATCATGACGACGAATGAGAAGGCGGACACCGCCGCCAGCAGCGGCACGAGGCGGGTCTGCAACAGGCGCTTCACCCGGTTGAGCGCGACATACCAGAACGGCGCCGCGACGGCGAAACCCACGGCGCAGGTCGATGGACTGAGATAGCCGTCCGGTATGTGCATAGCGTCGCCCCCGTTGGATCGGGCTGCGGACCGTTCCGCGGCCGCCATTAGGGGCCGTAACACCCTGCCAGTATGATGTCTATCGGAAATCATCATACGCGCACTTTTGCCGCAGTGACGAGCTGAGGGTGCTGTCAGATTCTGCCCTCTAGGGGCGAAGGATTCTGTCTCCGGCGAGTATCCTCGCGCGGGCGTGGCGGAAGGCCTCCGGCGCGAGCATCTCGGTTGGGTACGGGCCGCCGAAGTAGCTCTCGCCCACATACCGACGCTGCCGCGCGAGCCCTGGCACTTGGCCGAGAACTGCGCCGCGACGTCCTACATGGACATGCGGTCCCACCGTGCTGCGATCTCGATCGCCATAGGATGATGGGCAGTGAGGGCTGATAAAGCGCGGGGGTCAGTACTCCTCCGCGAGCATGACGGTGAGCACGCGCCGTGTCACGGCCGGGTCGGCCGGATCGGGCGAACCGTATCGAAGGTCGCGGTCGTAGCAATCAATCTTCCAGAAGATCGTCTGGCCGTTGTGCTCGAATGTGCCGAAGTCGTGCTCGCCATGGGGGTCGTTGCTTTCCGCGAAATCCTCGAACGTGCGCACGCGGTCAACGATGGCCGCCTGGTCGGCAGAGGGCAGGGCAGCAACGCCACGGGAAAGGAACGATGTGCCGTTGACGAGGTGTCTCCGCGCCTCGTCGTTGAGCAGGCGGATACGCTGGGTGTCGATGTTCATGGTGAGGTAGTGGTGAGGGCTGATAAGTTCGACCTCTCGCAGATCGCTCCGCGAGACGCTCTCCCGTCGAGGGGCGACCGCTAAGCGCGCGGTCAAGGGGAAAAGCCCAACGGCGCACTAACGCAAGGCGAAGAGGAGCCGCGACCCTTGACGGCACGCTGCGGTCGCGACCATGGGGAGAGCGTGCGGAGCTATCACGTCCACTACGCGCGCATTTCCTGCCCGGGGAACCTTCGCAGCGACGTCGAGACGAGTCGCCTCTGGCGACCCGTCCCGACGGAGCGCCCTGACCGCGCGACAGGCGTCGCCGTCGCCTTGGGCGCGGCGCGGCTTGTCACGCGGGCAGATTAATGGGTGGGCGGGTGGCAGGCGTCAAACAGCGCGTAACGGACGGACGGTGCGGACTATCGGACGCGCGGCTCGGCCGCGTGTTCGATAGCCCGCAAGGCGGCTGTTCGTTATGCTCCGCTCTTACTATTGGTGCTGACGGCACAGAGGCTGTCAGGCCCCGCGCCTCCATCGAAGGCACTTTGAGACCGCGCCAACTTAGACTAGTCCGCCCTCGCAGAATGCAATGAAAAACAAACAAAAGAATACCTAGTCGCGGCCGGACGGGCGAGGAGGCGCTTGCGCAACGCATTGACGATGCGGCGCGATCTCGCGACTGACCCCCACATACGAGGCTCGACGCGGTGTCAGGGGGCGTACCAGGGGGCGCGTCGAGGGCGCACTCAAATGGGAAGCCGCACTGCAAACGTCGCCAGAAGGCAATTTACGTCAGCGATCGTGTGCGGCGAGGTGCGGAGAAAAAGGGAAGCCGCCGGACAAGCCGGCGGCTTTTGGAGCTACAGACGCAGGGAAAGACCATCGCGCTTGATAAGCTCCTTCTTGAGGTGCCGTGCGATCACGAGGCAAGCGCTTGCCTCGCTGCGGTACGGCCCCCGCCATTCGTCGGAGCTGTCGGTTTTGCGGATGAGCCAGCCCTTGCCGTTTGATTTCGCGGTCCAGCTCGCGAGAGCATAGATGCGTTGACGATTGTCGAGCATGGCTCAGTACTCCTCTGCGAGCATGAGTGTGAGCACGCGGGTCGTCTTCGCCGGGTCGGCAGGATCGTCCGAACCGAACTCGAGGCGGGGATCGAAGTAGTGCAGCTTGAAAAAGAACGTGTGGCCGGCGAGGTCGAAGCTTCCGAAATCGTGCTCGCCATACGGATCGTTGTCGCCGTCGAACGCGTCGAATGCTGCGACCTTGCGCAGCGCCATCGCGCGCACGTCGCGGGGCAGATCGTTGACGCCAACCGTCAGCATGAGCTGGCCGAGTGCCGGATCGAGAGACGTGCGAAATGCGTCATTAAGATCGCGAATGCGTTCGCGAGTCTGTTTGTCAAAGAGCGACATGGGCTCCTCCACGCAATCGACGCGCCGCCGTGGCGCGCCGAGCGGCGGAGAGGAACCCCCACAATCCATTATACTCAGGGTCGTAGTCGGTGCCCCTCTGCGGCTTCGGCGGGGGCTAGCGGGACATGGAGGTTGCGGTGACGGTGGTCGTCGCCGCTACGTTGTTGTTGCGGCGCGCACTTGAGGCCCAGTTGTCGTTCGCCGCCTGGATGATGACGGCGCGACGCTTCGGTATGTGGATAAGCGCTGCGGTGGCCCGCCACGATCGCGCCGCATTCCGTGAGATCATGGATGAGTTACGTCGCCAGCTCGAACAGGGGTCAGCGCTCAAGCGCCGACCGAGGACGATGCGATTTTGGGCGACCTCCCGCTGTCGAGGTCAACATGAACGCTCGATGTCGAGTTGCGATGACGAGAGAGGGAGACGACGTTCTTCTGTCCATCGCGATCTCGGCCTTGCCGGCCGTCGATCGGGAAGCGCGCGTCCGAGCGGCGAGCGAACTCGCGCGCCGAGCGTTCTCGGAGCGCGCGCGGCTCGGCGTCGAGGGAGCAGGGGTCGTCCTGTCATTCCGCCGACCTGCGGAGGAAGAAGAGTGGGTCGAGCGCATGGGGCGACGCCTTCAATCACAAATCAACGCCGCGCTGACTGCGCCGGTGACCCCTAAAGCGGTTGATCGCGCCCTCGGCATAACCGCTCGCGAGCGCATCCGCTGGTACAAGGACGGCCGCCTGCCGATCTGTGGCAAAGTCAGTGCGAGCGACGGCAGGCGCGGTGCGCATTTCCCATTGTTTCCGTTCGACGAAATCGTCCGACTTCAAGCAAACCCCGACCTCATCGAGGCGTGGAGACGCGAGGACGGCGGTTGCGGCGGGGAATAGGCGGGCAGCGCTTGGCGGGTGAGCGCGAAATCCTCGCCTGGAAATAGAGATATAATTATATCCTTATGTGGCGCTTGACAAAGTGGCGTTCGGCCTTGCAGATTGAGGGCGTCGTGGTTCCCTGGGCCGAGTGCGGCGCCAGGGCTAAGAGGGAAGCTGGTGCGGTTTGGTCTCGCGAGAGGCCGCCAATGCCGGCGCTGCCCCCGCAACTGTAAGCGGCGAGCCGAAAGTCCATCGACGTCACTGGGCGCAATCCCGGGAAGACGGACTTGAGGCGGCGACCCGCGAGCCAGGAGACCTGCCGCGACGACAGGAACGTCCTCGGGCGGGGTGTCCCGGCGGTGCGCTTGGATCCGCGACCGCCCTTCCTCGCTCGGATCACAACGCTTGCCGCCACGGCCTCGCCCAAACCAAAAGGGTTCGAAGCCGTGACCATCGTCTCCATCCCCGTCGCAACTCTCGGCGCGCCGCGCATCGGCCCACGCCGCGAACTCAAGACCGCACTCGAAAGCCATTGGGCCGGCAAAACCGACGAAGCTGCGTTGCTGAAAACCGCCGCTGCGCTTCGCGCGGCCAATTGGGCCCGACAGAAGGCGCAGGGCGTCACCGTCATTCCGTCCAATGACTTCTCGCTTTACGACCATGTGCTCGACGCCAGCGTCATGGTCGGCGCGATTCCTGCCGTCTACGGCTGGAGCGGCGGCAAAGTTCCGCTGTCCGTTTACTTCGCCATGGCGCGAGGCTCTCAAGGAGCAGAAGAGGCGCTTTCTTGCAGCCATGAGGGCCACGACAAAGGGGATGGCGCGCCGGCGCAAGAAATGACGAAGTGGTTCGACACAAACTACCACTACATGGTTCCAGAATTCGCCGCTGGGCAGCGGTTCGAACTCGCCTCGCTCAAAGCCGTCGATGAGTATTGCGAGGCCAAGGCGCTCGGCTATCAAACGCGTCCGGTGCTGCTTGGCCCGGTCACCTTCCTCAAACTGGGCAAGGTCCGGAATCCCGACTTCGACCGCTTCACCCTGCTTGACGACCTCGTGCGCGTCTACATCGACATCCTACGTCGCCTGGGCGCGAACGGCGCGCAATGGGTGCAGATTGACGAGCCTTGCCTCGTCCTCAACCTCGACGCGCGCGAGCAAGAGGCGCTTCGACGCGTCTACTCGATCCTCGCCCACGCGCTGCCGGAGCTCAGGATCATGCTGACGACCTATTTTGGTGCGCTTGGCGACAATCTCGATCTCGCGTTGTCTTTGCCGGTGGCGGGCCTGCACGTCGACCTTGTCCGCGCGCCCGGGCAGCTCGAAGCGGTGGCGGCCAAGGCGCCGCGGGGGCTCGTTCTGTCGCTCGGCGCCATCGACGGTCGCAATGTGTGGCGCGCGGATCTGCCCCATCTCGCGAGACGACTCCAGAATGTGGTGGCGAAGCGCGGCGCGGACCATGTCCAGATCGCGCCATCCTGCTCGCTGTTGCACACGCCGATCGACCTCGACGCCGAGACTGATCTCGACCCGGAGGTCAAGTCGTGGCTGGCGTTCTCGCTGCAAAAGATGAGCGAGCTTTCCGTGCTCGCGGCCGCGCTGTCGGGCGCAGAAGACACGGTCAAAGACGCGCTCGACGCTTCCGCGGCTACGGCCGCGGCGCGTCGGACCTCGCCCAAGGCGCATAACCCGAAAGTGGCGGCGCGCGCGGCTTCGGTCACCGATGAAATGATCCGCCGCAAGAGCCCCTTCGCAGCCCGCGCCGCACTCCAACAGCACCGCTTCCGGCTTCCGCGGTTCCCGACCACGACCATCGGTTCGTTCCCGCAAACGGCGGAGGTGCGCAAGGCGCGCTCCGCTCACGAAAAGGGCGCACTGGACGATGCGGCCTACGCCGCCTTTCTACGCGAAGAGACCGCCCGCGCCGTGCGCTGGCAGGAAGAGATCGGCCTCGACGTTCTGGTGCATGGCGAGTTCGAGCGCAACGACATGGTCCAGTATTTCGGCGAGCAGCTTTCCGGGTTCGCCTTCACCAAGCACGGTTGGGTGCAGAGCTACGGCTCGCGTTGCGTGCGCCCGCCGATTCTGTTCGGCGACGTCTCCCGCCCGAAACCCATGACGGTGGAATGGTGGCGCTACGCCCAGTCGCTGACGAACCGGCCCATGAAAGGCATGCTGACCGGGCCGACGACCATTCTCAATTGGTCCTTCGTGCGCGACGATGTCCCGAGAAGTGAGACCTGCCGACAGATCGCGCTCGCCATCCGCGACGAGGTCCTCGATCTCGAAAAAGCCGGCGCGGCGATGATTCAGATCGACGAAGCGGCGTTACGCGAGGGACTGCCGCTGCGGCGAAGCGAGTGGAAGACCTATCTCGACTGGGCGGTGGCGTGCTTCCGGCTCTGCTCTTCGGGCGTGGCGGACGAAACGCAGGTTCACACTCATATGTGCTATTCCGAGTTCAACGACATCATCGATGCGATCGGCGCGATGGACGCCGACGTCATCTCGATTGAGACTTCGCGCTCGAAGATGGAGCTGCTCGACGCCTTCAAGAGTTACAAATATCCCAACGAGATCGGGCCGGGCGTCTATGACATCCACTCTCCCCGCGTGCCCGCGGCGGAAGAGATGGCGGGGCTGATCGGTCTCGCGCGTCAGCGCCTGAACGACGACCAGATCTGGATCAATCCCGATTGCGGCCTGAAAACCCGCGGCTGGGAGGAGGTGCGTCCGGCGCTGGTCAACATGGTCGCCGCCGCGCGAGCGGTCCGCGCCGCCGCGGCCTGAACTGATCCCCGCCACGCGGGCGCGCGTTGGCCGCGCCCGCGTCGTCCGGATCGTCGACAGGCGGCGCGCCGGCCTGAGGTTTTTCTTTAACCACCTGTTGACACCCTCGCGCTTATAAGCGCTACATATAGTGGTCACGGTCTCTCGAATCGCAAGATTGAGAGCTAAGAGGGAAGCCGGTGCGACACCGGCGCTGCCCCCGCAACTGTCAGCGGCGAGTTCCCGCCCTTTACGTCACTGAGGCCCAACGGCCTTGGGAAGACGGGCCGGAGCCGAGACCCGCGAGCCAGGAGACCTGCCGTGACGGAAGGTAGTCCACGGGCGGGGTGTCCCGGGGGGATCGCATTTTGGCGTCCGGCGGGTCTCGCCGCGACGCCTCGTGTGCGACCGCTCGGCCTTTGCCCCCAACATGACGGGGATCAAGCCGAATGTCTCTCTGCCCACACAGTGGCGGCACAGCGCCAGTCGCGTCGTTCGCCGTAGCGCCGGGCGCCGCCGCGCGCCCCGCCGAGCCGGCTTATCAGGTCATCCGTCGAAACGGCGCGGTGACCCCGTTCGACCCGTCCAAGATCGCCGTCGCGCTGACCAAGGGGTTCCTTGCCGTGGAAGGTGGTGCCGCCGCCGCGTCTCGCCGCGTCCACGACATCGTCGCCGCTCTCACCGAACAAGTCGTCGCGAACCTGACGCGCCGCGCCGACGCGGGTCGGACTTTCCATATCGAGGAGATTCAGGATCAGGTCGAGCTCGCGCTGATGAGCGGCGAGCATCACAAAGTGGCGCGCGCCTACGTGCTCTATCGCGAAGAGAGGGCCAAGGAGCGTGCGGCCAAAGAGATCAAGCCGGCCGCGCCGACGCTTCGCGCGCGCTCGGCCGACGGCGAGTTCGCGCCGCTCGACACGACCCGTCTTGAGTCGCTGGTGGCCGAAGCCTGCGCTGGGCTCGACGGCGTCTCCGCCGAACCGATCCTCGCCGAGGCGCGGCGCAATCTTTATGACGGCGTGTCGCAGGACGAACTGGCGCTCGCGCCCATTCTCGCCGCCCGGGCGCTCGTCGAGACCGAGCCCAATTACGCGAAGGTTTCGGCGCGCCTCCTCGCCGACGCGCTGCGCCGGGAGGCGCTAAGTTTCGTATTCGGCAGGCCCCTCCAGGCGACGCACGCCGAGATGGCCGAGCGTTACGCTGAGTATTTTCCCGCTTACGTGAAGACCGGCGTCGCCGCCGAACTGCTCGATCCCGACCTCGCGCGCTTCGACCTCACGCGCCTCGCCGCCGCGTTGAAGCCGGAACGGGATCTGCAATTCGACTATCTCGGCCTGCAAACGCTCTACGACCGCTACTTCCTGCACGTGCGCGGGACGCGCTTCGAACTGCCGCAGGCGTTCTACATGCGCGTGGCGATGGGCCTCGCCTTGCGTGAGATCGACCGCGAGGCCCGGGCCATCGAATTCTACGATCTGCTCTCATCCTTCGATTTCATGGCCTCGACGCCGACGCTGTTCAACGCCGGCACGCTGCGCCCGCAGCTTTCCTCCTGCTTCCTCACCACGATCGCCGACGATCTCGACGGCATCTTCAAGGGCATTCGCGACAACGCTTTGCTCGCCAAGTATTCCGGCGGCCTCGGCAACGACTGGACGCCGGTGCGCGGCCTCGGCGCGCATATCAAGGGGACCAACGGCGAAAGCCAGGGCGTCGTGCCGTTCCTAAAGGTTGCCAACGACACCGCGATCGCCGTCAACCAGGGTGGCAAGCGCAAGGGCGCAGTCTGTGCCTATCTGGAAACTTGGCACGTGGACATCGAGGAGTTCCTCGATCTGCGCAAGAACACCGGCGACGACCGCCGCCGCACCCACGACATGAACACCGCCAACTGGGTTCCGGACCTCTTCCTCCAGCGGGTCGAGGCCGACGCCGATTGGACGCTATTCTCTCCCGACGAAGCGTCCGACCTCCACGACCTTTACGGCAAGCCGTTCAAGGCCGCCTATGAGGCTTATGAAGCCAAGGCCGCGCGCGGCGAGATCAAGGTGTTCAAGCGGGTCAAGGCCGTCGACCTGTGGCGGCGCATGCTCACCATGCTGTTCGAGACCGGGCATCCGTGGATCACGTTCAAGGACGCCTGCAACCTGCGCTCGCCGCAGCAGCACGCCGGCGTCGTGCATTCGTCGAACCTCTGCACCGAGATCACTCTCAACACGAGTGCGAACGAGGCAGCGGTTTGCAATCTCGGTTCAATCAACCTCGCCGTCCATGTGACGCACGACGGCCTCGATCTCGATCGGCTGCGGCGCACAGTGAATGTCGCGATGCGCATGCTGGACAACGTCATCGACATCAACTTCTACACCATCCCCGAGGCGCGACGCTCCAACCTGCGCCATCGGCCGGTGGGCCTCGGCCTCATGGGCTGGCAGGACGCTCTGGAGACGTTGCGATTGCCTATCGCTTCGGAGCAGGCAGTAGCGTTCGCCGACGCCTCGACGGAGGTCATCAGCTATTTCGCCATTTCCGCCTCGGTCGATCTCGCCGCCGAGCGCGGGCGCTATCCCTCGTTCGACGGTTCGCTGTGGTCGAAGGGCGTCCTGCCGATCGACAGCCTCGATCTGCTGAGCGCGGCCCGCGACGGCGACGTCGAGATCGATCGCTCCTCAACGATGGATTGGGACGCGCTGCGCGAGCGGGTCAAGACCGTCGGCATGCGCAATTCCAACGTTATGGCAATCGCGCCGACCGCCACCATCTCCAACGTCGTCGGCGTGTCGCAATCGATCGAGCCCACCTACAGCCAGCTCTACGTCAAGGCGAACATGTCCGGCGACTTCACCGTGGTAAACGCCAATCTCGTGCACGATCTCAAAGCCCGCGGATTGTGGGACGAAGTGATGATCGCCGATCTCAAGTACTACGACGGCGTTCCGAGCGCGATCGCCCGCGTGCCCGACGATCTCAAAGCGCTCTACGCGACCGCGTTCGAGATCGAGCCGGAATGGCTGATCCGCGCCGCCGCGCGGCGGCAAAAGTGGATCGACCAGTCGCAGTCGTTGAACCTGTACGTGGCGGAGCCCTCGGGCCGCAGACTGGACGAAGCCTATCGGCTCGCCTGGCGGCTCGGATTGAAGACCACCTACTACCTGCGCGCGCGTTCCGCGACGCACGTGGAGAAGTCGACGCTGAACGGCACCGACGGCAAACTCAACGCGGTCTCGGCCGCGCCGACCTTGGCGAAGAGCCCGAAGGCCTGCTCCATCGACGATCCGACTTGCGAAGCCTGCCAGTGAGCCGAGGACAAGGAGAAACGAGCATGCTCGACTGGTCGGAAACCAAAGCCGCCCTGCTCCAAAGTGGAGACGTCCGCTTTGACGACGCTTCGCCGCCGCTCGACGCGACCGGCCTGGGAGCCATCGCGCGCGGGGCCGCGCGCGTTACGGTCGACGAAAAGCGGATGATCAACGCGCGCGCCGACGTCAACCAACTCCTGCCGATGAAGTATCGCTGGGCGTGGGAGAAATACCTCGCCGCCTGCAACAATCATTGGATGCCGACCGAGGTCTCCATGCAGGCTGACATCGCGCTGTGGAAGTCGCGAGACGGCCTCACCGAGGACGAGCGGCGCATGGTGAAGCGCAATCTCGGCTTCTTCGCCGCCTCCGAGAGCCTGGTCGCCAACAACATCGTCCTGGCGATCTACCGCCATCTGAGCAATCCGGAGTGTCGGCAGTACCTGCTGCGCCAGGCTTTCGAGGAGGCGGTGCACACGCACACCTTCCAGTACATCGTCGAGAGCCTCGGCCTCGACGGAGGCGAGCTGTTCAACATGTATCGCGAGGTTCCCTCGATCACCGACAAGGCGGCGTGGGCGTTGAAGCATACGCAGAGCCTCGACGACCCCACATTCCTCACCGGCGCGCCGGATCGCGACCAGGCCTTCCTGCGCGATCTCGTCGCCTTCTACGTGGTATTCGAGGGCATGTGGTTCTACACCGGCTTCGCTCAGGTCCTCTCGCTCGGGCGGCGCAACAAGATGGTCGGCGTCGCCGAGCAGTACCAGTACATCCTGCGCGACGAGAGCATCCATCTGAACTTCGGCATCGACGTGATCAATCAGATCAAGATCGAAAACCCGCATCTGTGGACGACGCCGTTTCAGGACGAAGTGCGCGGCATGCTGCGCGAGGCAGCGGAGCTGGAGAGCGCCTATGGCCGCGACACGATGCCGCGCGGTTTCCTCGGGCTCAATGCGGCGCAGTGCGAGCAGTACATGCGCTTTATCGCCAACCGCCGCTGTGCCCAGCTCGGCCTTGCTCCCGTGTTCGCCGCGACTGACAATCCGTTTCCCTGGATGAGCGAGGCGATGGACCTGAAAAAGGAGAAGAACTTTTTCGAGACGCGCGTCATCGAATATCAGAGCGGCGGCGCGCTGGCCTGGGACTGAGAGAGGCAAACCAAGGCCGGCTCAGACCGTATCCGGCGGGGCCGGCCCTTGACACTCATCGGTCCGCAGTCCTACACGATATAGCGTCATGGTTCTCCAGATGGCACATCATCTGGGGCTAAGAGGGAAGCCGGTGTGACACCGGCGCTGCCCCCGCAACTGTAAGTGGAGAGCGTTCCGTCCAACCATAGCCACTGGGGAATCTCCCCTGGGAAGGCCGGACGGAGCGCAATGATCCGCGAGCCAGGAGACCTGCCGTGACGATGAACCATCCTCGGGCGGGGTGCCCCGGCGGGTCGCGTGTGGACGATTGCGCCCGCACTGCGCCTGTCTCTCCCCGCCCGGCATCCTGGAGGGGGAAAGCGAATGTCGTTGGAGCGTGACTGCGATTTCGACCATCACGGAAGACTGGCGCCGCGGCGTCCGCGCTTGCGGACGACGGCGCCGAGGATGGGTCGGCGCAGGCTTGACCGATCGCGCGACGGCGAGCTGAGCGTTCTCGATCGCCAGCTGCGCGCGATCTCTCTCCGAATCGCTTGAGGGCGGCAAGGACCTATCAAGCCGCTGCGCTTCCCCGGGCCGTCGTCAAGCGAGACGGCGTGCGCGCCGTCTTCGATGGCGAGAAGATTCGCTCAGCCATCGAACGCGCCAGCAGAGCGACTGGCGAGTTTGATGTGTCCGAGGTCGACCTGCTGGCGATGCAGGTCATCAAGGTCCTCTCGCACCGTTTCGCCGAGCAATCCCCGCATATCGAGCAGATCCAGGACGTCGTCGAACAGGCGCTGATCACCGCCAACCACTTCGCCACCGCACGCGCCTACATCGTCTATCGCGAGCAGCGCGCCCGGCTTCGCCGCGACCGCAAGACCGCGGTCGACGTGGAGGCGTCGATCAACGAATACCTTGAGCGGGCCGACTGGCGCGTCAACGCCAACGCCAATCAGGGCTATTCGCTCGGCGGACTGATTCTCAACGTCTCGGGCAAGGTGGTGGCCAACTATTGGTTGTCGCACGTCTACCCGTCGGAGGTCGGCGAGGCGCATCGCAACGGCGACATCCACATCCACGACCTCGACATGTTGGCCGGATACTGCGCCGGATGGTCCTTGCGCACGCTTCTCGCCGAAGGGCTGAATGGCGTTCCCGGCAAGGTCGAGGCCGGCCCGCCGAAGCATCTGAGCAGCGCCGTCGGCCAGATCGTCAATTTTCTCGGCACGCTGCAAAACGAGTGGGCCGGCGCTCAGGCGTTCAGCTCCTTCGACACCTATATGGCGCCGTTCGTCCGCAAGGACCGGCTGCGCTACGACGAGGTGCTCCAGGGCATTCAAGAGCTGGTCTACAACCTCAACGTTCCCTCGCGCTGGGGCACACAGACCCCGTTCACCAACCTGACCTTCGACTGGACCTGCCCGGGGGACCTGCGCGACCAGACGCCGATCATCGGCGGCGCAGAGATGGACTTCCGCTACGGCGATCTGCAAGCCGAAATGGACGTCATCAACCGCGCCTATATGGAAGTGATGACGCGCGGCGACGCCAAGGGCCGCGTCTTCACCTTTCCCATTCCCACCTACAACATCACGCCAGATTTCCCCTGGGAGTCCGAGAACGCCGAGCGGCTGTTCGAGATGACCGCCAAATACGGGCTGCCCTACTTCCAGAACTTCATCAATTCCGACCTGAAGCCGAACATGGTGCGCTCCATGTGCTGCCGATTGCAGCTCGACCTGACCGAGCTGCTCAAGCGCGGCAATGGTCTGTTCGGCAGCGCCGAACAGACTGGTTCAGTCGGCGTGGTGACGATCAACTGCGCGCGGCTCGGATACCTTCACAAGGGAGATGAAACCGCGCTGCTCAACCGTCTCGACGCGCTGCTGGAGATCGGCCGGACCAGCCTGGAGATCAAGCGCAAGGTCATCCAGGGCCTGATGGACGACGGCCTGTTCCCGTACACCAAGCGCTATCTCGGCACGCTTAGGAATCACTTCTCGACCTTGGGCGTGAACGGCGTCAACGAGATGATCCGCAACTTCACCGGCGATCGCGAGGACATCTCCACCGACTGGGGCCACGCGTTTGCGCTGCGCCTGCTCGACCACATCCGCGCTCGCATCACGGGCTTTCAGGAGGAAACGGGCCACCTCTACAATCTGGAAGCCACGCCGGCCGAAGGCACCACCTACCGTTTTGCCCGCGAAGACCGCAAGCGCTTCCCCGACATTCTGCAAGCCGGCACGCCGGACCAACCCTACTACACGAACTCCACCCAGCTTCCCGTGGCCTTCACTGACGACCCGTTCGAGGCGCTGGAGCGGCAGGACGATTTGCAGCGCAAATACACCGGCGGCACCGTGCTGCATCTTTACATGGGCGAACGAATCTCCTCGGCCGCGGCATGCAAGAAGCTCGTGCGCCGCGCGTTGGAGAGATTCAGCCTTCCGTACATCACGATCACGCCCACCTTTTCGATCTGCCCTAAGCACGGCTATCTCGCGGGCGAGCACGCGTTCTGCCCCAAGTGCGACGCCGAGCTGATCGCTCGCAAGCGACTGTGCGCCGTGGAATGACCCAGCATCGGGAGGGAATGATGAATCATGTTGTTACTGCCCCTAAGGCGCTCGACGCCGAACAGACGATCCTCAAGGACGAGGAACGGCAGCCCTGCGAGATCTGGACCCGGGTCATGGGCTACCATCGGCCGGTTTCGTCGTTCAATCGCGGCAAGAAGGGCGAATTCGCCGAGCGGCGATATTTTACCGAACGGAAGGCCCGACTTGACTGAGCTTCGGGTCGGCGGACTGGCTCGCCTGTCCAGTTGCGACTGGCCGGGCGAGCTGGTCGCGACCGTGTTCTGCCAGGGCTGCCCGTGGGACTGTCCTTACTGCCACAACCCGCACTTGCTACCCGCAAGAGGCGAGCGCGAACTAGCTTGGCCGGACGTGCTCGCCTTTCTCGACCGGCGGCGCGGTCTCTTGGACGGCGTCGTGTTCTCGGGCGGCGAGCCGACCGCGCAATCGGCGCTGCCGGCGGCTGTCCGCACCGTCCACGGCATGGGCTTTCGCATCGGCCTGCACACCGGCGGCGCCTATCCCAACCGGCTCGCGGCCGTCTTGCCGTGGCTGAGCTGGGTGGGGTTCGACGTCAAGGCGCCGTTCGACGAGTACGAGCGCATCACAGGGGTCCCAGGCAGCGGCGAGAAAGCGCGAACGAGCCTCGCGTTGCTCCTGGAGAGCGGCGTTGCCTACGAAACGCGAACGACCGCTCCCTCCAACCTGATCGACGATTTAGCAGTGAGTCGATTGCGCTCGGACTTAGCGATCCTCGGCGTTCGCGACCATCGGATCCAGGTCTATCGTCCGATCGGAACGCGAAACGGCAACCTCGCGGCGGAGCAATAGGCTTATTGCTCCGCCCGTGTGACGAACTCGCCGCCGACGCGCCCCCTCCGCGGATAAGGCCATAGGATATGCTTTGGGCTCGAAGAGACATGGCAGACGACGTGCGCATAAAGTTCCGCGCGTCCGGTTGCTTCTGTCTGTTTGAGGACCGCGTATTGTTGATGCAGCGGAACGGTCTGAAGCCGTTCGGGCTTCACTGGTCGATTCCTACTGGAAAGATCGAAGACGACGAGTCGCCCTCTGAATGCATGAGCCGGGAACTCGGCGAAGAACTCAATGTTGATGTCGACGAAGGCAACCTCGCTTTGATCGCGGACTTTGTCGTCGACGCAGCTCCCGACGACCGCTTCCGCTACCTTACCTACGTCACGCGCTTCAACACCACCCGTGGGCTTACCCCCCGACTAGAGGAGGTCCACAAGATCGAGTGGCGGCGTCTGGATCAGGTCGCCAAGCGGAAGGTTGTGCCCTATTTCTACAACACCTTGAATGCGCTGATGGACTGGGAAATCGGGGGCTCGACGCAAGTCGGCGCCTTCCCGGAGCCTGAGGCCCACCGCGTCGATCGACGGCGAGTGACAGAATACCGCGCAAGAAGAGGACATACCGCGCAAGAAGAGGACGCGGGACGACCATAGCGATCCTGTAGCAGCGCCGCCTACATTTGCGCTCGGTCGCGGCCAACTGCGTAGCGTCTCCGGTTCGTGGCGACAAGCACCGCTTGTTCCAACGCCGACATGCGCTCGGCCGATTCCAGCAAATCGGGGGGGGGAGGGGATTTCGAGCTGCAATGTGTTGGCCGAGTAGGGGAGAGCGTCACAATGCTCGGCGCTATCGCTCGGCTTCGTCGGGCTCGTAGTTGTTGATGTCGAACTCGGCCGACATCGCCTCTGGAGGATCAACCGGATCGATGAATTCGGCCTGCTCATGGGCGCTCATGGCGGCGATGTCGATTGAGTCCGCTGAAGCGGCAAGATGGAAGTGCGCGTCACAATCAATCCTGCCTGCCATCAATTTGGAATTATATCACGCGGCGGATCGGTACGCGGCAGCGACGCCCCGGCAAGAGGGCCACGTCGTGCACTCGTCGTCGTGCGGGAACGAACACATTCGCCACGGCGCGATCTACCGCGACGGTAGTGCGAGCTATTCCGAGCAGCATACCTGCACCTGTTCCCGCCACGGCGGCGTCGCGTAGTGGCAATGGCGCACGCGTTCGACACGGGCGATGGCGAGGTCGGCGCGATAGTGTTCGTCGCGTCGGCTCGCTGTGACGACGGGCGGAGCGCGGGTAGCACTGTCTGCGTGCTATAGTTTGGATGCGCGCACCGCGCACTCCATGTGAAAACTCTACGGCCCAAATCGCCGATAAAACGCAAGGCGCTCCTCGCACGGCGGCGCTGGCGTGCGGCCGTAGCACTGCTTCTCACAACTGCGGCAATCGCTGCGGAGCTGCCGGTCGGTGTTCAATCTGCGAATGCAATCACTTGCGGGGCGGGCAGCGTATACAACACGACACAATGCATCGTCTTTCTCACCTCGGGAGCGTCATGGACGGTTCCTGCCGACTGGAACTCGTCCGCTAACACAATTGAAGTGATCGGCGCCGGAGGCGGCGGAGGAGGAGGAGGATATAGTGCTGGCGGCGGCGGATATTCCAAAATATCCAACCTCTCGCTCAATGCCGGCAATAGCGTAACGTACCAAGTGGGTATCGGCGGGACCAGCGGTGCCACCACTTCTGGTACCACCGTTACCCCAACTAGCGGGACTGCGGGCGGCGACACATACTTCAACGGTACGGGTACGACGTGTGCCTCGCAGTCTGTCTGTGCGAAGGGTGGCGGGGCGGGAACTTCTTCTTCGGCCGGGGCAGGGGGGAGCAGTTCCTCAGGGATCGGCACGACCAAATACTCCGGTGGAAATGGAATAGGTGCCGGCGGAGGCGGCGGTGCTGCGGGGCCGAACGGTGCCGGCGGAGGTGGCAGCAGCGGAACGACTGGAAGCGGGGGAAACGGCGACAATGGTTCTGGTGGAGGGGGTGGAAGCAACGGAGGGGCCGGTAACTATGGAGCTCTGGGGGGCTCCGGCGCTGAATACGGTGCGGGATATGGCGCCGGCGGCGGAGGCGGTGCAGGTGAGGGTGGCGCTGGTGGCGGTAAAGGAGGATCGTACGGCGGCGGAGGAGGCAACGGAGGCGAACGCTATGTGCAAACGCCTGGCATATACACGTTGGGCGCCGGCGGCTCAGGTGCCCAGGGTCTCATCATCATCACGTATACGCCGCTCTCTGCGCCATCGATAACCACCAATTCCGCGTCGTCCATTTCGCCGAGTGGTGCCACCTTATCCGGTTCGATTACCGCCACGGGCGGCGCCAACGCCACGCAAAGCGGCTTCGCGTACAGCACCAACTCCGCGCTTTCGACCGGAGTATCTACCTCGACCCTCGGTTCCCAGTCTGGCACGGCTACATTCACGCAGAGCCTTTCCGGCCTTTCACCAAGCACCACATATTACTACCGCGCGTATGCGGCAAACTCTGGGGGAACGGGGTACGGGTCAATTCTCAACTTCACGACCGCCGCCGGTCTGCCAACGGTTGCCACCAACGCCGCATATTTGATCAACGGCTATGGAGCGACGCTGTCGGGCACGATCACGGCGATAGGAGCGGGAAACGCGACGCAAAGCGGCTTCGCGTACAGTACCGACCCGACCCTCACAAGCGGCGTTTCCACCTCAACGTTGGGAGCGCAGAGTGGAACCGCGACGTTTACCCAAATGATCGCGGGCCTCACGCCGGCGATCACATACTATTATCGCGCGTATGCAACGAACAGTGGGGGCACCGGGTACGGCTCGATCGCGAGCTTCACGACGCCCGCTTTGAATTCGACCTCGACCCGCATCATTCGCTTGGTGGGCGGTGTGCGTCTGCTGGGGCATGTTCGGTTGCTGTGACGTTTCGCTAGCCCTGAAGCAAATGATGCGTGAGCCTCAGCCTCTACCTTCAACGATCACGTCGCTACTGCACGGGGCAGTGCCTTGTCACTTCGATTCGAGTGACGCTGGCTGACCGAACCTGGGTGCGCCACTGCTCCGGGTCCTCATCTTCGTTTTCTTTGGCGCGCGCAGCAGTCAGCGGCCTAAAAGCCGACCGCTTGGCCGCGAAATTGAAGCGGCTCGGCTCGATGCTGGGGCCGTTGCATCTACCCAGGAACGCGAATGTATGTTCTTGCGCGCTATCCCCACTGGCTTCCGGCGTGCCTGAGGTATCATGGGGACCTGTTCGTTCACAATCGATAGCAGCTTGGAGTGAAGTCCGGTGGAAATCCGGCACTGTCGCGCAGCGGTAATCCGAAAGGAAAGTCCGATCCTCTAAGGTCGAGACGCATGTCTCCTGCGTACGCTCGCGCAAGGTATTTTAATAATTGCTTTCGCTTTGATGGCAATAAAAACAACCGGCGCGCGCCGGTTGTTTTTATTATCGCTAAATTACGCGCCATGCCAATGCATGAAGTAAGAAAGAGAAACGGGAATATCGTTCCATTCGACGCTGCGAAGATATCCGCGGCTATGGCGAAGGCCTTTGCGGCGTCGAAAGAATCGATCTCGCAAGATGCGCTTGAGGAACTGACGAGGAAAATCGTACGTGCGCTCGAAAAACGCTTTGCCGGCCGGACGCCTTCGGTCGAGGACGTGCAGGATCTGGTCGAAGAGACGCTCATCGCCTCGCGCTATCATCATTCCGCAAAGGCATACATCCTGTACCGCGAACAGCACGCCGAGATGCGCGCGTTCGCGACGGCCGCATCGCTCGGCTTGGTCGACAACTATCTCGGGAAGCTCGACTGGCAGGTCAAAGAAAACAGCAACATGGGCTATTCGCTCCAGGGCCTCAACAACTACATATTCTCGGAAGTGAGCAAGACGTACTGGCTCAACAAGGTATATCCGCAGGCGGTACGCGACGCGTATGATCGCGGGGACCTTCACATTCACGACCTCGGGACGCTCGCCGTCTATTGCGTTGGCTGGGATCTCATGGATCTGCTTATGCAGGGGTTCCGTGGCGCGCCCGACAAGATCGAGTCGGCTCCGCCCAAACATTTCCGCACGGCGCTCGGGCAGATCGTGAACTTCATGTATACCCTGCAAGGCGAAGCGGCAGGCGCGATCGCGTTCTCGAATTTCGACACCCTGCTCGCGCCATTCATCCGTTTCGACGGGCTTGCTCCTGCCGAGGTGCGGCAGTCGCTCCAGGAGTTCATCTTCAACATGAACGTGCCGACGCGGGTCGGCTTCCAAACGCCGTTCTCCAACATCACGCTCGACCTGACGCCGTCGTCGAATTTCAAAGATCAGGGCGTGGTGGTGGGCGGCGTCGTGCGGAAGGAGAAGTACGGTGAGTTCCAGGCCGAGATGGACGTTCTGAACGAGGCACTATTCGAGGTGATGGCGCAGGGCGATGCCGCTGGACGCGTCTTTACCTTCCCGATCCCGACAATCAATGTGACCAAAGACTTCGATTGGGAGAATCCGAGGCTCAATGGCCTGTGGGAAATCACGGCGAAATACGGCGTGCCGTACTTCAGCAATTTCGTGAGTTCCGACATGAAGCCTGAGGACACTCGCTCCATGTGCTGCCGGCTCCGCCTCGATCTTGAGGAGCTTGACCGTCGTGGCGGCGGGCTCTTCGGCGCGAACGCTTTGACCGGATCGGTCGGCGTCGTGACTATCAACCTCCCGCGCGCCGCCTATCTCGCCGCGCGCAGCGGCAGCGCGGAAACCCGCAAAGAGCGCTTTTTCGCCGAGATTACCCGCATGATGGATATCGCGCGCGACAGTCTGGAGATAAAACGCAAGATGCTCGAACGGCTGACCGACGCGAACCTTTATCCGTATACCAAGTTCTATCTGCGCGGCGTGAAAGAATCCTACGGCGAGTACTGGCACAATCACTTCTCGACCGTCGGCATCGTCGGAATGAACGAAGCGGCGCTCAACCTGCTCGGAAAAGATATCGGCTCCACTGAAGGGCATGCGCTCGCGGCCGAGACGCTCGACTTCATGCGCGAGCGGCTCGTGGCGTACCAGAAAGAAACCGGCAATCTCTATAATCTGGAGGCGACGCCCGCCGAAGGAACCGCGTACCGGCTCGCACTCAAAGACAAGAAGCTCTATCCGAACATCGTCGTCGCCAACGAGCAGGAGTGCCGCGCAGGCGCGGAACCGTTCTACACCAACTCCTCACACTTGCCGGTCGGGTATACGGACGACATCGTCGAGGCGCTCGATCTGCAGGACGAGTTGCAGGTGAAGTATACCGGGGGCACGGTCGTGCACTTGTTCCTCGGGGAACGCATCGCGGACGCGCGCGCGGTCCCGCGGCTCATCCGCAAGATATGCGAGCAGTATCGGCTGCCGTACTTCACGCTCACGCCGACCTTCAGCATCTGCCGCGCACACGGATACCTGGTCGGCGAGCAGATCTCGTGCCCGGCGTGCGGCGCTCCGTGCGAAGTCTACTCGCGCGTCGTCGGCTACCTGCGTCCGGTGAGCCAGTGGAACGCGGGCAAGCAGGAGGAATACAAGTTGCGCGCGTTGTACGAGCCCACCGTCAAGAACACCGGTGTTCGCGTACGCTCCGAAGTCGCAGCGACGTAAGCGCGTATGATGTTCGGCGGATTCGAAAAAATAACGCTCATCGACTATCCCGGGAAAGTGGCGTGCATGGCGTACACCATCGGCTGCAACTTCCGCTGCCCGTATTGCCACAATCCCGAACTCGTCGACGAAACGGTTGAGACCAAGCTCGGCGAAGATGCGGTGCTCGGATTCCTCGATACGCGGCGCGGCATGCTCGACGGGATCGTCATCACCGGCGGGGAACCGACCATCCACGACGATCTGCCCGCGTTCGTGGAGCAGGTCAAGGCGGCGGGATTCCTCGTGAAGCTCGATAGCAATGGCACGCGGCCGGCGATGCTCGCAGATTTGATACGCCGCAGGCTCGTCGATTACATCGCTATGGACGTGAAGGCACCGCTCGCTCGCTACAGTGAGATCGTCTCGCGCCCGGTCGACGTCGACGCTATCCGCGAGAGCATCCGGCTGCTCATGGCCGCGTCGATTGAGTACGAGTTCAGGACAACCGTCATCAAGTCGATGCTCTCGCTCGAAGCTGTCGAAGCCATTGGCCGGGAAATAGAAGGTGCTAAACGCTACTATTTGCAGAGATTCGTCCCGACGAAACTTTTGAATCCGCAGTTCCGCCGCGCAACGGTCTACACCGATGCAGAGTTCGAGAATCTGCGCGATCGCCTCTCTTCGTATGTCCAATTCTGTGGAATCCGGTAACGCCGTGTATCTGGATCATGCGGCGTCGACGCCGATCGACTCCACCGTGCTCGCGGCGATGCTGCCATTCTTCGGCGCGGAATTCGGCAACCCCTCGTCGCTCCACGCTTCCGGCCGCCGGGCAAATCGCGCGATCGCGCGAGCGCGGCAAGGAGTGGCGCGCGTCGTCAGTGCAGAGCCGGACGAGATCGTCTTCACTGGATCGGGCACCGAATCGGACAATCTAGCAATTCTCGGCGGCGCGCGCGGCGCGCGCGGCGCGGGAGATCATGTCGTCATATCGGCAATCGAGCACAAGGCCGTGATCGAGTCAGCGCGCCGGCTCAAGCGCGAGGGATTCACGGTAAGCATCGTGCCCGTGGATCGGGATGGTCTCGTGAGTGTTGAAAGATGTCTGGCGCTCGTAACGCCGCGCACCGTGTTGGTTTCGATCATGTATGCCAACAACGAGATTGGCACAGTCGAGCCGATCAAAGAAATTGGAGCCGCGATCCGCGAGAAGCGCGCCGCGAATTCGTACCCGATCTTCCACACGGACGCCTGCCAAGCCGCCGGATATCTCACGCTTGATGTCCGCTCGCTCGGTGTCGACCTAATGACGCTCAACGGCTCCAAGTTATACGGACCGAAAGGCATCGGTATGTTGTACCGGAGGAGAGGAGTTGAGCTGAACCCCGTGATCGTCGGCGGCGAGCAAGAAGGAGGATTGCGCTCGGGGACCGAGAGCGTTCCGCTCATTGTCGGTTTTAGTGAAGCGCTCGGGCGAGCCGACTCCATGCGTGAATCGGAGGCGGTGCGGCTCTCCGCGCTACGTGACTATTTCATCGCGCGCATATTGCGCGAGGTGCCCGGCGCGCTCTTGAATGGACACCGGCAGCGGCGATTGCCGAATAACGTGCACATCTCCATTCCGGACGTCGAAGGCGAGTCCCTGTTGCTCATGCTCGACGACCAGGGCATCGCGGCGAGTACTGGTTCGGCATGTTCGGCGCGCGACCTGAAACCGTCGCACGTTCTCGCAGCGATTGGCCAAAGCGAAGACCTAATGCACGGGAGCGTTCGTTTCTCGCTCGGCCGGTCGACCGACCGTCAGGCGATCGATCGCGTCATGGAGGTGTTCCCGGACATCGTCGCCCGATTGTCGCACATGTCGGCGCTCACAGCACAGGTATGAACGACCGCATCATCACTCCTGACGGCCAGGACTGGCTCTACAGCGAGACGGTGAAGGACCACTTCTTCCACCCCCGCAATCTCCTCGTAGACGAATCGAATTACGAAGCGGACGGCATCGGCGTCGTGGGTAGCCCCGCATGCGGCGACGTGATGGCGGTGTGGATCAAGGTTGATCGGACGGCGGGCAGGATTACCGAGTGCAAGTGGCGCACGTTCGGCTGCGCGTCCGCCATCGCCTCCACGTCGATGCTGTCAGTCATGGCGACCGAGGATGGCGGCATGACGCTCGATCGCGCCAGGCGCGTGACGCCCGAGGCAATCATCGAACGCCTCGGCGGACTGCCCGACCGTAAATATCATTGCTCCGTCCTGGGGCACGAGGGGCTGCGCGAGGCAATCGCGGATTATGAACGAACCCACGGAGAGGGAAGATAGAGCACGCTACAGGGTTGTGTCCGTCGCGCAGGAAACGCCGCGCGTCACGACGCTTATGCTCACGAAAGAAGACGGGACGATCCCTCCGTATGTCGCCGGGCAATACCTCACGATCTATCGTCCCGAAGGCGGCGCGGATGGAAAGGCATACACCGTGTCGAGCGCGCCGTGCGAGAGGCGCCTTGCGATCAGCGTGAAGGCAGTCGGCGCATTCTCGAACCGCCTCGCCGCGCTCCGGCCCGGCGACGTGATAGCCGGTTCGCTGCCGTACGGTTATTTCTACAGCGAATCGCGCGATACGCCGCTCGTGATGCTCGCCTCCGGCATCGGAGTCACGCCGTTCCGCAGCATGATCGTCGAATCCGCCGTCCGGAATCCGACGCGGCCGCTGACGCTTTTCTACGGCGCGCGAACGTTAGCTGAGGCCGCGTTCAAGGATGAGTTTGACCGCATTGCCGGTTGCGTGCCGGCTTTCCGCGTTTGCTATTTCGTTACGGGCGAGCCGGCGATGGGCGTGGACATTTTTGCGGGACGCATGGACGCCGGACGTGTGCTTGGTCTGGCACCGGATTCTGCGAACCGAGAGTTTCTTGTCTGCGGTTCAATCGCATTCGTACGCGACCTGTGGCGCGGCTTACGCGCTCACGGGGTCTCGGAAGAGTCCTTGTATACGGAGGCGTTCTTTTCGTAAGTGGCCCGCAGTGACGTCATCTTGGACGGCAATCCGATTGTCCGGGCGATGGTGCCGCAGAGAAGGGTGGCGGCGGGCGTTACGTTATCGTTCCCCAAATCGCTCGCCCTCGTCTGTGGCGACATCGAGATCCGAGGACGACGACAAAGTTGACGAATCGTAGCTTTTGCGTCGCAAGGCAGGTATTGCACTAAACCGCTTTCGCGGAGGCAAATCATCGACGGTATAGCGTTCGGCAAACGGATCAGGACGTGGAGCGCTGCTTCCACAACTTCTTAGCCTGGTCTTTCCGATAGTCGAGCGCCGCCAGCGTGAAGGGGAGCGAGCGTTTGAGGCACAGGTGGGCGCGCTCGCTGAAGAATGCCGATTGGCGACTCGGTGGCAATCGGCGCGGAAGCTAGGAACATTGCGAGCGCTTACGCAAGAGCTCGGGCACAAAAACACGCCCGTTGATGTGCGCACGTACTATCAAAGCGCGAGGGAGCGTCAGTCTTTTCGCCTTGCATCAAATTTCATTAAACACCGGCACCACGTTCACCGTCTGCATCTCGGTGAAGGAAGGCGGGGTGGTGCCCTCGAGCGCGTGGCAGGTCAGGTTGAATACAGTCTGCTGGAAGATGGGGTTGGAATTCTGTCCCGAGGGGCCGGAGGTCAGGGCAGCCCAAGAGTCGCCGTTGGTGCTCGTCACGGTACAGCTCTGCACGTTGTCGACGTCCCAGTACGCCCGAACGGGAGTGCCGGAGGGTACGAGGAGGGGCAGCACGTGCAGGTGGCCGGTCTGCGAGCCGTTCTGGATGAAGGAGGGAGAGGACGAGAGGCAGGTGGCGGCGCCCGGAGAGCAGAAGTAAGGGGAAGCGCAGATGGCGCCCATACTCGTCGTGACGTTGCAGTACGCGTCGGTGACGGTCGACGCGATGGTTTGCCCGCCGCTTCCCGTGCAGGAGTAGGCGGTGGAGGGAGAGCAGTCGGCGAGCACGGTCACCGTGACAGAGGCGGGAGTCGTCCAGCTTGCGTAGTAGCCGGTCGTGGCACGGGCATAGAAAGTGTAAGTTCCCGCAGTGGTGGGGGTGAAAGTGATGGTCTTGGTGGCGTCGGGGTTCGTCGTCGGCCCCACCCCCGTGCCGACGGGGGAGTCGATGTTATCTGCGGTGAGGGTGTCGTTGCTCGCGGCAGAGAAGGTGGCGGTGATGGTGACCGACCGGCCGACATAGACGGACGACTGACTTGCCGCAATGGTGGCGGTGGGAGCGCAGGCGGAGTGACGGAAAGGACGGCGGTCGTCGTTGCGCCGTATCCGTATGCGGACGAGTAACCGGAACAGGAATAATCGGCGGATTGTGTAGCACCGACACTGGTCGAACCGGTCGGGTTCAACCACCCGAGTGTCGTGTTGTAGACCTGGGTCGCGTTTTGGGACGACCAGGTTAGCGCGACTGGCTGGCCGGTCGCTTGGTATGCGGCAGGATCGGGAGAGAGGGTGACGGAGCAGGCGGGAGGTGAAGCCGCGGTCCAGGTTATGGCAACCTCACCAGCGCCACCTGATCCCGTGGTCGCAGATCCTTTGTAGCCATTGCCACATCCATCCACAATAGTTGAGTCTGTAGTCCCTATACCACCAGCGCCGACGACTACGCTGACCGTTCCTGACAAAGCTCCGGCACTGTATGTCTTTTGGCTATAGGCGCCGCTACCACCGCCAGGAAAGGGAATGGCTTGCGCATAACAACTGGGGGGAATGAATCGAGTGGCAGGTATTCCTCCGCCACCACCACCAGGTGCATTGCCATTAACAGTGGCCTGATTCACACCCGCGCCGGTACCTCCTGCTCCACCATTGGGCGCTGATCCGCCACAGTTATAATTTGGCGAAGCGGTCACTGGGGAACAGGCTGATGCCCCGGCAGCATTTACATCTCCGCCGGAACTTTTTCCGCCCGCTGCGCCGTAATTCCCGCCGCCTCCACCGCCAGCGATAACAGAGGCAAAGGAAGAGGTTGCGCCCGTATCCGCAGTTATCGTTCCAGTGTATGTGTAAGCACCGCCGGCACCACCTGCCCCCCATACCTGCACGGTGAGCGTACTGTACGAAGGGACAGTGAACGTATAGGTTCCTGGTGTTGAATATATTTGGCTACCTGCCAATACGGGGAGAGGGAAAATTATAAGCGCCAGCACAAAAATAGATCTCTTCATGTCACTTCACGATAACAGCACCTCTCGTCGCGGTATCGAGATTGTCCATGTAGTAATATGTGCCAGACGCCGTGAAGGTGAACTCCGAGAAGTCGCCAGGGCGAAGCGCGCGGCAGGAGTTGAAGAGAACGTCGCAGTGCTCCGTGTCGGGGCGATCTGGTGTGTCATTGGTGGTTATTTGTCCAACCCAGATATCGTGGGGGGAGTTGTTGGTGAAGCGGACGGTCTGGCGAACCTTGATGGTCGTGGTTCCCGGCTGGAACGAGCCGTTAGTGTAGGAGACGAACGCCTGGAATCCGTGACTATTCCGCAATTGTTGGATGACAGCGGCGCTCGGCGGCGTGGTGGCGGCGCTCCTCGTTGCCAAGGATGATGGAACCGATGCCGACGTACAGCTTTCGTGTAGGACGAACGCCGCGATGCCAATCGTGACTATAACGAGTGCAAAACCCAAGAGCACGATCGCGGAACGTGGGTGGTTCACCATTACTGAATTATAGCAACCAAAATGGCGCCTCTGCGTTTTGTATACAAACGTAACAACATCCAGGCTGTGATGGCGACAAGAGTAATGGTAAACACGACGTTTGATGACGATATGTGTTGACGAATCGCAAACCTTATGTCGAAAAACAGATATTGCACTAAACCGCTGTCGCGGTAGGGAGGACCTTCAATAGTGTAGCATGTCGTAACTGTCTTTAGACGCGTCGTCCTGTTTGTTACCGAAAGCTCGATGGTGGAGATCTCGGGTGGTCGAACGCCGGCGGGTAAATGCAGATCGTCGCCATGCACCACTCGCACGCCAAGCGCGTGCGACCTGCAATTGCCCGTGCGCATATCAGGCGTCCCTCAACAACCTTCGTTCTTGAGAGGGGTTTTAAACCGGGTATTTTTGCTGTCGTGATCCTGCGATCCGAGATAGCCTCAGGCGCTGCATGCTGAGCACACAGAGACAAACATGAACGATTCCAGTTTCTATGCAAACATCGTGTTTGCCGCCGTCATCATCATCATAGGGGTCTATCTGTGGCGCATGAGATACTTGATTGGCTACATTGAGCGGGTTCACACAACGACATGGGAGGAGCTAGGGCGTCCGTCGGTGCAACCGCCGCGCTCGGGTAACATTTTCCAATTCGTCTATCCATTATGGTCGACAGCCAAATTCGCAGTGTTTTCAAGTCAATATCGGACTCTCGGCGACGCTCACTTGACGAAAGTAATCTGGTCAATCCGAGCGCTTTTCATCGGTGGCGTGTTATTGATGATCGTGATGTCCATTGTTGATCCGCACGGGCCGTGGGCAGCATTGCATCGGTGACAAACTGAAGCTGCCTTCAAGACGCTGGCGACTGGCCAAGAAGGTGGGGAGGTGGCTCAACAGAGCCGTCCTCGCAACGTCGCACAAGATAACTTCTCCGACGTGTGAGCGTGTTCGCAAGGGCTCGTCGTCGGCGAGCGTCCTGTCAGGATTGCCTGTTCGTGCAGTCCAACTGGCAGGAGTACGCCGATGACCAAGCACCCGGTGTCGCCGCTGCGGCAGCGTCTGATCGACGACATGACCATCCGCAACATGTCGCCCAGCACCATCAAGATTTACGTCTACGCGGTCGCGAAGTTCAGCCGCTTCTACGGGCGGCCGCCTGACAAGCTGACGTTCGAGGACGTGAGAGATTACCGGCTCCACCTCCTCTCGCTGGGATACCAGCCGACTTCGATCAACCCGATCATGGGCGCGTTGCGCTTCTTCTACGGCACGACGCTCGGTCGGAAGGAAGCGGCCGAACATATCCCCTACGCCCGCCGCGCCGACAAATTGCCGGCGGTGCTGACGGGCGACGAAGTGGTGCGATTCCTGAAGGCGGTGTCCGACCTCAAGATGCGGACGATCTTCATCACGATCTATGCCGCCGGATTGCGAGTCTCCGAAGCGGTGGCGCTCACTGCCAAGGACATCGACAGCGCCCGCATGGTCATCGCCGTACGCCAAGGCAAAGGCCGCAAGGATCGCTACGTCATGCTGTCAGAGCAGCTACTCGCGATCCTGCGCGACTACTGGCGGCGCGGGCGACCGTCGCAGTGGCTCTTCCCCGGAGCCGATCCGTCCCAGCCGGTGACGACGCGCACGGTGCAGCGGGCTTGCCGCGAAGCCGTCGAGACGGCGGGACTCGACAAGTCGGTCACCGTTCACACCTTGCGGCACAGCTTCGCCACGCATCTGTTGGAGCATGGCGTCGACATCCACGTGATCCAAGATTTGCTCGGCCACCGCAACATCATGTCGACGACCCGGTACGCCCGCGTGGCGGTCAACATGATTCGGCAAGTCCAGAGCCCGCTGGAACGCCTCAACATCGAGATGACGTCGCCGAGCTGACAAGCCGGCGATGTCTCGGCCGCGTCTGGAGGTGGCGGATGTGTTCCGCCGCCACGGAGCCGGCTGGCGCGCCGCCAACGAGGGCCACCTCAGCGTCGCCCAACGTCGCGTCATGACGGCGATAGAGATTTGTCGCACCGAAGCGCTCGGCGGCCACGTCGAGCGATGTGATGATTGCGCCCATACGCGCGTGGCCTACAACTCCTGCCGCAATCGCCATTGCCCGAAGTGCCAATGGTCGGCTGCGCAGCGATGGATGGAGGTGCGCGCGGCAGAGCTGCTGCCAGTTCCCTATTTCCACGTCGTGTTCACCCTGCCAGCGGCGCTCGCGGCAATCGCCTTCCAGAACAAGGCGAGGGTCTACGGCCTTCTGTTCCAAGCCGCCGCCGAGACGCTGACGACGATCGCTGGCGACGCCAAGCATCTCGGCGCTGAGATCGGCCTCACGGCGGTCCTGCACACCTGGGGGCAGAACCTCGATCATCATCCCCATGTCCATTGCATCGTGCCGGGCGGCGGCCTGTCGCCGGATCGCGGGCGCTGGGTGGCATGTCGGCCGGGGTTCTTTCTGCCTGTCCGCGTGCTCTCGCGGCTGTTCCGGCGCTTGTTCCTCGAAGGCCTGGCCTCAGCGTTCGACGCCGGCCAACTGCAATTCTTCGGCGAGCTCATCGCACTCAAAGAGCGCGGAGCGTTCCTCGCCTACCTCGGCCCCTGCCGAAAGCAAGAATGGGTCGTCTACGCCAAGCAACCCTTTGCCGGCCCGGCGCAGGTTCTGGCCTATCTCGCGCGCTACACGCACCGTGTCGCGATCGGCAACAGCCGTCTCGTCGAGCTGACCGATGAGCACGTCAGCTTTCGCTGGAAGGACTATCGCGCCGATGGCCGAAGCAAGGGCAAAGTGATGACGCTCGCAGCAGGCGAGTTCATGCGCCGCTTTCTCATGCACGTCCTGCCCAACGGCTTCCATCGCATTCGCCACTATGGCCTCTTCGCCAACGGCCGCCGCGTCGAGAACCTCGCGCTGTGCCGAGAGCGGCTCGGCGTCTCAATGCCCTCGACCGATTCCTTCGGCATCGGTAACGCCGATCAATCCAAAGCTCCCGTCGAGCCGCCGACGTGCCCGTGTTGCGGCGGCAGGATGAGGATCGTCGAGAGTTTCGACAACGTCTATTCTCGCTCTCGGGCGACACAGGGGTTCGACAGCTCGTGAATCAGCGGCGCGCCGATCTTGCCGGTCTCGAAACGCGCCACGGTGTCGGCGCGATCGGCGAAGCACGGCCGCGACAAGAATTCCTGCGGTCGACGGGAGACGCCATGTCGTCGGATGCACAGCCAGCGACGTCGCCGCACGCGGCTTGCGCCTGGTTGATCGTCCCTTCCGACGCGCCAAGCGTGCTGACGCCTCCTCGAACGTCGAGCGACACGGAGTCGGCAGCGCTCAAATCCCCATAGGGCGGCGCGACGGCCCGCGGTTCAGTGCAACAAGGTTTCTACGACGCCCCACGACCATGTGCGGCGGTTGCAAGTATTCATGCTCGGCGTCGCAGAAACCTCATTATTGTGCGACACGATTTCTATGAGTTGTCAAGTCACGGTTTTATTGTTGATTCGCAATTCCCTACTCGTTGTAGAAATGCGGGCGCAGTTCTGCTTGCGGAATATACGCGGACGCTTGAATAAAAATCATGCGCAGCAGGCCCTTTCCGATCGGATCGTGTTTGCGACGACCAGCGTCTCGATCGCGTTTGACCCTGCGCGGCGCAGCTTGATGTGCTTCGCACCGCCAACGACCGCAAACCCGAACGTCTCCAGGATTCTCACCACTTCCCTTCCGGAGAGGACCTTAAGTCCTCCCCGCATAGGCTGGAGGCGGCACCTCGTAATTCGTCAAGATTGCAGGCATGCGCTCAAAGCCGAGCGACGCCGGATCGTTGCCAAGGAAATAGGTGGCGACGGCGTCTCGAATGTTCTCCTCCAGCTCCTCGAACGTTGCACCTTCGGTAGCGATCGAAAGGCCGTTAGCCGCCGCGACGTACTGGCCGTCCTCCTGCCAGATATTGAACTGGATAATTGACTTCATGCGAACAATGGCACCACGCGCCAATGAAGGCGCAATGTAGAGGTGCCCGAGATCTTGACATCATTTAATATTCGTGTCGCGGTGCGCTACCCTATTTTACTGGAAAATGCATTCCCTAACTGGATATTCGTCTGTGTATATTATTCAATTCGTATTCTTATATAGACAGACCGGAAGCTTGGTTCCGCTCTAGACCGGACGAATATTTCCGGTCTAGACCGGAAGTTTTCTTCCGGTCTGAATTCTTGCGCGCCACTCGCGCCTTGCAATTTAGCTCGTAAACGTTGGTTTTCCCCTGGCCCCGGCGTTTGATGACTAAGAGCCCTTCCCTCTCAAGCGCCTTCAGGTTAGTGCGAACGCTGCGATCCGTCACTCCGAGGTCCTTCGCCAATCGCTCCTGGCCGGGGAAGCAATAGTCGTTTTGCCACGCGTAGCTGAGCACCATGGCGAACGCCATCTTGTCGCCGGCGCTGAGCTTGGTCGATTTGAGCAGAAAGTTCGGGACCATGGTGAATCCCTTTTGGGTCACCATATCCGCGCCGCGCAAAACGATGTTGCGTTCTTTGAGAAGGTCGCCGATGCGCCGAGGCGCGGAATCCTCCATGGCGCCATTATAGCGCGCGCAAAAGGCCGTCCAGCCGTTTATGCACCTTGTTGGTCTGCGTCGTTCGATCCGCTGGCTTACGGACTCCTGGCGGGCTCCGGATCGATGTGCGGGTCGCGCTCTTCCCTGCCGTGTCCCAAGAGCGGCGCGAGCATCGTTTGCAATCCCCTGACGATGTAGTTGGTCTCCTTGTCGCGTTCCAACAGCGCGCCGATTTGCGTATCTTTCACGTCGACTTGGCGACGCAAGAATTCGTTCTGCTCACGCAAGCCGACGTTCTCGCGTTCGAGCACCGCGACCAAGCTCGACGTGTCGGGCACTGGCGCGGTTTGTCGCTCCTCTATTTCCTCGCCCGACTTGCCGCGCTCGGCCGCGGTTGAGCGCGCTGTGTCGGCGTACTTTTTCGGCTCTGTGTGAACTCCGACCAAGGGCGACACCGGCTCCCCTGTCGATGTTTGTCGGACTTCGTCGGTCAGCGCATGAAGTTGCGCAAGCTGCCTGATCGCGCGATCGACGGAATCGGAATCGACGAAGTAGGTGGGGCCGGTCACGGTCGATTCCTTGATGCAGTCGAGGCGGCCGGACGCGCAGTAGCGTTGCAGCGAGCGGCTGTCACGGGGGAGGCCGGCGTCGGCGAAACGGCGAGCAACAACGTCGAGCGTCAGTGAGTAGTTTGTCGGCCTCGGTCGGCCTTCGTCGGGCATGCGCTCATCGTACCATGCCAGATAGCGGGCAGGCGGTGTCGGGCTTTGCCGGTGTGGGTATTCGCCCAGGCGCAAAAATGAAAAAGCCCGCCGAAGCGGGCTCAAGGTCAGAACATTTCGACGGACTCGCACTTTCGCTCGTTCATCAGCGCGGCTAGCTGTTCAAGCTGCCGGGGCGTCGCGCCTTCCGTCAGAAAAGCAACGACATTCTCGACGCCGTTCTGGAACGCCGTCAGCGCCGCGAGCGGATCGCGGACAAGGAACAGGTCGCCCTCGACCACGCGCTGCGCATTGAAGATCGCGGAGCGCGGGTCAAAGTCTCTAGGAAAGAGCAAGGTCGGGTTCTCGTCATGCAATGCCCGGCCGCAATAGGCGAGCAAGACGCCGGCGGAGTCATGGACAGGGATCGCCAACCGCCCGCGCATGATGCCCTTCGGAGCAAAACCTGCCCCGAAGTGCGTGCAGGTCTCCGGCGAGACGTCCAAGCCCTGCACCGCCTCGTGGACGCTTTGCAGGTAGTCGAGTGGCCGCAGCCTTCCGTCTGTCGTCGGGGGCTGGGGGGAACCGTCACGGGCGCTGTCCTGGCTCCGGTGTGCATTGCCGGCGCCGGCTTTGCCGGCCAAGAACTCGGCTGCGTCGCGTAGCGAGGAACCGCGCACCATCGCAGCAAGCGTGATGGCGTCGCCGCCCTTGTGGCACTTGCCGAAGCAATAGAAGAGACCCTTGCTCGGCGTAACAACGAGAGCGCGGTCGCCGCCTTCCTTACAGACCGGGCATGGGCCGCGTAGCTGCCCGCCGGACTTCTTCAGTTGCAACCCGAGCCACTCCGCGGCGCGTTCGATCGGAACGCTCTGCTTCAGCTCGGCGAATTCGATTCGCTCGGACATCGAAACCTCCTCTGTTGACTGAATTCATTGTATAGGGAGAGGCTCCGATCCTTTTTTGTTATCCACTCCGCCGCCGATCGTCTTCATTTGACTTTCCTGACGTCGGACGTATCATAGCAGTTACTGATGGCCGAGAGGCTTGCCCCGCGAAAGCGGGGCGAATTGTTGAAACTGAGGCTAGCCGAAATTCACGCGGCTGGTCTCTTTTCTTATGGCCTCGAACATATCGTCGTCGAGGCGGCCGATCTTCTGGACGAGCCGTTTGCTGTCGACATTTCGTATCTGAGAGAGAACGGCGGAGGCGTCCTTGCCGCCGACCCTTCCGATGGGGAGGCGATAAGGATTGACTTTGGGAGACGAGGTGAGCGGGAGGGCCAAAAAGGAATACTGGTTGTATTTCTTGAGAACGATGACAGGACGCTGGAAGCTTTCGCTTTTGCCGTCGATTTCGTATCCGACATTCACGCCAAGACGAGACCACCAAATTTCTCCGGCGCTGAAGAACGGCCGGCTCTCCTCCTCATAGGCGTCAATGGATTTCTTGACGGCATTCCACGCGTCGAAGGCCTTCATAAATCTCGTTGAGCGGCATTGTAGCACGTGCCTGCCGGCGCGACCGAAGGTGGGGCTATCGTCCGACGTCGGCGAGCCGCAATTCCTCGTGGCCGACGCGCAGCCACGGCTCGCGGAACATGCGTCCGTCAGGTGCCGGGGCGCGCTTGAAGTCGACCAGGTCAGGGCGCGCGGCGAACGCGAACATGGTGCTGCGGCCATTGCGTGCGATCGACGCGAGCAGGGCCATGATGTTGCGCATGCGAGGTTCGCTCACGGTGACGAACAGCACACGCAGGTTGTCGACGCCGAGCTGATCGTCGACGACGCCGGATGCGACGACCTCGCGGTACGCGAGAATCTTGCCGCGGATCACGCGGCTGACACTCTCGGTTCCCATGTCAGCCTCGACCGCGAACACCCGGTCGCCAAGCGCAAATACGGCGTCAGGCTCGATCCACCGCGGGGCGCCGCGCACAAAGGGAACGTGGAGGCGGAGCGGGTTGCGCAAACTCTGCGTTCGCCGCGGAGCAGCAGTGATGAGTTCTATATGGTTGCGGAAAGTAGCGCCCGCCTGACGCGCGCCGATCTCGATGTCGAGCGCGATATGCGAGGCCGCGTGGTCGTGAGCGAGGCGGAGGACTCGCGAGGGCATGGTCGAGTGGCCGCCGATCCGGGTGGCGCGAACCCAGGGTGCCGCCGGAAGAATGCCGCGCGCGAGGAGCAGCGCTTCGGCGTCGTCGCCGAGACAGTACAACTCGTCGGCGGAAAGGTAGTTGGCGAATCGAACGTTCTCGCTCGATCGTCTGAGCCACCCCTTGCCCTCGTGGAATAGATCGGTCAGCCGATTGCGCGTCTTGCTCGGGTATCGGCGGTCGAATGCGACGATCTGTTTTGTCGTGAGCTGCGCATGCCGGCTGAGCGGCCCGAAGATGCCGAACACGTCGGCATCGGTGATGGTGGTGCGCTTTCCGCTCGGCGTCGGCCGAGTGCGCGATCGGTTCTTTCGTTTCTCGTGGTCGGCCATACCAATGGCGCGCGACTGGCGCCGTACGGCGCTGGGCGTTGACAAGGATGCATCGGGAGGGGCGCTTGCGCCGATACTCAATGGTAGCACGGCACGTCGCGCTCTGGCGCGCTACGCCGCGCTGCGGCGGGGTCTGTCGCGGTGTGTCGGTCTAGAGGTTCCGGCCACCGAAATGGGCGTCATGGTGTGTGTCGGGGTCTCGTCGTTTCCGGCGACGCGATCGTCTGTCCGCCGGCGTCGGATAGAAGGCGGCGATCTGCGCGTCAACGTCGGCCCGCGGCCTCATGTGCCGGGCGCGGGCGTAGGCAACGGCGCTATCAAACATTGTGCCCATAAGGGGAGGGGCAAAGGTCTTGAGTAGGTGCGGCTCTAACGGCGCGCCGTCGCGCATCAACTTCACCCATGCGTGATAGTTGGCGGTTTGCGTCAAAGCCTGCGCGCCGACCGCGCCAAGCTCGGGCGCGACCAGCTCGGCGTCGCGCGCCCCAGTGCGAAAGGCGAGCAGCGTGCCGACGTTTCCGAACATCGCCTCGCGAAGCGCTTCGGGGAGCTGTGCGATATGTTGGTTCGCGGCGACGAGCGAGAGCCGCCACTTGCGGCTCTCGCTGAGGATCGACGCGAAGCTGTCAGTTGCAAAATTCTGGAACTCGTCGACGTATAGCGTGAAGTCGCGGCGCTCCTCCTCGGGAATGTTGCGGCGCGCTTCGGCCGCCTGCGAAAAGGCCGTGACAAACAGAGCGCCGAGTAAGTGCGCGGGCTCCTCGCCGAGATTGCCTTTCGAGAGATTGATGATCAGCACGCGGCCGGAATTCATGGCGCGCGCGATGTCGAGCGTCGACGTGTTTTGGCAGAGGATAGTGCGGATGAACGGGTTGGCGAGAAATGCGCCGACCTTATTTTGGATTGGCGAGATGGACTCGTTACGTAGCCGGGCGTCGTAAGCGGCATACTGATCAAACCAAAACGCGCGAATCACCGGGTCTTCGCAGCGGCGCAACAGCCATTCGCGAAAGGGTTCGTCGACCAGTAGTCGTGGAAGGCCCAGAAGCGACTGATCTTTTGCGTCGAGCAAGAGCCGCAGCGAATTGAGAAAGATGTGTTCGAGCCGAGGTCCCCAGCTCGAAGCCCAAATGGCGCGGAAGGCGGAAACGATGTTGGCGGCAGTCGTCGCGCGTCTCGCGCGCGGAACGTCCGATAGGGGATTGTAGGCGAAGGTGTAGTCCTGATCGGAGGGATCAAGATAGATGACGTCGCTCATGCGCCGGGAGGGAGCCAAGCTCGCGATGTGTTTGCATGCGTCGCCATGGGGATCGAGGAAACAGAACCCTGCGCCGGCCTCCATGTCCGCGCGCATGAGATTGACGAGCAGTCCGGTCTTGCCGGTGCCAGTTTGGCCGACCACGTACACGTGGCGGCGCCGGTCGGCCGGCAGCAGGTCGACGCGCTCGCCGTTGGCGAGCGCGCCGAGGGAATATGGGGGAGCAGTGTGCATAGGCAGGGTGCCGGGCCGCGCCGAGTGTTCGCGCCGCTGGTGCAAGCTTCGGCCGGTGTCGACAACCCGCCTTTGCACGCGTGTTGCCGCGCGCGAAAGAACCGCCCGCGTTCATTGTATCGCCGGCGCGGAGGAATAGTGGAATCGAGAATCGTCCGCGCCAGTTCGTCGTGGCGCTCGGAGAGCGCCCGACCCAATGGGTTTTCCCGCAGCGCTGTCCGTTAGGCAGTGCGAGTGGCGCGTCCCGCGTTCGATGATCGAAAAAACACATTGGGTCGGGCGCGATAGCGCACGCGAACTGGCGCGGAATCGAGGTTTTGTCGGAACAGCAGGGGGAAACGTCATATCCATGCGTTTCTCCCTGCTGTTCCGAATGTGTCGGAGCGGCCGTCCCTATCTTGGCCGCGCGGTGAGGTCGCGCCCCGCGCGCCCGTCAGCAGGAGCCAGTTTCCATTTGGGGAACAGAAGGTCCCGAAGGTGACCGATCACACTATTGCGGCCGAGTGCGGCCTCGTGGTTGTCTTTCAGCTTCTGCTCGGAGCGCCGAAGCGCGGTTTGCACTGAGTCGCGCTTCAGTAGTTCCGGTTGCCAATACTCGATCGCTTTCAGGACAAGCGAGCGGTGCCGGTGACCGCCGTTCACGTCAAACGTGTTGGCAATCGAGACAATATTGGGGTGGCGAGTGCCGATCGGCCGGCCAACCTCAAGGGAAATTAGCAACCGCAGTATCGCGAGCATGTTAGACGACTCGGCGTCCCACTTCTCATATTCTGGAATATCCAATTTGCGCAGGGCTTCGTTCAAGAATGGAAGTGGGTCTGGCACATCGTCATAGACGTAGTTCTTTCCATCGTATGCTTCGATGAACCGTCGCTTGAAATCCTCGGACCACGGTCGCTTTCGCGCGATCTTGATCACCTCGGAAAGCGGAAGAACGCGACTCTGCCAAGCGACCGCGCCATCCTTCAAGGCGTACAGCCAAGCGCGGAGGTGAAAGACGCCGGTTGCGGCACTGGTCTCCAGGGCCTCCGTGTCAAGCGACAACAGCACTCCGTCCTGATCGGCCAGAATATCCCGCGTGGAGGCGCGAAGCTGAACCGCGGGGTCGAAGCTGCGTGCGACCCATAGAAGCGTCGATCCGTGGCGGTCATAAAAGGCGCGGCGACCGTTTATGCCATAGAGAGAGATGGTAGCCAGTTGTGCCTCAAGCACCGCCTGCTCCCCACCGTATGTGAAGGAAACATCCGGAAAGCGACCAAAAGGAAATTCTGCGGCCATTTCCGGAGTCGGCTTTTCGTATTGACCGGTCTTGAGAGTGTCTTTGACGGTGTTCGGGTCGGCCAAGGCAAGCCGATTCAGCAGGGCAACTAAGTTCTTGTGCGCTTCGCCTTCTTGCCGGCCGGCGAAGATCAGCCGGTTTATCTGGTCGGGGGAGAGCGGGCGACCAAAAGCTAATGGACAATTTTCTGACGACTTCGGGCGGTGCGCCCAAAAATGCCGTCCATCGGGGGTGAATGGAGCATGCGGATAGACGAGCTGGCCGCAGGCTGGGCAGCGGTAATGAGTAGCCCGCCGGGCTGTCGTTTCCTGGTCGAGCGTGGCGTCGAGTCGGACGGTATCCCGCCAGTCGGCCATCTGTTCCTCCAGCGCTTCGGCCGAGAGGGTGTCTCCAGTCCTCTGATTGATCGCGTATGGGATGAGAAGATCACGTTGCATCGCGAAGCGCTCCGGCGAGCGGACGCAATCGCGGACGCCCTATTTCCGGTAACGCAACGAGGCGCGAGCGGTTGCGACGAATGGCTAGAGGGTAATTCTTCGGGATTGGCGCGCAAGCTCAGACTTCCGCTCAGGCTCGAACCGCGACTTTGTGGCGCGTGTTGTGCTCGGGGGAGGAGAGCGGGTGGCGCCAGCCGGTCGGCAATGCCGAGGTGACGTTTACGTCAGAGTGTCGCTGACGACGTACAGGGTCAGTACGCGAAGCGTTCCGTCTGCGTCCGCGGGATCACGCGACCAGCCGACTCCATCGACGTTTCGGTATTCGATCTGCCAGCCAAACTGGAAGCCGGCGAATCTGAACTCGCCGAAGTCGTGCTCGTCGTCTGGCGCGAAGTGGCTGTACCTCGATAGGGCGTACAGCGCCCGGCCGCACAGTTGCGCATCGAGGCAATGCCCGCCCGTATGCAGTTGCACATGCCCGCCCGCGAACGTCGTGCGGAGCCGATCGTTCAGTTCGACGACGCGGGCGCGGTCGCGTATTGCCGGATGGCGAATCATTCGACGAAACTGAAGGGTTCGTAGCCGGCGCGTGCCCACGGCTCGATGAGCATGTGACCGGTCGCCGGCTTGGGCGACTCGGCTGAGGTAAAGGACGGAACGTGCTTGAAGAGGAAACGGCGCGCGAAGGTTCCCGGCCGCAACCGGTCGAGGAGATCAATCATCGAGCGCATGCGCGCCTCGCTCGTCGTGACGAAGGGAATCACGAACGTCGTCGCGCCGAAGTGACAACGCGGAACGTCCTGCTCTAAGCAGGCGAGATAGGCGGCGAACTTGTTGCGGATTGCGGCGCGGTCGGCGTCGGCGGATTCGAGCGGCTCGGTGCCGCAGTCGGCCTCGATGCCGCCAACGAACACGAACGAGCGCGACGCAAGATTGCGTTCGATCACAAATGGAGGCCAATCGCTGACAACGGTCTCGGCGCGTCCGGCGCGGGCAAAGGGAATAGCCTGCGGGCTCTCAAGGCGCTTCGTCGCCTCCGGCATTTGCGAGCTGTAGATAAGCTCGCGCCATGAAATGATGCGAATGCGCGGATCGAAGCGGGTGGCGATCTCGAATGAGGCGGCGATCAAGCACGCGTGCAATTCGTGCGCGAAGTGGCGGCGAAATTTCGACGGCGGGGCCGGTGCGCCGCGCGCGCGAAGCTCGGCCGCGCCTTTCTCGTCCAACGCATAGACCATGCGGCGGGAGTTGGCGGCGGCGTTGGCGCGCTGCTGAGGTGGCCGGTCGATGAAGCTATTGGGCTTGCGACAGAGAAGCTCCAGGCGCGCCTGCATCGCGGGCAGCGAGCGGCCGGTGAGCGCGGCGACGTAGTCGCAGGGGAGATAGCGATAACGCGCGAGTATGCGGAATATTTCGATGTCGCCGTCGCCGATTCGCGCGAGGGCGGGCTCGCCCTGCGCGTCGCGCTTCGGCTCTCGGCTCCATCGGGAATTTCGAGGTCTTGCGGTCACGCGCGAGAGACTAGCGCGCGTGCGTTGTCAGTAAACGGCGAGTATGTGTGGGCGCGATACGCTGAGCAGCGCTATGCGCTACCGTGAGCGATCGAAATTTTCTACCACGTCGGCCCCGTTTCCGGTGAATCCGGCTTCTCCGGAGGATTCGGTATCGTCCCCTCTGGAGGGGCGGTCGAAGTAGGCGGTGTCGACCGCGGCGACTCCTGCGCCGGAGGGTCGCGCGGCGACACGGGGGCAACGCGCTCTCTGTTGCGCGCAAGCAGGCGCGCGTGCTCTTCCGCGGTCATCTTCGGCTCGTGTTCGAGCTGGAAGAACGGGACGGCGAGGGACACGGCCGACTTCGTGTAGCCGAGCGCATGGCACGCGAACTGCGACCACAGCGGCGGGTCGCCGACGTCCTTCAACTGGCTTTGGATGAATTCCGGCTCGGTCTCCATTTCGCGCGCCATCCAACGCCGGTCGGCGTAGCCAAGCCGTCCGGCGTACTTGACGCTGGTGTTGGCGGCGAGCGCCGAGCGGAGCTTTTCGGGCGTCTGCTCCAGGTGCTGAAAGGCGATGACGACGCCCAAACGAAATTGCCTGACGCGCGTTAGCAGCGCTTCGAACGTGGCGTCAAAATACGGAGCCGCCTCATCGACGATGAGAAAGGCCGGCTTGCGCTGGTCGACCGGAATGGTCGAGCGCTCGAATGCGGCGGCCATCGTCCGGACGATGATGTACCGGCCGAAGAGCGCCATGCCGTCTTCCTTGAGCAGGTTCGCGTTCGTATTGACGAGGATGATCGAACCCTTCTGCATCTCTGCGAACAGGTCGAGGCCATTAGCCGAAGCGGTGAACATGCGGCGAAAGGCGGGGATGGCGAGCAATCCGTGCAACCGTCGAGCGATGGAGGCGCGCGTCGTCTTCAGCGACTCGCTAAAGAAATGATGCTCGAAAAACGCCTTCGCATCGGGGTCGAGGCGTTCGATGTCCTCGCGGAAGTCGCTTTGCAGGTAATTCTTCGGAGCCTCTTCAAGTAGGTGCCGGAGGTCGACGATGGTCGAATTCGGGCGGGCGAAGATGAGGCGGATGGCGTAGCTGAAGGCGACGCCCATTTGGCCGGTGAGATCATAGTCACCGGACGCGAAAATGTAATTGAACAGCGCGTTGATGTCGGTCTGGACGTCCTCGCGCTGATCGCTGGTGTACGCCTCGAAACGAGGCGACGAGATATTGAACATATTCAGCGCCGGCGCATGGGCCGGGTCGATGATCAGGATGCGGTCCTTCAGCCGGTCACTGAAGACCGCGAGCCTTTGGATCGCTTCGACCATGGCTCCGGTCGAGTCGAGCACGATCAAGGCCGGCGGGTCGGGCTTTCTGAGGTCGGAGAGGATGATGTTTTGTAGGAGCTGGGTCTTGCCCCAGCCTGCGCCCGCCACGATGGCGGTGTGCTCGAAGCGGATGCGCTCAGGAATTTCGAACGGGATGTGTGACTCGATGAAAATGCGTTCGAGCGGCGTGTCCTTGAGGTAGGCAAGGACGACTTGCGACGGGGAACCGGCATACTGCGATGGGGGAATCGGGCGCGGCGAGCGTTTCCCTTCGGCGGCGCGCTTCGCATTTTCGTCGAGCCGGTCACGCATCCACCGGAATAATCCGAGTGAGTTTGCGCGTGCCGAAGAAAATGGTTCAATCGCGTGTTCGATGATTGTGCCGACGTTTGGCAGCACGTCGACGAGGGGAATGGTCGTCGCGGCGGGGATCGCCGTGGCGCTCGGGTCGAAGCCCTGCGCCAGCGCGGGCAACGCTTTCGCGATGGTGACTAAAGAGGCGATGATCGCGTCCGACAGCGCGGTGATGGTGGCGACCGGGTCGAGGGCCTTCAACTGCTGGCGGACCAGAAGGTCGCGTATTTTTCCGAGAACGACGTTGTCGCCGTGAAAGCCATACAATGCCGGATTTGGCGGCAGATCGGTGAAGCGCTCGGCGGCATAGAGGCCCGCGATTGTGCCCCCCATTTGGATTGCGATCTCAGCCTGGGGGAGGGGGATGCGCAACTCGTCGCAGCGATCTAAGAACCGCGAGAGGAAATACGAGCTGAAGTCTTGCGCATCGGGAAAATCTGCGGCGGCGACGAGCGCCGCAGTACGTGCATAGAGAGTGGCGTTGTCACCATGCGGGCCGTCGAGCGCCCGCTGGATGTCATAGAAGTCCGCCATCAGAATTCGAGCGTCTCCGATTGCTTGGCGCTGCCGTGACTGTCGATAAGCTTCCGAACCGCTGGCAAGAATTGCGTCTTGAGCTTGTCGGCGTACTGCTTGGCTTCATGCGGCGAGTCGGTGACGCGTGAATATGGCGAGACGAGCAAGTCTCCGACGCGCGTAATATTGCGCTCGGCTTTCAACTGCGCCAAGGTCTGGTCCATCGTTAAGCGCCTGACTTCCTTAACGGACATATCTCGTGTCGCGTCGATTTCGCTATCGTACATCGCGCGCATCTCGGCGAGATATGCTTCGGTGTGTGCGGGCAGAGTTTCCAGTACGATGTCGTCAAGCTCGTACTGTTTGATGATGGCGCGCTCGGTTTCCGTGAGCTCCAAGACCATATCTACGGAGAACTTAGTGTCCTCTCCTCGTTCTTGATAGACGAAGGAGTCTTCACCAATGATGTGCGTGATGCGCACGCGCTCCAATCGAGGTCGCTTGAATTCGTGTAGCTGGATGGTCGCGCGCATCCGCTCCAGCGGGGTGATCGGAACGGCAGCTTTGAGTTCGTCGAGTTGACGGGCTCTCTCGTCTTGGCGTGTCTGCCGCGCCGGCTCTGCCACGTCTGCTTGGCGATCGGTCTCCGCGCTCGCCGCGCGATCATGCCCGTGTTCGATCAAGGGAACCGCAATGAGTTGCCACGAGAGTCGGACGGCGTGCCAAACGAGCCAAAACGGCCCGACAACTATCCAGAAAAGCGCGTGGTAAAAGAATTCGTCCCGATCATCCATGACGCCGCCCCCCCCAAGGAAAGGGGCGGCCGAGATGTGCACTCCCAACCGCCCCCGCTCCTACAGAGCTTCCCAGTCTTTGGTGACTGCGAGACCGTGGGCCTCGAAATAGGCCAGGACATCGGCGACGCGCCAATACGGGTGAGAATTCCTGTGCGTGCCCAGCTTGTGGCATCGGGGGAACCGATTGTCCGCATAGTTAGGATCGAACATCATCCTCCACGTGTGGGCGCGAGAGAGGTTCCAGCCGAGTTTCCGCAGACCCTTCCAATCTACGACAAGCGGCCCATGTGACATTGCAAGCTCCTTTGATTCGGAGCGTTGCAACGCCCAGGTTTCCACCTGTGGACGGCGAATCGTACGATCCGGCGGACCCGTGGTCAATTGTCACACGTGCGGGATGCACATAGTTCCGCATAGCGGCGCGTTTTTGTGATGCCGATTGCGGCGCGCGGCGAACATCGGCGGGGGCGGGCCGAATCGGGGAGCGGGGTAGGGGAGCGATAACCCCGCCTTGTGACCGACCGACGCATATGCGGCAATCGGGGCACGAGCGGGGGCATGCCGCACAGTGCCACACGCGCCAACCAGATGATTACATGGGCGAATCATGGCGGAGTATGAGAGATACCTCCCCACCATCTCGCGTCGCCTCCGATAAGGCCGGCGCCGCGCGCCGGCGCGCGATCATTCGGGCGGGCGCAATTAAGTTTAGAACTTCTTACGAATGACTCCGCTCGCCGGTTGAGTTTTACGGCGGTTTGGGGCATTGGGGGCGCGCCGAGGCGAAATCGGTCGCGGGCGCAGGCAACGCCGTCGCGGCCGTCTTTGCCTGGGCGGCGTCGGTCCGAGACGCTCCACGGGGGCGTCGGTCTGCATTCGAGGCGACGTCGGGGCGGGCGGGGGGCTCGCCGTGGCGCTGCTTGCGGCTTGCTCCGGCCTTCCTTCCGACGCGTTCGAGTTCCGTTCCGCGAGCGGCGTGGATCGGGGGAGATGGCGGTGGGGTTCATCGTAAAGCGCGCGCTGCAAGCGGCGGCCATGCTGGGGATCGTCGTCCTCGCCGGCTTGATCTGGCGGCGGTCGCTCGACGATTCTTTCGTCCAGGCCTGCGTGTTCGGCGTGATCGCCTTGGGCGTGCTCGGCTTGAGCCTCAGCGAATTTGGCGGTTCCAGCGCTGCGTCGCCGCGCGAAAGCTCGGGCGCGAGCGCGGCGGATCGCGCGTTCGACCAGGCGGAGCGCCGGTTCGCCGCCGACATGGCGACGATCGTGCGGCTGCTGAAAGGACACTTGTCCGCCAACAGCCGCTATTCGGACTCTCTCTCGCGCGCCAACGACACGCTGCCGCAGCTCGACAAGCCCGAGCAGATCCGCGCCGTGGTGATTTCGCTGATCGAAGAGAACCAGAAGATTCAAACCAAGGTCGACGACCTGTCGCGCACCCTCGACGATTCGGTGGCGAAGATCGACAAGCTGCGCGCCAACCTCGCCGAGGCGACCGACAAGGCGCTGCGCGATCCGCTCACCGGCCTGGGCAACCGCCGCTTCTTCGATCAGAAGCTCAAGGCGGCGCTGCGCGAGACGCCCGCCGCCGACGGGCTGTGCCTGGCGATCTGCGACCTCGACTGGTTCAAGGCGATCAACGACAAGTTCGGCCATCCGGTCGGCGACATGGTGCTGAAGATGTTCGGCGAGACGCTGACCGACGTCGTCGGCGAGGGCGACGTCGTCGCGCGCATCGGCGGCGAGGAGTTCGCCATCGTCTTTCCGGGCGCGCGCTCCGCCCAGGCGGCGAGCCTCGCCGACCAGGTGCGCAGGCGGCTCGAAGCCAAGAAATGGGCGGTCGGGTCGAGCGGCGCCGTCGTCGGCACCGTCACCGCCTCGTTCGGCGTCGCCGAGCGGCGCGACGACGAGGGCGCGGAAGACCTGATCAGGCGCGCCGACCAGGCGCTCTACCGCGCCAAGGCGAACGGGCGCAACCGCATCGTCATCGACTGACCCTTTCGCCCGCCCGCCTCGACAGGCGTCCGCGACCCTCTATGATCGGGGCCGACGACCGTCTCGGGAGGCCCGGGCATGACCGACGAAATCGAAGCCCGCGCCAAGGCGATCCTCGCGCGCCTGGTCGCGGTCGACAGCGTCAGCGACCGGTCGAACCTGCCGGCGATCGATTATGTCGAAGCCTACCTCGCCGGTCTCGGCGCGCCGACCTGGCGGGCGCCCAACGCCGCCGGGGATAAGGCGGCGCTGATGACGACCATCGGGCCGCCAGTCGACGGCGGCGTCGTCCTCTCGGGCCATACCGACGTCGTGCCGGTCGAAGGGCAGGAATGGAGCGGCGACCCCTTCCGCCTGCGCGAGGCCGACGGCCGCCTCTACGGGCGCGGCGCCTGCGACATGAAGGGCTTCGACGCCGTCGCGCTGGCCATGGTCCCCTTCTTTCAGGCCGCGCCGCTCAAGCGCCCGATCCATATCCTGCTCAGCTATGACGAGGAGACCACCTGCCTCGGCTCGCTCGGCCTCATCGCCCGGTTCGGCCGCGACGCTCCGCGCCCGGCGCTGGCGATCGTCGGCGAGCCGACGAGGATGGAGGTCGCCGACGCGCACAAGGGCGTGGCGACTTTCCACACTCGCGTCCTCGGCTTGGAAGCGCACTCGGCCAAGCCGACGCTCGGCGCCAACGCGGTGGCGATCGCCGGCGACATCGTCAGCGAGATCGGCCGCCTGGCGCGAGAGCTCGAGGCGCCGGAGAAAAGCGATCCGCGCTTCGATCCGCCCTATTCGACGCTGTGCGTCGGCATGATCCGCGGCGGAACGGCGCGCAACATCCTCGCCCGCGAATGCGTCTTCCACTGGGAGTTCCGCGGCTTGCCGGGCGTCCCGGCGGGCGAGGCGGCGGCGCGGGTGCAGGCTTATGTCGACGCGGTCGCGACGCCGCGCCTGACGCGCTACGTCTCGGGCCCGAGCGTCGCGACGACGCTGGAGGTCGACGTTCCCGCCCTTGCGGCGAAGGGCAACGCGCCGGCCGCGGCGCTGGCGCTCCGTCTCGCGGGCAAGCAGCGCGTCCTCACCGTTCCGTTCGCCAGCGAGGGCGGCCATTTCCAGCGCGCCGGCCTGCCGACGATTCTGTGCGGCCCCGGATCGATCGACCAGGCGCACAAGCCCGACGAATTCTTGGCGCTGTCCGAGCTTTCCGCCTGCGTCGCCTTCATGCGCCGTCTGGCGGAGGAACTGTCGCAGTAGAACGACTGGCTTTCAAATCAAGCGGCGGCGCGCCCTCCGTTCTCCCCGCGTGAGCGGGAAGAAGGCGAGGATAGGGGCAGGGCGGCTCAGGCCGCCTTCGCCTTCGCCATCATGGCGACGAAGCGCCGGAACAAATAGTGACTGTCGCGCGGCCCCGGCGAAGCCTCGGGATGGTACTGCACCGAGAAGGCGGGTCGATCGTCGAGCGCGATGCCGCAATTGGTGCCGTCGAACAGCGAGACGTGGGTCTGGCTGACGTTGCCGGGCAGCGTCGCGGGATCGACGGCGAATCCGTGGTTCATCGACACGATCTCGACCTTGCCGGTGGTGAAGTCCTTCACCGGATGGTTGGCGCCGTGGTGGCCCTGCGGCATCTTCAGCGTGCGCGCGCCGACCGCTAGCCCGAGCATCTGGTGGCCGAGGCAGATGCCGAAGACGGGGATGCGCGCGTCGAGCAGCGCGCGGATGGTCGGCACGGCGTACTTGCCGGTCTCGGCCGGGTCGCCGGGACCGTTGGAGAGGAAGACGCCGTCCGGCTTCAGCGCGAGAATCTCCTCGGCGGTGGCGGTCGCCGGGACCACCGTCACCATGCAGCCGTAGTCGCTGAGCAGGCGCAGGATGTTGCGCTTGATCCCGTAGTCGACGGCGACGACGCGATAGTCGGCGCGTTCGCGCTTGCCGTAGCCGCGGCCGAACTTCCAGCTCGTCTCGTCCCAATCGTAGCGCTGGGTCGAGGTGACGCCGGGCACCAGGTCCATTCCGTCGATCCCCGGCCAGGCGGCCGCCTCGGCGGCGAGCGCGGCGCGATCGAAAGCGCCGTCGGGATGGTGGGCGATGACGGCGTTGGGCATGCCGTGGCGGCGGATGGTCGCGGCCAGGGCGCGGGTGTCGATTCCGACCAGACCGATGATTCCGCGCGTTTTCAGCCAGTCGTCGAGCCGGCGCGAAGCGCGGAAATTGGACGCTTCCGCGATCTCGGCGCGAAAGATCGCCCCGCGCGCGCCCGCCGAGGCGGCGAGATTGACGGTCTCGATGTCCTCCTCGTTGGCGCCGACGACGCCGATGTGGGGGAAGATGAAGGTGATGATCTGCCCGGCGTAGGACGGAGCGGTGAGGATCTCCTGATAACCCGTCATCGCCGTGTTGAAGCACACTTCGCCGACCGCCGAGCCGACCGCGCCGACGCCGAAGCCCTCGATCGTCGCGCCGTTGGCGAGGATGAGCAGAGCGGTGGGCCGGCGCGCGGACCAGCCGTGGCCGGCTTCGCCTTGAACCGGAACCACGGTTTGACTATGAAGGGGCGCGCCTGACATCCGCCAGTGCTTAAGCGCCCGGGACGCGGCGCGTCAAGCGGCTGTGGGACGCGGCGAAACCCCCGCGAGGAATCATGGCCGAAGCGATTGCGATGCGCGACGCGGTGAGCGGCGAGCTCAAGGTGGCGATGAAGGCCGGCGACAAGACGCGCGTCGGCGCGTTGCGCCTGATGATCGCGGCGCTCAAAGACCGCGAGATCGAGGCGCGCGGCGCCGGCAAGATCGTCAGCCGCGCCGATGAGCTCGTGCTGCTGACCAAGATGGTCAAGACCCGACAGGAATCGCTCGCCATCTACCGCGATGCGGGGCGCGAAGACCTCGCCCAGCAGGAAAGCGCCGAGATCGCCGTGATCAGCGAGTTCCTACCCAAGCAGATGGACGAGGCGGAGATGACCGCCGCGGCGAAGGAGGCGATCGCCGCCGCGGGCGCCTCGAGCCTGAGGGATATGGGCAAGGTGATCGCCGCGTTGAAAGAGAAGCATCCGGGTCGGATGGACTTCGGCAGGGCGAGCGCGATCGTCAAGGCGCTGCTGACCGCCTGATCGTCGCGCCCGCTCTTGCCGCCGGCCGCGCCGCGGCGCCAGAATGGCGTTTCGCCGGCGCCTATTCCCGTCTTCCGGAGTTTTTTTTACGATGCCCCAGACGCGCAACCGCCTGTTCGACGATTTGTCGCGCTTGATGACCGACGCCGCCGGTTTCGCCGAGGGCGCGAAGCGCGAGGCGGAGACCTTCGCCCGCAGCCGGCTCGAGCGGCTGATGGCGGGCATGGACTTCGTCTCGCGCGAGGAATTCGAGGCGGTCAGCGAAATGGCCGCGCTCGCCCGCGCCGAGAACGAGAAGCTGGCGGCGCGGCTCGCCGCGCTGGAGGCGAAACTCGCCGCGTCGAAGCCGGAGGGCTGAGGGCGAAATCGGACGTTGCGTCAAGGAGGGCGCGCCGAATTCGCCTGCCGGGTTCTGTGGACGAGGCGTCCGACGCGATTTACGGACGGCCGCGAATCATCGAGTCTGGCGCGCGTTCCTGCGGCGCACTGCGGAGTAAGGTCGGCGCAAGCGAATCGGGGCGTAAATTGAGACGCCGGCCGCGGCAACGTGCGTAAGCGTTCCTCAAGTCCCGCCCCACCTTCGCGAAAGCGCACCGATGATCGCCAACGAAACTCTGTCCGCCGAACGTCGCGAGCATCCCGTGGACGTCGTCGAGCGGCTCGCCGCCATGAACGAATGGGCGTTCGAGCGCTCCGACGAAGACGAGATCTCGATCCTCGTCGCGGGTATTTGGGCCCAGTACGAAGTCGCCTTCACCTGGCTGCCCGAGACCGAGTCGCTGCACGTGAGCTGCTCGTTCGACCTGAAAATCCCGGCGCGGCGCCGGGCGGAGATCGTCGCCCTCGTCCACCAGATCAACGCGCAATTGTGGCTCGGCCATTTCGACGTCTGGAGCCACGACGACATCGTGATGTTCCGCCACGCCCATTGCCTGGCGGGCGGGGCGCAGGCGAGCGACGCGCAGTGCAGCACCATCGTCAACGCTGCGCTCAGCGCCTGCGAGAACTATTTTCAGGCCTTCCAGTTCGTGGTGTGGGCCGGCCGCAGCGCCCGCGAGGCGATGGACATGGCCATGTTCGAGACGCACGGCACCGCCTGAGGGGAAGGCCTCGAGGTCGGCGCAAGCGGCGCCGCGGCGGCGCGAGGGGGCTGGCGTCGCGGCGCTTTTGCGTGTATGAGCCGCGCTTCCGATCCCCTTTTCGCGTTCGGCGCCGTCGCCGGGCGCCATTGTCTTTTGGAGTCCGTTCGATGGCTGTTCCGAGACGAAAAACCTCGCCTTCGCGCCGCGGCATGCGCCGCTCGGCCGACGCGCTGAAAGCCCCGACCTACGTCGAGGACAAGGATTCGGGCGAGCTGCGTCGTCCCCACCACATCGACCTCAAGAGCGGCATGTACAAGGGCCGCCAGGTGCTGAAGCCGAAGACCAAGGTCGAGGCGTAGGCGCGCCGGGCGAGGCGTCCGTTTTCACCCAGGCCGGCGCTTCAGCCGGCCTTATTTTTTGCCGGATCAGCCTTGTCGCGCCGCCGCCAGCGCGCCGCCGACGATCAGCGCGCAGGCGAGGGCGAGCGACGGCGTGGCGGGCGCGAAGCCGGCGGCGACGAGGATGACGGTCGACAGCGCCGGCGCGGCGTAGGCGGCGACGCCGAGCAGCTTGAGGTCGCCGTGCTTGACCCCGTAGTCCCAGACATAGAAGGCGAGGCCGACCGGGCCGAGCCCGAGGCCGACGATCGCCGCCCATTGCTGCAAGCCGGCCGGGACGACGGTCGCCTCGAAGGCGAAATGGCACAGCGCCGCCAGCGCCGAGGTGGCGAGGCAGAAGCCGGCCACCGCCTCGGTCGGCGCCGCCTTCAGCCGCCGCGACAGCACCGAATAGCTCGACCAGACGAAGGCGCAGGCGAGCGCCAGCCCGTAGCCGCTGGCGACGCGCGGGTCGAGCGCGCTCGTCGACAGGCCGTCGGCGATCTTGCCGACGAACAGCGTCGCCGCGCCGGCGAAGCCGAGCGCCGCGCCGACGACGTGGCGCGCGCGCAGCCGCTCGCCGGGCAGCAGCGCCGACATCAGCACGATCAAGAGCGGCCAGAGATAGTTGATCAGGCTCGCCTCCGCCGGCGGGGCGCGGCTCAGCGCGGCGAAATAGAGCGCGTGATAGCCGAACAGGCCGCCGACGCCGACCGCCCAAACCGGCCAGGGCTGGCGAAGCGCGGCGAGGCGGCCGCGCCGGGCCGCGTAGAGAAGGCCGAAGCCGCCGCCGAGGGCGAAGGTCAACGCCGCCAGCTCGAACGGCGGGACGGCGCCGGCCGAGGCGGTGAGCAGCGCCAGCACGCTCCACAGCGCGATCGCGCCGAGGCCGACGAGCGTGGCGCCGGGCGAGACGCCGGCCTCGGTGATTTCGCGCTTCATGGACCGGCTGGGTAGCAGGCCTTAGAGTAGAGCGAAAGGCGCCGCGGCGAAGCAGGCGCCGTCGCCAGCAAGGAGGCGAGGATGGACGTCGTCATCTACCACAACCCGCGATGCGCGACTTCGCGCAACGTGCTGGGGCTGATCCGCAACGCCGGCGTCGAGCCGCACGTCATCGACTACCAGAAGTGCCCGCCGACCCGGGCGCTGCTCGAACAGCTCGTCGCCCGCGCCGGCCTTCGCGCGCGCGACGTGCTGCGCACGAAGGGGACGCCCTTCAAGGAGCTCGGCCTCGACGATCCCGCGCTCAGCGACGAGGCGCTGCTGGCGGCGATCTCGACCCATCCGATTCTGCTCGAGCGGCCGCTGGTGGTGACGCCGAAAGGCGTGCGGCTGTGCCGGCCGGCGGAGAGCGTGATCGACCTCCTGCCGCCCCAGCGCGGCGAGTTCGTCAAGGAGAACGGCGAGCGCGTGATCGACGAACAGGGGCGGCGGGTGGCGACGGCGTGAACGTCGCCCCTCGCCGCGCGGGAAAAGGCCGCGCGCGGCGCCCGATGAGGGCAGGTCGACCGCGTCCGCCCTCGCCCCGGCCCTCTCCCGTTTGCGGGAAAGCGAAAGGCGCCGCCGCTCGCGGCGCGGACGTTCCGCCCGGCGGGTGTCCTATCCAGCGACGTCGAGTGCTTCGTCAAGCCGCGTCAATTTTTGTCAAGTTTCGTCAAGTCATGTCAAGCCGCGTCAAGGGTCTTCCTCGCGCTTCCTCGAAGAGAAGCTAGCTTTATCAATGACTTGCGGCGCTCCGAGGGCGGTCGTCAAGGGCGGATTGGCCGTTTCGCGGCTTTCCCGGGATTCCGCCGCGCTCGCGCGGAACGGGAACGAAGACGGACGGACGCATCGCGGCGCACATCCCTAAACGCTCGCGACGGCCTTCGCCGCGCGATAGGGAATCGACGAAAAAGAAGGCTAGCACGATTTCCGATTAGGCGAAAGCAATTGTCGCGCGCCGCGCTACCGACGCCGGCTCGAACAAAGACGCCGCCGCAATTCGCCGTCGATCTCTTGGCGGCGAAAATTCCGATTGAAACGGGCTGTCAAGGGCGCGCGCGCAGGGCGTCGAAACGCGCCCGTCTTTCGACGCCCGATGGCGCGCGCCGCCGGCGGCGGTCGAGACCCTTGACAGCCCGTTTCAGTCGGAAAAGGTTTCATCCAAGAGATCGACGGCGAATTGCGGCGGCCGGGGAGCAGGGCGAGAGAGAACTTCGCGTATCTCACGTTTGCTCGATGACCGCCAAGGGGAATCCAAATCGGTTAATGTGTATCATGTCCCGGTAATGGCCGGTAATGGCGAGAATCCTCCAATTAAACGTCGGTAGCGAACGGAAACTCGTCCCAGGTGCGACCATCAAGAATGCGACCGGTCTTCTTCTTATTGGCCCCGCCCCATTGCTTAAAATGGAATGCGACCTCCGCGTCAAAGCACTGATCCCGAATGCGTCGCACCCAATCGGGATCGACAGTTCGCGCATGGGGTCCACTTTCGCCACCCGTAATAACCCAATCAATGCCACAAAGATCAAGGTCGTCGAGTGGCCCTAGCAATGGTTCCAGGCTCAGAAACTTGATGGGTGCCTGTGTCTGCCTGAGATGATCTATTCTGAACACATAGTTCTCGTTCTCGACGCTCACTCCCATCCAGACGTTCTCAGGCCATTCCAGCTTCGGCGACAGGTTTTCGAGACGTTCAGCCCGCTTCGTCAAAATTTGGTAAGTGTGCTGTGGTGTTCTCTGCATGGTCGCGAACACGCGTTTTATGTAGGCCAATGGCACGTTTTCGTGAAACAAGTCGGACATTGAGTTCACAAAGATCATCCGGCCGGTTCGCCACGTCATTGGAAGGAGTAACGATTCCTCGTCTATCCGAACGTTGCCGTTCCACTTGGGACGCCCGCCCGATATGCGCGTCGTGCCGCTGTATTTAGATTGGCCCATAGCCTCCAGCCGACGAGCCATACGCATAGCGTAGCAGTTCGTGCATCCTGGCGAAATGACGGTGCAGCCGACAACGGGGTTCCACGTTGCCTCAGTCCATTCAATCGAGGAGTTATTTGCCATCGGACGAACTCATCGGAAACCTAACCACAGGTGATCGGCGAAAGTTCCCTTTCGTCGAGTGCCGGTGATGCTTCGAACGGCAACCTTGCCATCTGCTTCAAGTTGCTTCAGCGTCTCCTTGTAGTTTCTCATAATATACGCTGTATCGACGCTGTGGCTTTCGTATACGTCGGCAACGGACATTTCCTGCCCAGCAAAGGTTTTAAGCAACGAGGCACGCAGTTGATCGAGGGGCTGTTGCAACGAAAACAGCAGGGGCATCGACCAATCGGCCGGGGAATACGCCAGCGATGGAACGCCCTGATCCTCCGTCGAGCTTTCCTTTGCCATAATATCTTTCATGATTGCATAGCCCTTAAAGCTCTTACTCACAAAAACAAGTTTATGGGAGGTGCGCGTGCCGTTCGAATTTCTGAAGGTGAAGGGCAGCACATAGGTGCCACCAAGCGCTTTGATCTCCGCGGCTAGTCCTTCCAGAATCAGCGCTTCGCGAAGTACCGGTGACAAACCGGTCAGGCGTGCTCTTAGAGCGTCGGCGCGTTCCTTTCCGAACAGCGCATCTATGTGGCACGTCACCGCCGGGTTTCCGATCCCGGCATTGATTCGGTTGTAATTGAAGAAGAAGACGCAGTCGCATCCCCAATCCTTGATCACACCCTTTATAATCTTCAAAGACAACCCTTTGTATCCAAAAGGATCGATGAAAGAGAACGATGGTACAAGCCTAACTGAATTGAAATATTTTTCCGCCTCGTCGTCAATCTCTCCACATGAAACGACCGGTTTGTGGCGCAACTTCTCGATACCCGGCAAGTTCTCAATTTCTGAACTAAGTGTAGAAGTTTTGTCGATGTCCGAATCATTCAAGAGCGCAACAATCATCGAAGCGAGTTTAGGATTGTCGATAGCGTGTTGAAGCACCAAGAGCGGCGTCGAGGCCGCACCATCCTTGTAACGACCAGGTCCGGCATACAAATCTATGTACGCAACGCGACCGCCACCCTTTTGCGCGGTGGGCATTATAACATTGGCCCAAGCGTAGAAATACTTCTGCACTATTCGCGCTTTTACCTCGGACTGGTCGGTTCTCTCGTCAAAGAATTTTTCGGGCTTCATCGGGGGCACCCCAATTTCGGCGGCAGAGTAGAACAAAAAACGAACAGATGCAAATTGGTTCGCCGAGTTCGTATCGTGGATCGGCCCAGGAGCGCGTTAGCTAAGGTCCGGACCCATGGGTTGCGGGGGGTTGCGGGGACAGGATACGAATTCCCCAATTCGGTCTCCCCGGTCGCTGCGGCGCTTTCGCCCGCCTCCCGCCGGGACGAACTTTTCTAGGACGGAGGCTTGGCGACGCTCGGCGCGTTTCGGCGGAGAGCGCCTAGCGATGATCGATGCGTTTGATGAACCACTGCAGGATGCGGGTCCACAGCTCTTCCTTGGCGACCTCGTCCTCGACGCCGCGATCGATGTTGGGGTTGTCGTTGACCTCGATCACCACCAGCCCCTCCGACGATTGCTTGATGTCGACGCCGTAGAGGCCGTCGCCGATCGCGCGCGCGGCGCGCAAGGCGACGTCGATCACCTCCGGCGGCGCCGCTTCGATCGCCATGGTGCGATGGCCGCCCTCGCGCGCCCCGCCCGGCTCGTGCTTGATGATCTGCCAATGGCCGCGCGCCATCAGGTACTGGCAGACGAACAGCGGCTCGCCTCCCAGCACGCCGACCCGCCAGTCGAAGTCGGTCGGCAGGAAGCGCTGCGCGAGCAGCAGGTCGGTGTCGACGAACAGCTTGTCGGTCAGCGTCTTCAGCGACTGGAAGTCGGCCACCTTATGGACGCCGCGCGAGAACGAGCCGTCGGGGATCTTCACCACCATCGGCCAGCCGAGCAGCTTCTCCGCCTTGACCAGGTCGTCGTCCTCGGCGAGCATCACCGTAGGCGGGATCGGCACGCCGTGCGCCTCCATCAGCTCCTGCAGGTAGACCTTGTTGGTGCAGCGGATCATCGACACCGGGTCGTCGATCACCGGCATCCGCTCCTGCTGCGCGCGCAGCGCGAAACGGTAGGTGTAGTCGTCGATCGAGGTGGTGGCGCGGATGAACAGGCCGTCGAACTCGGCGAGCTCGGCGAGCTGGCGCTTGGTCAATAGGCCGACGCCGACGGACTGGCGCTCGGCGAACTTCTGGAAATAGCGGATCGTCTCGATCGAGGAGGGCGGCAGCTTCTCCTCGGGATCGTGGAGCACGGCGAGCGAATAGGTCGGCGAGGTGCGGGCGCGCGGGGCGCGCCAGTCGCGCTCGGTGTGGCGGTGCAACGCGTCGCGGAAGAACTCGACCTCCTCGGGGCCGAGCTTGGCGAGCGGCCGAGCCCGCAACCGTTCGATCTTCCAGCGCTTGCCCGGCGTGATCGTCACCTCGATCGCCGGGCAGCGGTACCAGTCGAACAGCAGCCGGCCGAACGCCTCGAAGCGCGAATCCTGCGTCAGCCCGAAGCAGAACAACAAATCGAAGGTGGTCGTCTCGTCGGCGTGGGCGCGATGGGCGGCGGCGGTCAGCGCCTCCTGCAGATCGGGCAGCGACTGCTCGTAGAGCTTGCGCTCGCGCAATTCGAGCATCGTCTCGACGCTGGGGATGACGCGATGGCCGCGCGCCCCGGCGAGCAGCGAGGCGTAGTAGCCCTTCGACTGGTAGTTGTAGGAGCGCGACAGGTTGATGATCTTGGCGCGTCCGTCGCTGGCGAACAGCTTTGGCCGCGCCAGATAGTCGCTGGTGAGGATGACCTTATGCGGCGTCTCCCCGTTGGGGAAGTCGCGCGCGTGATCGACGAGGATCACCCAGCCGCCGTTCATGGCGAGCCCGCAGGACGCAGGGCGCGCCGCAGCGGCCGCGCCGGGTTTCGGGCAAAGGTTGGAATCATCAGGCCGATCGGCTCCTTGGCCGAGCGAAGAGAAAGAACGGGAGCAACGTCGCGGCGGGCGCGAATCACGTTCGTCCTCGCATCATAGGGCAGGCGGAAGGTTGCGTCGCCGCGGCGAGCGGCCGGCGGCGATGAACTTTTGAGCAGGTCATCGCGCAGGCCGCTCCGGCGGCGCTTCGAGGCGCTTCTCGAAGCGCACCGCCGCGGCGCCGTCGGCGTAATAGGCCTCGTAGTGGCCGAACCGTCGATAGCCCATCTTCTCATAGAGAGCGATCGCGGCGGCGTTGTCGTAGCGCGCCTCGAGGCGCATGGCGCGCCGATCGCGCGCGCGCGCGTAGCGCTCGCAGGCCTGCAACAGGGCGCGGCCGACGCCGCGGCCGGCCTGGGCCGGGTCGACGGCGATCGAATAGAGCCGCGCGGCGGCGCCGCCCTTGCGCAAGGCGACGAGCGCGTAGCCGGCCACCGCGTCGCCGAACTTGGCGACCATCAGCGGCCGGTGGGGGGCGCGAATAAAGGCGCGCAACGAACGGCGCGACAGGCGGTCGGCGGGGAACGCGGCGACCTCAAGGGCCTCGATCGCGTTGAGGTCCGCTTCCGTCGCCGGCCCGATCGTCATGGCGCCCGACAACAGCGTCGCCATCGCATCCCCTTCCCCTCGCGGCGAACGCTGCGCCGCGCGACCCCTCGTCCTACAGGATCATGGAGATATTATGGGCGGACGGGAAAAAGGGCGAAGGGCCGGCGGCGCAGCCTTAGCCGACGCCGATGCGGCCGCGCTCCTCAAGGCGAGGGGCGCGGCCGCCTCACTCCCGTCCGGCGCGCCGCAGCCATTCGGCTTCGTCGATCGTCTCGACGCCGAGCTCGCGCGCCTTGGCGAGCTTCGAGCCGGCGCCGGGACCGGCGACCACCAGGTCGGTCTTGCCCGAGATCGAGCCGGAAACCTTCGCGCCGAGCCGCTCGGCGAAGGCCTTGGCCTCGTCGCGGGTCATGCGCTCGAGCGAGCCGGTGAAGACGACGGTCTTGCCGGCGAGCGGATGGCCGGTCTCGACCGCCTCCATCGGCTCGACCTTCACCTCAGCCAGCAGCGCGTCGAGCGCCCTCTGGTTGTGGGGCTCGGCGAAGAAGTCGACCGCCGACTCGGCGACCACCGGGCCGATCCCCTCGATGGCTGCGAGCGCTTGCGCCCCGTCGGCGCCCAGCGCCGCCGCGCGTAGCGAATCGAAGTCGCCGAAATGGCGCGCCAGCCGGCGCGCGTTGGTCTCGCCGACGTGGCGCGCGCCGAGCGCGTAGAGGAAACGATTGAGGGGGATCGTCCGTCGCGCCTCGATCGCCGCGAACAGGTTGCGCGCCGAGGTCTCGCCGAAGCCGTCCCACTCGCTGAGCGGCGGCCGGTCGCGGCCGTCGCGCGCGGCAAGCGTGAAGATGTCGGCGGCGATCCTGATCAGGCCCTGGCCGTAGAACAGCTCGATCTGCTTATCGCCGAGCCCCTCGATGTCGAAGGCGTTGCGCGAGCAGAAGTGCTTGAGGCCCTCGACCGCCTGCGCCGGGCAGACCAGACGCCCGGTGCAGCGGCGCACCACGTCGGCCTCGCCGGTCTTCTCGTCGATCTCGCGCAGCGCCGCCGAACCGCAGACCGGGCAGACCTGCGGGAAGACGAACGGCTCGGCGCCCGCCGGGCGCTTGGCGGCGACCACCTCAAGGATCTGCGGAATGACGTCGCCCGCGCGCTGCACCACCACCGTGTCGCCGACGCGCGCGTCGAGCCGGGCGATCTCGTCCTCGTTGTGCAGGCTGGCGTTGGAGACGACGACGCCGCCGACCGTGACCGGCTTCAGCTTCGCCACCGGCGTCAGCGCGCCGGTGCGCCCGACCTGGATCTCGATCGCCTCGATCGTGGTCGTCGCGCGTTCGGGCGGGAACTTGTGCGCGACCGCCCAGCGCGGGCTGCGCGAGACGAAGCCGAGCCGCTGCTGCAAGACGAGGTCGTTGATCTTGTAGACGACGCCGTCGATGTCGTAGCCGAGGTCCGCCCGCGCGGCTTCGATGGCGCGGAAGCGGGCGAGCATTTCCGCGGCCGAACGGCACAGCCGGGTCAGCGGATTGACCGGCAGGCCGAAGCGGCGGAAGGCCTCCATCGCCCCCATCTGGGTGGCGGCGAACGGCTCGCTGATCTCGCCCCAGGCGTAGGCGAAGAACTTGAGCGGCCGCTCGGCGGTGACGTTCGGGTCGAGCTGGCGCAGCGAGCCGGCGGCGGCGTTGCGCGGATTGGCGAACGCCGGCTTGCCCGCCGCCTGCTGGCGCGCGTTGAGGGCCGCGAAGTCGGTCTTCGCCATATAGACTTCGCCGCGCGCCTCGAAGAGCGCGGGCGCGCCATGAAGCGTCTTGGGCACGGCGGCGATGGCGAGAACGTTGGCGGTGACGTCCTCGCCCTCGTAGCCGTCGCCGCGCGTCGCCGCCTGCTTCAGCGCGCCCTGCTCGTAGCGCAGCGAGCAGGAGAGCCCGTCGATCTTGGGCTCGGCGGTCGCTTCGAGCGGAGCATTGTCGCCGAGGCCGAGGAAGCGGCGCACCCGGGCGCAGAACTCGGCGACCTCCTCGTCGGCGAAGATGTTGCCGAGCGACAACATCGGCGCGGCGTGGCGGACCTTGGCGAATTCCTTCGCCGGCGGCGCGCCGACTTTGCGGCTGAGCGATTCGGCGTCGGCCAGCGCCGGAAACGCCTCCTCCAGCGCCGCGTAGCGGCGCCGCAGCGCGTCGTACTCGGCGTCGGAAATGATCGGCGCGTCTTCGCCGTGGTAGCGGCGGTCATGCTCGGCGATCTCCGCGCCGAGGCGCGCGTGCTCGGCGCGGGCGGCGTCGGGCGAGAGGTCTTCGGGCGGCGTTTCACGGGTCGGCATGCGCAAGATTTATCGCAGCGGCGGCGTCAGCGGAAGGCGACGAGCGGGCTTCGGGCAAACGTGAGCCCCACCGCCGAACGCCAATTCGTCTCGCGCGCAATCGCCGCCAAGCCCTCAATGGAGCGCCGACGCTGCGGCCAGCGCACGTCTCTCCGCTCGCGGAAAGCCCTTTCGCTTGCCGCCCGCGTTTAGGACCGCTCAGGCGGATGGCGGCCGGTCGCCGCGAATTGGGAAGAAGACGCCCAACCGGTCAGCGATCGCCCTCGCATCGGCGCCCGTAGTTCAGCGTCAAACCTTCACCACCGAGGCGCGGTAGATTTCGTCGATGGCGCTGGCCAGCGCCGCGTTGAATTCGTCGTCGCTCATCGAACGCCTGAGGTCTTGAGCCAAAGCGCGCGAGAAACTCGCGATCATCCGATGATTGGCGGCGAGACGTCGACACGCCTCAGCCCGCGTGTAGCCGCCGGAAAGCGCGACGACGCGGGCGACGCGCTTGTCGTGAATGAGAGGCAAATAGAAATCCGGCGCCTCCGGCAGCGTCAGCTTGAACATCACTTGCCGGCCGGCCGGCAAGGCCTTGAGCCCTTTGGTCAGTTCGGCGAGAAGGATCGCCTCCGCGGCGGCTTTTTCCGGGCTCTTGATCGAGATCTCCGGCTCGAGGATCGGCATCAGGCCGTGCTTGGCGATCTGTTCGCCGACCTCGAACTGCTGTCTGACAATCGCGGCGACGCCTGTCTTCGAGGCCAGATTGATGACCGAGCGCATCTTCGTCCCGTAGACGCCGAGCTTCGCCGCCCTGGCGAGAAGCGGCTCGATGTCCGGCATCGGCTTCATCAGACGGACGCCGTCCTTTTCCGCCTCGAGCCCTTTATCGACCTTCAAGAACGGAACGACGCCCCGCTCCTCCCACAGGAAGGTTGGAACCGGCTTGCCTTTCGCGAGTCCGTCCATCGTGCGCTCGAAAAGGATCGCGCCGATGACTTTCTCGCCACGGAAGGCCGGCGAGCTGATGATGCGCACGCGCATTTCGTGCACGAGCTTGAACATCTCGACGTCGCCGCTGTATTCGCTGTCCGCGACGCCATAGAGGCGCAAGGCGCCGGGGGTGGATCCGCCGCTCTGGTCGAGCGCGGCGATGAAGCCGTCCTTGCTCGACATTTGCGCCGCCATCTTGTCATTGGCCATGATCGTCATCCTCGTCTGAGATCGCGACGCTCCGCCTATCGGAGGTTGCGCTCGTGAGCTAAATGTCGCCGCCGGCGGCGATAAACGCGCCAAAATCGGGCGGCGGGATCGACCCGTCCGGGTCGACATTCCCAACTGGCGGCCGGTTCTAAGCCATATCTGCAACTGCTTCTTGTTCTGGGTAAGGCCGAATCGCCGCCGCGCGCTCGGCGATCGGTTCGCGCTCTGGTTGCGCAGTTACGGCGCGGTTACGACGACAACTTGCTTAACAGCTCGTTGACGAAGTCGTTTTGGCCTGATTCCGTTGGGTCATCGAAGATTCGCGATGGACAGCGACGATGGCGGTGCGGCGGAAGACCGGGGGCTCAGGGCGATCTGGTCGTGACATGGGCGGAGGCGCCGCGCTCGCCGGGACATGCGTTCTGCGATCGGTTGCAAGAGCTGCTGCATTCTAAGGGCCGGCAGGTCCGCTGCGCGATCTCCGTCCGTCGCGACGGAACCAACCTCGATCGGCGAACTCATTCACAGCGCGGCCCTCGCGGCCGGCGACTCGGCTACTGAAAATCCTCGAGGCGATGCGGCGCGCCAACCTGCCCGCGAAACACTTTGAGCCCTTCCGGGGTGGAGACGATGTCGCCCGGGCGCAGCGTGTCGTCGTTGAGCAGCCGCTCCATGGGATCTTCACGCTCCTCCGACGGCGTCGGCGCACAATTGCTCAGCTTGGCCGAGACGCAGGCGAGCCACGCGGCGTGACGCTCGCGCGCCGCGGCGACGCGATCCCTCCAGCTCGGGCTTTCGGTCGGATCGTCGCGTCGCTCCGGCGCCGACGGCGCTCCGCCTTCGCTGGCGGCGTTCTGAGCCGCCGCCCCTCCGCAGAGCCAGGCGATGACGAGCGTCGCAATGAACGCCGATCGCGCCCGCATCGTTCGCCCTCCGCCGGGGCCGGCGTGGTTGGCCGTCGCGCTTTCAAGAACCTACCTAAGGGTCCGCCGACCGTCCACTGCGGTCGAAATGCGGGCGTCTCGTCGGATCGGTCCGGGCGCGACGGCGTCCGGCCGTCGCCAAGAAAGCCGCGATCTCGACCCTCGCCCTTAACGGTCGTCGGGGACCGCTGGCGCGCTCAGGCGTTCGAGGGAGATGGCGACCGCGGAGGCGAGGACTGCGGCGAAATAGACGCTGAAGCCTGGGATCTGGAGCGAGAAGTCGACCAGCGAATGAGCGCTGACGAGGACGAGCGCCGAAAGCGCCATCACCGGGACGAAGCGGAAGCGGCGCCGCGTTCGCACGCCGACCATCAACGCGCGGCCGAGGACGACGTAGGCGATGACCAGCGCGACGGCGAACGCCAGGCCGAGCCCCAGATAGCCTTCGAGAAAGAAGTTATGCGCGCGCTCCCAGACGCCGAAGATGCCGGCGCAGGTTTCATCGCGGTAGACGCGGAAGGTGTCCTCGAACGCCCCGAATCCCGTTCCGAGCAGCCAGTTGTCTCGTATCGCCTTGATCGTCGATCCGAAGGCGCACCAGCGGGCGTCGTCGGCGCCTTGCTCCTCCATCCGGTAGGTCGACCGACCGGCGAACAGAGCGAAGAACCCGACCAGCGCGATCAGGCCGCCGGCGATCGTCGTGAAGCGGCGCCAGGGAGCGCGATCTTTCTTCTCGTCGTCGGTTTCCTTGTCCGCGGTCAGCTTGCGCGTCATCATCAGGCTTGTGGCGAGCGCCGCGGCGACGAAGGTGGCGCCGACCGCGCCTCGCGACTGGGTGAGGAAAAGCGCGACCGCGATCACCAGACATGCGAAGGCGTGGATCACGACCATCCCGTACTTGTCGCCCAAGCCGATGGCGAAGTTGGACGCCTTCTTCGCCAACGCGCGAACGCGGACCCGGCGCAGGTAGAAGAACCCAAGCCCGAAGTTGAGCAGGAAGGCGACGCCGAAGAACGTGCCCGCGGTGTTGCGGTTGATGAAGGTCGCGGTGAGGGAGCCGACATAGAACTTCTTGGGATCGAGCAGGATCTGGTCAGGAAAGAGCAGCTCTTGCAGGATGCCGAACACGGCGTATCCCGCGCCGAAATAGGCGAGCGCGCGCCAGAGCAGCAGCGTCTCGGCGTCGCCCTGGAACAACGATAGAGCGGCGATGAAGACGAGAAACGGCAGCGCGAGCGCGGTCAGCGCTTCGAGCGTCATTCCGGGCGCGACGGAGATCGTTCCGGCGACGGGCGCGAGATTGTCGCGAACCGACCGCCACGCTGGATTGGCGAATTGGCTGAACGGAACGGTCTGGAGGGCCGCGTAGGCGAGCAGAACGGCGATGACGACGATCGCCGTCGTCTGGACGCGGGCGACGCGACGCGCGCCGATGGGCCGTCCGAGGGTCGACATGGCGATCAAGGCGAAGGTCAAGGCGGCGAGGTTGATCTGAACCGTCGAGGCCGAACCGTAGGAGATCACCGTCAACGCAACGGCGACGAGGAAGACCATGCCGATCCAGAAGCGCGCGTCGCGCGGGATGGTTGCGCTCGCCGTCGTCATTGGCGTTCATGCTCCACAAGCTCGGGGCCGTTCGCGTCGATGCGCAGCACGGCGAGCCGGTTGGTCACGTAGGCCCCGGTGTCGACGTTGATCCGATTGGCGCGAAATTCGACCTTGGCGACCGGCGTATGTCCGTGAACCACGACTGAGCCGAAGTCGCCCGAATAGCCGAGGAAATCGTCGCGGATCCACGCCGTGTCCTCGATCGTCTGTCGTTCGATGGCGATCCCTGGTCGGATCCCGGCGTGGGCGAAACAATAGCGCCCCGACACATGGATCGTCTGCAGGGAGGATATGAAGCGAAGATGCGAAACGGGAATCTTCTCGGCGAAGTCGAGCGGATGCACCGAGCCTTTGGCGAGCAGGGCTTTCGCGTCGACTCCATAGGAGAGGACCGTTTCGAGGCCGCCGAAGCGGCGCCAGTCGTCGAACGCCAGAAGCCCCCGAAGGAACGACTCGAACATGATTTCGTGGTTGCCGCGCAAGGCGACGAGCCTGACCGCGCCCGCGCGCGCGACGAGCGCGTCGAGCACGCCCTTCGAGTCGGGACCGCGATCGACGTAGTCGCCGATGTAGACCTCGGTCGCGCTTTCCCCGCGGGCCCGTCGCGCGACGTCGCGGTCGATGAGGTCGTGGGCGCGGCGGAGGCAATCCAAGCGTCCGTGGATGTCGCCGATCGCGTAGATGACCTCGCCCTCGCCGCCCGGCGGGTAGCGAACCTCGCGATCGGTCCAGCGCTTCAGCCACCCGAACATTTCAATCTCGCGCCAAGCCGGCGGCGCCGGCGACCGGAGCGAGGCGCGCGCCCGCTCTCATCGAGGCCATGAGGCGCCTCCCCTCGGCCAAGCCGGCGGCCCGCCGGCGCTCGGTCGCCTGAGGCCGAGCGCTGCGGGAAAGCGCGCCCGCAAGGCTCGGTCTCCGACCCCTCTCGTGCGCTTGGGTAGCGGCTGAGCGCCTCTGCGGCAATGGGGATCGCTTCGCGGCGCGGCGCCGTTGGCGAGCGAAGGGCCGTCCCGCCCGTTATGAATCTGCTTGGCGAAGGGCGGCCGCCAGGGCGAAGCGGCCCCCGCGTGGATCGGGACGACGACGCGTCGACCGCATTCTGCGGTCGCCGAGCGGGCGGCGCGCTTCGGGGGCGGCCAGCGATCGGATGGCGCTTGAGAAGACCCGCTTTCCCGGCGGCGTCGCCAAAGGCGGCGGTGAGGCGGCGAAATCCGTTCGCCGGTCGGCGGCGGCTTCGCCGCAATCGGCGTCGCGGGGCGGGGACGACCCGAGACATTTGCGACGAATTGTCGCGCTTCGACGCTCGCGTCGCGCAGGGCGGCCGGTTGCAGGGGATAAGATTCTTCGCCTCGGGCGTGAAATTGCTGTTGAACATCAATATTCCGTTGCGTTTCGCGCCGCCCGTGGAAAGCGCGCGCCACGAGCGCAAGTACGTAGTGGACGTTCTTGAAGTCCGGTCGTTCAAATTGTACTGTAGAACAACTTGAACATGTATTCTGTTTGTCGCGCGAATGTACAGGCGGGGGATCGATTGCGATCCACTGCCTTTCGATGCGGCGTAGCGTTCGCGTTCCCGAAAGCGGCGTCGGGGACGCAGGGGGAGCGTCGAGAAGTGTTCTGCGTCAGCCGCATCGTCGTCTGTCGGGGCGAACGAGGACTCTCCGCGCGCGCTAGCTTCGAGGCGCGGCGACGCCCGCCCTGTAGAGGTTGCGGCGGCAGTCGCGCCGCCGAACCTGCGGCGAGCGACCGCAGCGCGGATGGCTCGGGGGGCGGCGATGTACACCGCTGACCAAGCGAGTTTTGCGCGGCCGTCCGTCATTCGAACCGGCGGCGTTTCGTCCCGCGCGTTGCCGATGATCGCTTGCGCGTGCGACGTGTTGTGTCTCGGCGTCGCTGGCGTCGTCGCCAATCTGCTCTACCGATATTGCACAACCGGCGACATCGGTTTCGCCGAAGGTTCGCCCGCCATCGGACTGGCGGGCGCGACCATCCTCTGCCTGCTGGCGAAAAACAGAGGACTGTATCGCATTCAACGCGTGCTGAACTCGGGCCCGCACGTGTGGCGACTGGCGCAGGTTTATGCGGTGAGCGTTCTCTTGCTGACCGGCATGTTGTTCCTGCTGAAGATCGGCGCCGAGTTCTCGCGCGGCGCGGTGGTCGTCTTCGCCGTCCTCGGTTTCCTGCTCCTGCTTGCGAGTCGTCGTTTGCTCGGGGCGGCGCTCAGGTCGGGGGTCGATCGCGGCGTCATAAGGGGGCAAGCCGTCGTGACCATCGGCGACGCGCGCGAAATGGAAAGGCTGTCAGGCGCTGATCTGCTTCAGTTCGGGATCGACGAGGTCGCCAGGGTCGCCTTGAGCGAACCGAGCCGCGGCGAGGCGCTGACCGAAGTCGACCGTGTCGGCGTCGCCCGCGCGATCGAGATCGCGCGTCGTAGCGAGGCGACGGAGTTCGCCCTCGTCATGCCGTGGAGCCGGGACCGAGCGCGCTCCCAGGTGCTGGAGTTGTTGCGCATTTCGCCGCTGCCGGTTCGCTTCTACCCTGACCGCAAGGTGCGGGATCTTTTCGGTTGCGCGAACGAGCAGAGTCTCGATCCATACTTTTCGATTCTCGTGCAGCGCGCGCCGTTGAGCGCCGGCGAGCGATTGGCCAAGCGAGCGCTCGACGTCGGCTTGGCGGGGTCGCTGCTGCTGTTGCTGTCCCCTTTCCTACTGGCGATGGCGGTCGCCATCAAGCTCGACAGTCCGGGGCCGGCGATTTTCCGTCAGCGCCGCGGCGGGTTCGACGGTCGTCAGTTCGTGATCTTCAAGTTCCGGACGATGACGGCGCTGGAGGACGGCGGTTCCATCGCGCAGGCCCGTCAGAGCGATCCGAGGGTGACGAAAATCGGCCGGATGTTGAGGCGAACCAGCATCGATGAGTTGCCACAATTGTTGAACGTGCTTCGCGGCGACATGTCATTGGTCGGCCCGCGTCCTCACGCGCTGGCGCACGACGAAGAGTACGGCGATCGGATCAGAGCCTACGCCTTGCGGCGCCACGTCAAGCCCGGACTCACGGGGGCGGCCCAGGTCGCAGGCTTGAGAGGAGAGACGGCGCGGCTCGATGACATGGAGCGCCGGATCGACAGGGATCTCTGGTACATCAACAATTGGTCGCTGTGTCTCGATCTCAAGATCCTTCTGCAGACCGTCATCGCTTTGCTGCGCTATGGGGCCTATTAGCGCGGGGACGTCGACGCGGCGGACGCGATCGGCCGATCAAAGAAGGCGCAAGAGCAAACGCGCTGCGGACGCCGCGCGCCGCGTCGCCACGGACCTGGAGGAGGCGGCGCTCAGCGGGCGTTGGCGCCGACGTCCTTGCCGCCGAGGCGGGTTTCGCGATCGAGCCGCCGCGCGGCTGCGAGGACGCCGAAGACGTAGCCGAACTGCAAGGCCGCCACCTGCAGCGTCGCCCAGGCCGTCGCCGGCCCGACGCCGAAGCTGGCGTATGCGATCGCACAGGCGAAGCCGATGACGATGGATAGCGCTGTAAGGGCGAAGACATTGAAGGCGAGGCCAAGAACAAAGCCGAGCAACACGATGACCGCGAGCGTCATGGTGCGATCAGAGCCTCCGATTCCGCCTTCGGTCCTGCTCTATCCGGCGCGAGTTAACGCAATGTTTCCGCGGCTAGGCGTCGCGCCGCGACCGCTCGGCGAGGAGGAAAGGCGTGCGACGGATTGTCGCGCTGGTTCGCGCGTCCGACGCTCTAGGGATCGGGCCCGTCGGTTCAATCGAATCGGATCGTCGCGTAAACAGTAAAAACAAATCAATCGGTTGGCAGTCTCTGCGAAGATCCTCAAACATCCACAAAACTCTCTTTTGAGAACAACTGGACCTCGCCGAGAGCGATTGATCAGCGGACGTTCACCTTCTCCGGATTGGACGATTGGCATTCCGCTTGTTCGCCGATAGATTTACCTTTCGTAAAGCACATCTGTTTACTTTTCTTTAAGGAGAGCCGCTGGCCTTGGGGGGCGCATGAGGCGAGCTGTACAGATGGCGGCGACGGCAATCGTTGGGGTCGCGCTTTCCAGCTGTTCGATGATTCCCGACAGCGGCCCGTCGCGTCGAACCGTCGAGGCCGAGGCGACGGTCGCGCTGAATGAGAACTCCGGCGGCTCCATCCTCCACTATGTGCTGGTCGACCTCAATCGCTTCGTTCTGCCGTACATCACCGACCCAGGTCCGGGATCGCTGCTGCGCACGTTCGGCGCCGGCCACGGCCCAGCTCCGGAGATCAAGGTCGGGATTGGCGACACCGTCCAAGTGACGTTGTTCGAGGCGCAAGCGGGCGGTTTGTTCATTCCTGTCGACGCCGGCAGCCGTCCCGGCAATTTCGTTTCGATTCCCTCGCAGACGATCGACTCCAAGGGCTATATCACCGTGCCCTACGCCGGGCAGATCCGCGCGCTCGGCCGCGGCACGCCGGCGATTCAGCAGGAGATCGTCGACAAGCTGAAGGACCGCGCCATCGAGCCGCAAGCGGTGGTGGCGCTGGTCGCGCAGACGTCGACCCAGGTCACGGTGGTCGGGGACGTGAACAATCCCGGCAGGATCGCCATCAATCCGGCGGGCGATCGCGTTCTCGACGCCATTTCACGCGCCGGCGGCATCCGCAATCCGGGCTACGAAGAGTTTGTCACCCTTCAGCGCAACGGCCTGAAGGGCACGGTCTACTTCCTCAACCTCGTCAAGGACCCGCACGAAAACATCTACGTCAAGCCGGACGACACGCTGTACGTCTACCAGTATCAGCGCGCCTTCATGGCCTTCGGCGCAACAGGCGCCAGCGGGCAGTTCAAGTTCCTGCAAGAGAACGTGACGCTGAGCGATGCGGTGGGCAAGGCGGGCGGATTGCTCGACAGCCGAGCCGAGCCGGGACAGGTGTTCGTCTACCGGATCGAGAAGCGCTCGACTCTAGAGAAGATGGGCGCGGATCTGTCCAATTTCGCCAGCGGTCAGGACGATGCGCCGACGATATTCCGGGTGAATTTCCGCGATCCGTCGGGCTTCTTCGCCGCGCGGCGCTTCCCCATGCGCGACAATGACATCATTTACGTCGACAACGCCGACCAGGTTGAGATCACCAAGTTCCTCAACATGATCACCACGGTCACGAGCGCCACCTCGACCGTCGCGTCGGACGCGGCGAGCACCAAGGGCTCGGTGCTCTACCTGGAGGACCGCTGCGCCAAGCTGAGCGGCGTGCCGACATGTCCAACCCGGTAGCGTTTGCGGAAGCGTGCGTAGAGGCGCAGGGCGACGGCTCTGCCGGCGGCGTCGAATCGAAAGAGCGAGTGAAGTCGAGTTGAGTTGCGTTGAATTTGTGGAGGCGGTCATGAAGCTGAACGGAACCGGAATGCGCCCGCTGTGGGGCGCGGCTGCCGTGGCGACGCTGCTGGTCCTTGGCGCGCAGGATGCGCAAGCGCAACCGAACTCGCCGACGCCGGCGCCCTCGCCTGCGTCGGTCATCGTCAAGCTTCCGGACACGGTCATCGCACAATTCAAGGCCGATCCGCAGAGCCTATTGACGACTTACGCTTCCGCCGGACTGCCGCTGTCGACACGGGTTCGCGGTCTGGTTTTGACCGATCCGAGTCTGGTCGCGACGCTGATCGAACTGGCCAAGAACGCCAATGATGCGCAGAAGGGCGCGATCGGCGCCGGCTTGGCGGAGGCGGCGCAGCTCTCGGCCGCCACCGATCCGAAACTGGCGGCGCAAATTCAGCAGGCGGTCGCGCAGTCCGGGCTCGCGCCGCTCATCACCGCGTTCATCGGCCTGTCCAACGGGACGATCACCGCGGCGACAGGCGCCGGCGGCGGGGCCGGCAGCGGCGGTCCGACCGGCGGCCTCGGCAGTCTTGGCGGCGCGAATACGGGGTCGAACGCCGGGACCGCGTCTTTCGGACAGGTCAACAGCGCGTCGGCTTTCGGCAGCCTCGGCGCCGGCGCGGTTGGCGGCGGCCTGACGACGTCGACCAGCCTGTCGACCAGCCCGGCGACTCCGTAGATCTGAGTAATTGAGGCCAGCGGTCCGGGACGCAAGGTCCCTTGTGTTACTGACGGCTGCGTGGCGGCGCGGGCGGTGCGGTGGGAGCGAATGCTGAAGCGCGTCGAGTTAGTTTCCAGCGTCGACACCAGCGCGAGCCAGGACTCGCGAGACTTCGCAAACCCGATCGATTTCGATCAGTTGCTCGCCGCCGCTCGCCGGCAGGCGCGCGTCGTCGGCGTCGCAGCGGCGATCGGCGTCCTGTTGGGGCTCGCCTACTGCGTCACCGCGACGCCGAAATACACGGCGAAAACCGATCTTCTGATCGACAGTCAGAAGGACAAGAACGAACTCTCGGCCTCGATCGCGGAGCTGACTTTCGACGCCGGCGCGATCGACAGCCAGGTGGAGGTGATGAAGTCCGAGAAGATCGCCCTCGCGGTGATCTCGGCGATGAAGCTCACCCGTGACCCGGAATTCATGGGAGTGCGGGGAACGCTGATCGGCCAGGCGATGAGCGCGCTGCGGATGGCGTTCGACTTCAGCGGATGGTTCGTCACCCGCCAGAAATCGGACAGCGAGGAAGAAGACCAGCTTCAACGCGCGGCGATCGCGCAGCTCAAGAGCAATCTCGACGTGCGGCGCGTGGCGCGCACCTATGTCCTGGCGGTCGAGTATACGTCGCCCGATCGCGCCAAGGCGGCGGCGGTCGCCAACGCCTTCGCCGAGGCGTACTTGACCGAGCAGCTCGACGCGAAGTTCGACGCGACGCGGCGCGCCGCGGGCTGGCTGCAGACGCGCCTCGCCGAGCTCAAGCAGCAGTCGCTCGACTCCGACCTCGCCATCCAGAAGTTCAAGGCGGAGAAGGGCATCGTGGTGACGGGCGGAGACCGGCCGGGCCTCATGTCCGACCAGCAGCTCACCGAGCTCAACGCGCAGATGGTGGCGGCTCACGCCGACACGGCGAGAGCCGAAGCGCGCTATCAGCAGATCGAGGATCTGTTGAAGTCAGGCCGGGCGGGCCCCGCGGTTCCGGACTCGCTCTCGAATCCGGTCGTCAACGATCTGCGCACGAAATATCTGACCACGTCGAAGATGGAGGCCGAACTCGAGAGCAAGCTCGGCGCCACGCACTTGCAGGTGATCAACCTGCGCCGGCAGATGGAGGAATACGATCGTCTGATCTTCGAGGAGCTGCAAAGAATCGCCGAGAGCTATCGCAGCGACGCCGAAGTGGCCCGCGCCAAGGAGCAATCGCTGAGCCTGTCGATGTCCGGCCTGGTCGGGGCGAGCGCGCAAACCAACGAGACGCTGGTGCAGCTGCGCGAGCTCGAGCGCGAATCCGAAACCTATCGCAGCCTCTACCAGACCTTCATGCAGCGTTACCAGGAGGCGCTGCAACAGCAGTCGTTCCCGGTCAACGAGGCGCGGATCATCACCGCCGCGACGCCGCCGAGCTCTCCGAGCTATCCCAAGCGGGGCCTGATCCTGGCGCTCACTCTGGTCTTCGGGGCGATGGTGGGGTCGGGCGTCGGCGCCTTCCGCGAGTACCGCGACCGCGTGTTCCGCGTCGCCTCCCATGTTCGCGACGAGTTGGGGCTCGAATTCCTTGGCATGCTGCAGATCGTCGAAGCGCCGGTCGCTTTCAAGACCGCCAAGGACCAGCGGCCGGACCCGAAGCAAATCCAGCCGACCAATTCGTTGCAGCGCTATAGTGTCGACCATCCGCTGTCGAGCTTCTCCGAGACCCTGCGCGCAGCGAAGGTTGCGGTCGATCTCGCGCTCGGCGAACGCCGGCCGAGGGTCGTCGGCGTCATTTCCGTCCTGCCCAGTGAGGGCAAGTCGACGGTGGCGAAAAACTTCGCTTCGCTGCTGGCGCATCTCGGCGCCCGCACGCTGCTGATCGACGGCGATTTGCGCAACCCGGGCCTGACCAGAAGCGTCGCTAGGCACGCGGAGGCGGGCCTGTTGGAAGCGTTGCGCGGCGAGACGCCGATCGACCAGCTTTTGATGACCGAAGCGGATTCCGGACTGCGCGTGCTTCCTGCAGTGGTGAGGAAACGCGTGCAGCATTCGAGCGAGATGGTCTCGTCGGCGGGAATGCGCAATCTCCTGGCGGAAGCGGGCCGGCGGTTCGACTACATCGTCGTCGACCTGCCGCCGCTCGGCCCCGTCGTCGACGTGCGCGCGGCGGAGTCGCTGTTCGATTCCTTCATTTTCGTCGTCGAATGGGGCCGCACGCCGCGGGACATCGTGCGCAACGTCCTTTTGGCGGACGAGACGCTGTACGAGAAGTGCGCCGGCGTCGTCTTCAACAAGGTAAACCTGAAGAACATCAAACTGTACGAATATTATGGCTCCAAAGACTATTACTATTCTCGGTATTCTAAGTACTACCACAAAGAGAACGCGTGAGGATGAGTGCGGTGACGAACTGGCGATATCTCTCGACAAGCGTTCGGGTCGCCTCGTCGTCCGTCCTTTTCGCGACCGCCGTGGCGGTCGCGGCGCTGTCGCTGCGCGCGCTCGCGCTGTTCGCGCTGAACGCGGACGTCTATGACCTCGCGACGTCGATCGAGAAAGGGACCTCGCCCGACGCGAAGTACCTCGCGGCGTTCGTCTCGCGCGCGGGCCTCGACCGCGCTTCCTCGAATTGCGACAACAACTTCACCCGCGCCAGCCTGACCGTCAATCTCGCCGCTCTCGACACGGCGACGGCGGAGAGCAACGCGCCGTTGACCAGCGCGGCGCTCGAGAACGCGATCGACAGCGCAGCGCGCCGGCTCGCCTGCAATCCGTTGGACGGCAACGCGTGGCTGCGCTACGCCGCCGCGGCCAATCGCGCCAAGGGTTCGACGCCGGCGGTCGTCGACGCGTTGCGGCTCTCATATTGGACGACGCCGAGCGAGGCGTGGATCCTGTCCGCCCGCCTGGAGTTCGCGACGCGGCTCTATCTCGCCGGCGTGACCGGCTTTGAGGCGGAATACCTGGCGGACCTGCGACGTTTCGCGTCATTCGCGGGCGTCGACCAGGTCGCCGCCGCTTACGTCGACCTCGCGCCGCCGGTTCGCGCGCAAATGCGGCCGCTGATCGAGACGCAGCCTGAGTTCCGCCGGAAAGCGATCGTCGCCGAGATCGATCGCCTCGGCGTCGACTTCACGCAGGAGTCGACGCGATGACGGAGGAGCGCGCGATCGCCGAAACGGAGGCGGCGGCGTCATGGCGCGGCCTTTCGCGCCCTCATCTCGAGCCGGGAGAGCGATGGTACGTGGCGATGACCCTGCCGCGGATGGAGCGCGTGGCCGAGCTCAACCTCGATCGGCAGGGCTGCCGCAGCTTTCTGCCGCTCCAACTCGCCACGCGCCGCCATGCGCATCAGTTCAGAACCGCGCTGGTTCCGGTGTTTCCGCGCTACCTGTTCGTCGTTCTCGACATCGAGCGCGCGCGGTGGCGGAGCGTCAATGGGACGATCGGCGTGCACCGGCTCATTGCCGACAGCGAGCGGCCGATCGCGGTCGTTCCCGGCGTGGTCGAGACCCTGATCCAATCGACCGGTGAGCGCGGCGCTCTGGTGTTCCAGAGCGATGAATTCGCTATCGGCGATCGGGTTCGGCTGCTGGCCGGTCCTTTCGCCGGTTGCCTCGGCGTGCTTCAGCGGCTCGACGGCGCTCGCCGAGTCCAGGTGCTGCTCGATCTGCTCGGCGGCATCGTCAAGGTGACGATCGAGCGGAACAAGGTGACGGCGGCGTCTTAGGCGACCGCCGCTTCAGGGGAGGGGTTTGACGGGTCGGCCGTCCGCGGCCGTTTCACCCGGATGGCGGTAGCGTGCGCTGATCGAAGCCCCTGCAACGCCGTACGCGCTTCCTCCAAGAGGCCGAACATTGGGTCACTCGCAGGGACCGTTCAAGCTTCGACTTTCCAAGCGACCGCCAGGGGAACCCGTCTGAAACGTCGCGCATTCTCTTGTCGCGGGCTGCCCCGCCGCCTCGGAACTTCACAACCGAGTATCCTCTCGTGGCTAACATACTGGTGATCGGGAAATACTATCCGCCATTCGAAGGCGGGATTGAGACGTACACCCGAGACGTCTGCGAAATGCTGGCGAGCCGTCATCAGGTGGTCGCCGTCGTTTACAATCACGAGCACGGGCGCCGGGAGGAGCTGATCAACGGCGTCCGCGTCATCAGGTGCTCGCGGCAGGGCAACATCAGAGGGCAGCCGATTGCGTTCGGCATGGTCAGCGCGATCGCGTTGGAAGACGTCGACCTCGTCCATTTCCATGCGCCAAACTTCTTTTCCAACGCGATTCTTCTGCTCAAGATGATGGCCTGCAAACGCCATATTCCCGTGGTCGTCACGCACCACATGGAAGTGTATGGGCGAAGGCTGCTGAGGCGCCTCGCGATGCCATTCTATAGAAACCTGGTCAGGCGGTCGGCGGCGGTGATCGTAACTTCGGAGAAGAACGCGGCGTTATCCGCCGACTTGCCGGCAAACGCGTCCACGGTCGCAATCCCGCTGGGGATCGATCCAGAAGAGTTTGTTCTATCCGATAACGAACGCGCGGCCGCACGCGTCTGGAAGAGGCGGATGGCGGGCGACAGTCGAACTGTCGCCTTTATCGGCCGTCACGCCCGCTACAAGGGGCTGGCTGTCCTGACCAGGGCCACAGCGCAAATCCCCGGCGTCCATGCGCTGATCGCGGGAGAAGGGCCGTATCAAGCTTCGGCGCGCGAGCTGGCGGCGGCGCTTGGCGTCGCGGATCGGGTGCACTTTCTTGGCCCGATATCGAAGCAGCAGAAGAAGTTCCTGCTTGGCGCATGCGACGTCTTCGCGCTTCCGTCAACCGAGATCACGGAGGCTTTCGGCGTGTCGCTATTGGAAGCTATGGCGGCGGGCATTCCCATCGTTGCGAGCGACCTTCCAACGGGGGTGTCCGACTTGGCGATCGGCGGCGAAACCGCTCTCGTCGCGCCGCCCGGGGACGCACGCGCGCTCGCTGGTTGCATCAAGCGAGTTCTGTCGGACCCGGGGTTGGCCGACCGGTTGCGAGATCGGGCGAGAAAGCTCGTCGTGGAGCGCTTCAGCAAAGCCTCCGTGCTCGAGCAAACGCGCGACCTCATCGAACGCCACCTGCCGGATTACGCCCCGTCGGCCTCTGTCGATGGAGCGCCGCGGGCGGAGCGCATCCCGGCGCGCGAGCGCGTGTCGGCGCGTGAGATGGAGGAGGTCTAATTTAGATTTCGAGCGTCGGGACCTCCCCCATCTATTTTTGCGGCTTGATGGCTTCGCTCGACGCCCCGCGGCCCTGCGCGCCCCTCGACGTGCCGAGCCTGCGGCGCGGCGTTGCGCTCGAGGACGTCGCCGTCGCCGAGACCGCTCCCGCCGCCGCCGGCCCGCCGCCACTGCGGCCGGCGCGCTACGTGACCGTCAAGATCAACGGCGTCGACCGGAAGGTCGCGTGTTATTGAGATGGATGCGTTTCCGATTAATCGGGATCTGCGCTTCGAAGCCAGCGAAGTCCGCGCGCGCGCGTCGTCGCCGACGGCTGCGGCCTTTGACGGAAAGGGCGCGATGGAAGGTTTGAAAATGGCGGCGAAACCGACGTCTGACGAGGAGGGCGGGCGCTTCCCCGGCCTCGTGGCGTTCGGCCTCGACGCTTGTCGTTCGGCATGGCGGATCGCCGCCCGCCCCGGGCAAGCGCGGCGGGTGCTGGCCGGGATGTTCGCGGCCAACGTCGCGATCCAAATCCTCAATCTCGGCACCGGCGTGCTGACCGCGCGGGCGCTCGGCCCCGACGGCCGCGGCGAACTGGCGGCGATCCTATTGTGGCCGCAGTTCTTGGTCTACTGCCTGGCGCTGGGTCTACCGGCGTCGCTGGTCTATCACCTGAAGAAACGGCCCTGGGACGCCTCGCAGCTGGTCGGCGCAAGCTTGGCGAGCAGCCTCGCTCTCGGGGCTGTGGCGAGTCTCGTGGGCGTATTTGCGCTGCCCGTTTGGCTCGCCAATTATCCGCATCGCGTCGTCCTCGTCGCGCAGTTGGCGATGGCGGTCGCGCCGCTCACCTCGCTGTCGCTGACGCTGCTCACCATCCTGCAAGGTTTTGAATCCTTCGCGGCGTTCAATTGGCTGCGTCTGGCTCAGCCTGCCTTGACGCTCGCCGGCCTGTCGGCGATCGCCGCCCTGCACGCGCTGACCGCGCTTTCGGGGGCGGCGATCTACCTGCTCGCGCCGCTGCCCGTCACCGCTTGGAACGCTCGCTATGTTCTGCGACAGGCGCCGCCTTCCTTCGAACGCTTGCTGACGCATTTGCGCGCGCTCTATTCCTATGGGCTGCGTTACAGCGTCGCCGATTTCGCCGGCACGCTTGCGGGCCAAGCCGATCGGGTGGTGATCGCCGGATTCCTGCGCCCCGCAGAACTGGGATTGTATGTCGTCGCCCAATCGCTCGCGCAATTGCTGGGCATGATATCGGCGACGGCGACGACCGTCCTGTTTCCCAAGGCGGCGGGACTGGAGCGCGCGTCGGCGTTGCGATTGAGCATGCGAAGCGCGGCGCAGAGCGGACTCGCGGCGCTCGTCGCCGCCGCGCCGCTGATCGTCCTCGGACCTTGGCTCCTCGGCGTCGTCTACGGCCCCGAATTCGCCAATGTCGGCGGTTTCCTGGCGACGCTCGTCGCCGCGAGCGCCGTGGCCGTCGTCTGCCTCGTGCTGCAGCAGGGTCTGCTGGCGATCGGACGCCCCGGCGTGGCGTCGCTGACCCAGACGTTCGGCGTGGCGGCGAGCGTCGCGCTGCTTTGGCTGTTGACCCCTCGCTACGGACTGGAGGGCGCCGCGCTGGCGATGCTGGCGGCGGCCTTGGTCCGGTTCGCCTTCCTGGCGATAGCGGTGATCGGCTTCGCCCGACGCGTCCCTGACTGACAGGTGTTGCCCTTGCGAGCGCCATCGTCTCCGGACATCAAAGCCGTCGGGGCAAATGACGCGGAGTATTCGCGGCTCATCGATCCGGAGCAGGAGAAGCGCGAATTCGCCTGGACGCGGAACAAGCGCCAGCTCATCGCGGCGACCCTCGCGGGACTGGCCGACAAGAAGCGTGGGATCGACATCGGTTGCCGGGGCGGAGTCAACGCTGTCTTCTATCGACAGGAATGTGGCGTCGAAGAGATGTACGGGGTCGATATCGACGAAATTCCACTCGGGGCGGCGCGGGCGCGAGGCGTCCGCGCGGCGTCGTGGGTGTCGGGCGCGAGCGCATTGCCGCATCCGGACGGTTTCTTTGACGTCGTCATCGCTACGGATGTGATCGAACACATCCTCGACACCGAGGCTTTCGTCTCCGAACTGGCCCGCGTCGTGCGCCCCGGCGGCACGCTCATCGTGACAACGCCAAATCAAGCGTGGTGGTGGAGCCGGTTGCGCCTGCTGTTCGGCAAGGTCCCGGCCGGCGGCCCGGGGGCCGCGCTCGGTCTCCGGGCCGATCCGGCCATCGACCTCAAGCATGTGCGCCTGAGCGTCGCCGCGGAGTGGCGGGCTCTCTTCAAGCATTATCGGTTGGAGGAGAAGACCCTCAAGGGATACACGTTCGACATCCTGCATTTTCCCCTAAGACGCTTGGACAACTTGATCTCGTCGGTGAGTCCGACGTCGGCGCACAGTCTCCTGTTCGTGCTCGAGAAAGCTTCGTCGCCGCACGACGAAGTAAGTTCGCCGGCCGGGAAGGGATGCCTGCGTGCGTGAATTCCAACTAGCGATCTGCATTCCGACTCGGAATCGGTCCGTGCGCCTCGCGGCGAGTCTCGCGGCCGTTCGAGCTTCGACCCGTCAGCCCCACGTGATCGTCGTGTCCGACGATTCTACGCAAGAAGACGAGCGCCAGCGGACGCGCCAAGTGGCGGAAGCTCATCGCGCTGATTATGTCATCGGGCCGCGGCGTGGCGTGTGCGCGAACCGAAACAACTGCCTCGCGCACGTCGGTGAAGCGACGCACATTCAATTCCTCGACGACGATTGCGAGGAGCCGGCTGATTTCATCGCCAACGCCGAACGGCGCTACGCTAAGATGAGCGACGAAAACGCGAGGCGAATGATTCTCGTCGGCAGGGAGATATACGACGACGGAACTGAATCGTGGAAGTACCGGATGACATTTCGTGGCTTCTATGCGCCTTCCGCGACCGCCGAGATTCCTTCGTGCAAAGCGACCGTGTATCCGATCGAGGCGTTCCGACGGACGCGCTGGAACGAAAATATATTCTATGGCCTCGAAGACGCCGAGCTCGCTTTTCAGGTGAAGGCCTCCGGCTTCGCGTTCGAAGCGCGCGCAGACTTGTTCGTGCGCGATCTCGGTCGCGGCGCAAGCTCGCTCAACGATAGAGGCGGCGGGCGAGTCCTTCTTGCGTATGTATCCGCTGCGCGCATGCACGTAGGCTTGAAGAGATATTTAGTTTATCGGCGGCGACCGGAGCTTGCGGTGTTGTTTTTTGTCTACGCGAACCTGGCTATCGCTAGGGAATCCGCGCGTTTGCGCTCGCTTAGTTATTTCTTTGAAGTTTATTCGAAGGCCGGCTTGGGTCGAGTCTTGCGAAAACAAGGTCGGTGAAGCAAGCGATGGCGAGACACACGCCACCGCGTCGGCGGAGCTGACCTTCCCTCATAAAGCGCGGCAACGAACTCTAACATGCGGTTGCCGGATGACGTCAGGCAAGGCGAACCCCGGTATCTCTGTCGCCGTCTGCGATCGGACCTCCCAATCTGCATGTCCTCTATGAAGACCTCGCGATCGTCGGGGAAGCGCTGAGATTGCGCCGGGCGCGGCGCGTCGCCGAGGTCCATTCGCGGGCCAAACTCAAACAATTGACGGCGCCGCCTCCTCTTCGGCAAGCGACTGCGCCCGCCCAAAACGTAACGTGAAGCGGAAGTGAGCGCGGAAAAGCTGATCATGCCGCCAGGCGCGTTTCGCCTGGCGCTGGCTTATGCGGTCTTCGTCTCCCACACGCTGCCGCTCAAGCTCGGTCTAGCTGCCGTGTTCCTGTTCTTCGCGCTGTCGGGGTTCTGGATCTTCCAGATGTGGACCGAGCGATACGCGTTCACGCAGGCGCCCTACCGGACGTTCATCGTCTCGCGATTCTGGCGGCTGATCCCGGGATTCTACCTTCAGCTCGTGATCTTGATTGCGATACTGCTTCTTTTCCCTCCCGACCTTTATCGATCTCCTGTGTTTCCGTTCGGACGGCTGGAGTTGCCCAACGAGTCTTCCCGTCAGTCGGTCCACATGCTGGTCTCGCATCTCGCTCTGCTCGGTTATGCGAACCTCGAAAAGGCGGAGCGGATCATGGGGCCTGCTTGGTCGCTCGACATCGAGCTGCAGTTCTATCTTATCGCGCCGATGCTGATCTGGATCGTTGCGCGCGGCGGAGTGTATTGGAAGGTCGCGCTCTATGGAGTCGCCGGCCTTGGATTGATCGACTATCTGGCGACGCATGGGGCCGCAGCGGACTCCGGCGCTCTTCCGTTGTACCTGCTGTTCTTCGTGCTCGGAATGGAGGCGGCGGCGAGAAAGTCGCCTCCCGGGAATAGGGGCGCGGTATGGGCTTCGGCTTTCGCCGTGGGCGCGTTCCTCATCACGCTGATGCTGCCGATGAGCCGCTCGCTGATCCTGGAAGGAAGCTTCTCGACCAGTCTCTGCGATTACAACGTCTGCGCGAACGTGACGCTCGCGTTGGGTCTGTGCCCCTACGCGCTGACGGCGGCGCGCAAGCGCGCCGCCAATCCGCGATTCGACCGCGACCTGGGGAACGTGACCTACGTCGTCTATTTGATGCACATGAGCTTCGTCGCCTTGATTGCTCACTTCGAAGGAAATTGGTCGCGATACCAGCAACTTCCGACGATCGTCGCCTGCTGGACCGCCGTTCTTCCGGCGGCCTGGGTCGCTTACAAGCTATTCGACCAGCCGATCGACCGCTTGCGGCAGGCGTACGTGAGGTCGCGCCGGATTGGCAGGACCGAAAAAGTTGCCCATGGCTGGCAATCTCTTGCGGCGCCGGTAGGCGCTTTGCCATCCGTAGATTGAATTGCGCTACGGCGACGGCTTCGAGCAAGCGCCTAACTTGAGTCCGATCGGAAATCGCTGATGAAAAGACCAACTCCGCAACCCGGCTGGCCCTCCTCCTGGATAAGTTCTTATGATTTCGATTGTTTGGAACTTGGCTGGAGCGGGTTGGCCGGTACGGCTCGTGCGACGTTCTATCGCCTCCGTTTTGAAAAGGCATTGGAGCTGGTTGCTGCTTACCTGTCGCCGGGAGCCAGGGTTATCGATATCGCCGCCGCGCAAGGCAACTTTTCCTTGGCGCTCGCCGAACGTGGTTACGAGGTCACTTGGAACGATCTGCGTGAAGAGCTTGCCGGCTACGTAGCGTTGAAGCACGATTCCGGAAATATCCGCTATGTCGCGGGTAACGCATTTGAACTCAACGAGCGTGGTTTCGATGGCGCTCTGATCGCCGAGATCATCGAACACGTCGCCCATCCCGATGCATTCCTCGCCAAGGTCGCCGAACTCGTTCGACCGGGGGGCTATATATTCCTGACGACGCCAAACGGCGCTTACATCCGCAACACGCTTCCGCGCTTTTCCGATTGTCCCGACCCTAGGATTTTCGAGGGCATTCAATTCAAACCCGATTCGAACGGCCACATCTTCCTGCTCTATCGCGATGAATTGTGTTCGTTCGCCGAACGATCAGGACTCGACGTTGAGCGACTGGAGTTTTTCGCCAACCCGCTGACTTCGGGACACATGAAGCTGGCAAGCTTGCACCGCTTGGTGCCGCATGGGGCGATCATGACAATGGAAGCGGCGACGCAGCGACTGCCGATGGCGTTGAGTGAGAGGCTCGCCAGCCAGATGATCGCTTGTTTTCGCAAACGGTGATCGAGCTCGCTCGAAATGACGATTGAGATCGACCTCGCGCCAAGCAGGGTTGGCGCCGCGGCGTCCGCGCGGGTCGGACTGTCCGTCATCATCCCCACGTACCGTCGGCCGAAAGACTTAGAGCGCTGCCTGTGCGCGCTGGCGCGACAGGAACGGCTGCCGGACGAAGTCATTGCGGTCTTTCGGGACGATGACCAATCTGCGCGCCGCCTCTTGACCGGCGACATTGACGAAAAGGTTTCAATCAGGCTGACCGAGGTCGCGTCGGTCGGCGCCGTCGCCGCCTACAACGCGGGGTTGGACGCCGCGCGCGGCGAGATCGTCGCGATCTGCGACGACGACTCGGCGCCGCGCCGCGATTGGCTGAAGCGGATCGAAGCGGCGTTCCTCGCCGATCCCGGGCTCGGCGGAATCGGCGGCCGCGACTTCATCTGGGAGCAGGGGCGGCTGGTCGACGGCGCCGCGCGCGATGTCGGCCGCATCCAATGGTTCGGCAGAATGATCGGCAATCACCACCTCGGAGTCGGCCCGGCGAGAACGGTCGACGTTCTCAAAGGCGTGAATATGGCGTTCCGTCGCGAAGCGATCGCGAGCATCCGCTTCGACACAAGGTTGAAAGGCGAGGGGGCGCAGGTTCACTTGGAAGTCGGGTTCTGCGCCAAGTTGAAGAAGTCCGGCTGGAAGCTCGTTTATGACCCGGCGATCGCAGTCGATCATTACCCTGCCGCGCGCCACGATCGAGACCGGCGCGACGCATGGAGCGCTTCGGCCGCGGTCGATGCAAGCCATAACGAAACCCTGGCGTCACTCGAGTATCTTTCGCCGCCGCGCCGCTTCGCTTTTCTCGTCTGGGCCTGCTTCGTCGGCTCGCGCGCGACGCCCGGCCTGTTGCAAGGCGTTCGGCTTTGGCTGGCCGGATCGCCGCGGCCGGCGGCGCAAGCGCGCGCCGCGCTTCGCGGGCGTTGGGAAGGGTGGCGGACTTGGCGGGAAACGCGATGACCGCCGGGGCGCGGCGCGGGCCTTCGACCTCGCGCTTCCTCGCCTGGGGCGCCTTGGCCGGGCTCGCCGCCTTCACCGGCCTGATGGCGCTGCTGCATGGCGGCGCAGTGCTGAATTTCGTTTTCACGCCGCTCGCCCTGGCGGTCGCTTTGACGCTGTTTCGCGTCCACCCTTCGCTCTATCTCGAGTTCGTGCTGTGGATGTGGATGCTGGCGCCGCTGGTGCGCCGGCTCGCGGATTGGCAGAGCGGTTTCCATGCCCTCAGCCCGATCATGGTCGCGCCGCAGCTCGTCACCGCCGTTTCCGTTCTCTCCGTCTGGAGTGTGGCCGGGTGTCTTGGCAGCCGACGCTTTGCGCCGTACTTCGCCATCCTCGTCGTTTACCTCTGGGGCTATTTCGTCGGCGTCCTGCAGAGCGGGCTCCTGCCAGCGAGCTACGATTTCCTCAACTGGGCATGCCCGGTCTTCCTCGCGATCCACCTGCTGTCTCGACCGCACTCCGTTGAAGCGAACAGCGACGCCATATTCCGCGCGTTGACGTGGGGAGTGCTTGTCGTCGGCGTCTACGGGGTGCGCCAGTACTTCGCCGTGACCGACTGGGACCGGCAATGGATGCTCGCCACAGTCGCCGAGCTTGGCACGATCGGCGAAGCCGTCGCGCAACAGGCGCGCGTCTTCAGCACAATGAATTCTCCCGGCCCATTCGCGGTGTTCATGGCGGGCGGTCTCATTGCGCTTTTCGCCGCGCGCGGTCGGGTCCGTTGGCTCGCCGCGGCGCCGGGATTGGCGGCGCTGATGCTGTCGTTGGTGCGTTCGGCCTGGGGCGGGCTCATCGTCGGCCTAGTGGTTCTGTTCGCCGGCGCGCCGATGCGGCGGCGGGTGCGCTTGGCGCTCGCCGGCGCGGCGCTCATCGCGCTGGCGACGCCGTTCCTCGTCGAGGGGCCGATCGCCGAGAAGTTTCAAGCGCGCCTCGCGACAATCGCGAATCTCGAAACCGACAACAGCTATTTGGCGCGCCAGGAATTCTATGAATCGTTCTTCGCCACCGCGGCGAGCTCGATCAGCGGCGTCGGGCTCGGCAAGGCCGGTCTGGCGAGCCGCCTGAGCAGCAGCGACGCCAGCCTCGGAGAATACGGGAATTTCGACAGCGGCGTGATGAACTTGCTGTTCACTTTCGGGCTCGCGGCGCCGCTGCTGGGCGGATTGATTCTGTTCCTGTTCTTTCGCGCTGCGATCGCAGGCCGACGAACGCCTGAGGGCGCCGTCTGCGTTGCGATCGCCGCGAGCACTCTCAGCCAGATGATCTTCGTCAACACGTTCGCGGGCGTCTCGGGAATGTTCGTGCTGCCGATGATCGCTTTGGCGGAGGCTCAGGTCGCGGTTCAAGGCGCGAAGGCGACGACGCGCGGAAGCGTGTCGGCCGTCGAACGCGCAAAAGCTTGCGCCGTGAGAGAGTCGCTGTGAAGATCGCGCTGGTTACGCATGTCCTGCGGCGCGGCGACGGGCAGGGTCGCGTCAACTATGAAATCGCACGAGCGGCCGCCGACGCTGGGCACGAATTGTATCTGCTGGCGGCCGAGGTGGCGCCCGATCTCGCGGCGCATCCCAACGTCGCGTGGGTCCCTATATCCTATGGGTTTCTGCCGACGAACCTTATTCGCTATCAGGTGTTCGCCGCCCAGAGTTGGTTATGGCTCGCCAAACACAGGCGCGAGCTCGACCTCGTCCACGTCAACGGCGCCGTCACCTGGGGTCGCAGCGACGTGAATTCGGTGCATTTCGTCCACACGGGGTGGCGGCGGTCCCGCTATTACGCGCCGGGCGCAGGACTCAATGGACTCTATCAGTGCGTGAACAATGCGCTTAACTCGGCGCTGGAGCGCCTCGCGTTTCGCCAGAGCCGCCTGCTCGTCGCCGCCTCGAACAAGACGGCGGGCGAGTTGATCGACATGGGCGTCGATCGCGCAAAAGTGAGGGTCGTCGTCAACGGCGTCGATATCGAAGCGTTCCGTCCCGGCGTCGAAGATCGGAAACAGTGGGGCCTTCCCTGCGACGTTCCCGTCGCATTGTTCGCCGGCGATCTTCGAACCTACCGCAAGAATCTCGATACTGTGCTGCATGCGCTCGCGCGGGTCCCCGACCTGCATCTGGCGGTCGCCGGGGCGCTCGAGCGAAGCCTATTTCCCGCAATGGCGAAACAGCTCGGCGTCGCCGATCGCGTTCACTTTCTCGGCTTGAGGCGCGACATGGCGCCTTTGATGCGCTCGTCGGACTCCTTTGTATTTCCTTCGCGCTACGAGGCCTGCAGTCTGGTGCTGCTGGAAGCGGCGGCGTCGGGCAAACCGGTGGTCACTGCTCGAACCGCCGGGGGATCAGAATTGATCGACGAGGCCTCCGGAATCGTGCTGGAAAATCCCGATGACGTCGACGCCCTCGCAGAAGCGATGAAGCGGCTCAGCGCCGACCGCGATCTGCGCGAAGAGATGGGTCGACGTGCGAGGGCCGTCGCTGAGCAGCATTCTTGGGATAGGATGGCGCGGGAGTACTTGGCGCTGTATGATTTCGCTCGACCCGCCGCCGCGGCGAAAGCGAACTCCTTGGCGGCGTCGGCGAAGTGAAGACGCTGCAAATCGGCCTCGAGTGGTTCTCCGAGCGCGCCGGCGGCGTGGCGCGCTACTATTGCGATCTGTTTCAGCGCGCGCCCGAAGCCGGCATCGGCTTTCGCGGGCTGGTGATCGGGACCGAGAGCGTCGCTCAGGAGAGCGGCGGCGCGGTCTGCGTCTTCAGCCCGCGCGAAAGACCGGTTCCCGCCCGCCTGCTCGCCGCGCGGCGCGCCATTGCGCGGCGCCTAAGGGAGGAGGCCCCCGATCTCGTCGTCTCCCACTTCGCGCTGCATGCGTTTCCCGCCCTCGATCTGATCGATCGGCCGCTGGTTTGCCACTTCCACGGGCCCTGGGCGGAGGAGAGCGGCGACGGCGGTCGCGCGACCCTGGCGATCCGCGCCAAGGCGTGGATCGAGGCGGCGGTCTATCGCCGGGCGCGGCTCAACATCGTCCTGTCGAAGGCTTTCGGCGAGATTTTGCGCCGCAGCTACGGCGTGCCCTGGGAGCGCATCCGCGTCATTCCCGGCGCGGTCGACGTCGACCGGTTCGCGGTCTTGGGGTCGCGCGCGGAGGCGCGGGCTCGGCTCGGCTGGCCGAGCGATCGGCCGATCGTCCTCGCGGTGCGCCGGCTCGTTCGCCGCATGGGCCTGGAGAACCTGATCCGCGCCATGCGCGACGTCGCGCGCCAATGTCCAGAGGCGCTGTTGCTGATCGGCGGCAAAGGGCCGCTCGCCGGCGAACTCGCGGCGCTGGTCGTCGAGCTCGGGCTGGAGACGAACGTCCGCCTGCTCGGCTTCATTCCGGACGATGCTTTGCCGCTCGCCTATCGCGCCGCTGACGTCTCGGTGGTTCCGACTGCGGCGTTGGAGGGCTTCGGCCTCATCGCCGCCGAATCGCTCGCCGCCGGGACGCCGGCGCTGGTGACGCCGGTCGGCGGCCTGCCGGAGGTGGTGGGCGACCTGTCGCCGGGGCTGGTGATGGAAGGAGCGGCGGTTGAGTGCCTTTCCTCAGCTATCGGTGATGTCCTGTCAGGAGTGGTTGAGTTGCCGACTTTCGCACAATGCAGGGAGTTCGCCAGGGATCGCTACAGCTGGCGCGTCGTAGCGGCGAGAATAGGCGCCGCTTATCGCGAGGCGATCTGATGCTGGCCCTGTTCCTATTGAAGCGCGTTGACTGCAACGATGGAGTCGCCTCGCATATTGAAACGTTAGTTTCAGGGCTTGCCCAGCGCGGATGGCGCGTCGTGATGGCGACTGGTGACATTCACGGGCACGAAGTCGCGAGACAACGCTACAATTCGATCAAGAACGCAATCGTCGATTGGATTGTCATCAATAATTTTCGCCAACCGGCGATAATGATCAGGACGATCGGGCGCATTGCAGATGTTACCGATCGCTACGACGTCGATCTCATCCACGTTCATGGGCTGTCGCTGCTGCCATACGCTGCGCTGTTGAGATGGAAGACCGGTCGGAAGTTTGTCGCTAGCTATCATCCTTCCGCCCATTCGGGCGATCCGCGCAAGATTAGGACATCATTGTCGTTCGCGACAATCGCAGGCTACGCCGCCGCCCTGCACGGATGTCGCCCCGACCGCATTATCGCGTTTTCGTCCGAGATCTTCGAGCTGTTTACTCGGTCGTGCGGGTATCCGGAGTCCAAGGTTGATAAGATTTTTCTTGGGATCGACACACGTCACTTCAGACCTCCAAACCCGAGCGAGCGAGAAGCCGCCCGTCGGCGACTGGGGATTGAGCCCGGCGACGTCGCTGTCGTGCTTCCTGGGCGGCTGAATTGGAACAAGGGGCATGATCTTCTGATTGCTTCCGCGAGGGAGTTGGCGGCGCGGCGTCCGCACGTCTCGTTCCGCTACATTTTTCCAGGCGCCGGCGCGCAAGAGGAAAGCATCAGGGATGCGGCCGCGCGTGCGTCGAGCGATCGAGGCGCGTTTCTCTTTCCGGGATTCGTAGACGATATGCGTTCGATCTTCTTTGCGGCGGACATGGCGGTTCTGCCGAGTCGCCATGAGGGATTCGGCTTGGTCGTTGCAGAAGCCATGGCGTGCGGGCTGCCTGTCATTCGCACTCCAAGCGGCGGCTTCGAAGACCAGATTGTGGAAGGCAAGAACGGATTCGCGATTCCCTTCAATGACGCCGCCGCTCTCACCGCCAGGATCGGCGACTTGTTGGACGCCTCAGTGCGACGCCGAATGAGTTCAGCTGCGCTCGAACGCTCGAAGCTGTTCGACAGCGAAGAAATGGTCATGAAAACAGCGGCGCTCTATGTGCGGGTGGCGTCCGAAACGCGGTTCCGCGGGAACGTGGCCTGCCGCCGATGATCGGCGCCTCGTGCAACTCAATCGCCGCTCCCCGCATCCTTTTGGTCGACCAGGCCGGCGAGCTCGGCGGCGCCCTGTTCGACGAGCGGCCCTACGAGGCGGAGCTGCGCGCCTTCGCAGCTGAAGCCGGCGTCGCCGACCGGGTCCATTTCCTCGGCTTCCGCGACGACGTGGCGCGGCCGATGCGCGCGGCGGACGTTGTGCCGCACACCTCGATCGCGTCCGAGCCGTTCGGCCGCGTCATCGTCGAGGGCATGCTGGCGGGAAAGCCGGTGATCGCCACGGCGGCTGGCGCTGCGCTTGAAATCATTGAAGACGGCGTGACAGGCGTCTTGGTTCCGCCCGACGGCGCCGCGGCGCTTTCTTCGGCCATTTTAAAGCTCCTGTCGCGGGCCGGCTCCAACGTCGACATTGGGCGCGGGGCGATGGAGGTTGCGGGGCGTCGCTTCTCGCTTGCGACGACATTGGATGCGATCGACGCGGTGATCAGGTCGCGCCAATGATCGACAGCATTGCGTGCGGCGGCGGCGCCCAGAAGTGTGTCAGGCTCCATTTGCAAACGATCGCGTTGGTCGCCGCCTGGCGACGGGACTGGCGCGCGAACTCGGTTCTGGCCAGCGTCCCGATCGATAAGTTTATGAGATCATGCTACAGGCGATTTGTGGGCATGATCGATGGGCGAAGCCGCGGCGGGCGTCGATCTCCGCGCGGCCAAGCAGGCGGAACGGGAAGGGTTGGCGAAGCGGCGCAAGACGGCGCCTCGCCTAGCGCAAGCTTTCGGCCAGCGAGCCGATGACGGCTGTCGCTCAAAGCATCCCCACCGGCGCCGGATTGACCGCCGCCGCGGCGGCGTCGATCGCCGGCCCGCCCTGGGGCGCGATCAGCGCGTGAGCGAGCGCGGTCGCGTCCCGCCAAATCGGCTCGACCGCCTGCCGCCCCTCATCCACCCAACGCGCGACCTCAGCGACTGAGTCTTTGGCCGTCGGCGTCGGAGCGTTCGCGTCGGCGACAACCGCGCGCTCGCCGACCAACGGATCGAGCGCCGCCGCGGCGAGCGCGTAAGCGGCCGCGAGCAGATCCTGGCGCTGGTCGATCCAGCGCTCGGCGTCGGCGATCAGCGCCTTCGCCGCCTCGACGCCGGCCTTCGCCGCGACAGCCCTGTCAGCCTCGGCGCTCGGCGCCGCAGCTTGGTCGGCTGGCGCCGCGTCGTCGAGGCTCGCCATCGCGTAGACCGGGGCGGCGCGGCCGCCGTTCAGCTCCGCCCAATACTGCGGGTTCTTCTCCGACTGGCGCATGATCCAGCGATAGCCGGCGCGCTGCCAGGGGACGATGTTGGCGCGCAAGTTGTCGAGCACGAAGTCGCCTTGGTCGGTGCGCACGGCGACGACCAGATGACCTTCGCCCCATGACGTTTTGACCACCGACAGCGCCAGCGCGCCGGCGGGCCAACCGCGCTTGATCAGCTCGTGGCGCTTCTGCACCGCGAAGCTGTTGCAGTCGCCGGCGCTGACGTTGAGCCGCCAGAAGCGGAACTCGGAAGTGTCGGGCGTCGGCTCGATCGCCGCGTTGACCGCGCGATTGACCGCGGCGAGGTCGGCCATGCGCGCCGGCGTCAGACGAACGCGCGTCGCGCCCGGCGATTTTGGGCACTCGGCGGGATAATCCAGGCAGAATTTCGCGAACGAGAACGGCGCCAGCGCGTAGCCGCCCTCGAGCATCGGCGCGTTGACCGGCGCCGCGGCCGCCGACGGGGCGCCGCCGATCGCCATCGCCGTCGCGAGGACGTAGCCGAGAAGGAATCCGCGCATCGATCGCCCCTTTCGATGCGGGAAGGCTACGAAGCGCGAGTTGAGGTGCGGCCAAGCGCGACGGAATGAATGTATTCAATTCAGTCGCAATGAATTAACCATAGAACTCCGGCAGGCTTACGAGCGCAGACCTGCCGTTTATTCAGAGTTGCATTCGGTAAACGAACACTTTTCCTAAACATTTATTTCCGTATAACGTCAGGATAGTTTAGGAGCGCCGTTCGTCCTCGCGGGCCGATTGCTTCGCCAATTCGTGGCGACCCTTGCGGACCCGATCGGGCGTCCGCGCCTTCACCTCAAACCGCCAATTCGATTGGTCGTCGGCGCGCGCGCGACCCGCGCGCGCGTGGGCCCACGCGCCAACGAGCGATGACAAACCTGGTGAACGATCGGTGATCGTCGGCGCGCGCCGACGGGAGATCTTGTGATCCTCGGGGCTTTCCGCCTTTCGACGGCGGAGGGCGCGCTCTCGATGTCGTCCGGCGCTCGCAGACCGCCGCTTCTGGTCGGCGTCGCGACAGCGGCGGCGATTGGAACGCCGTCATGAACGCGGTATCAATCTCGCGCAACTTGCGCGAATCGGAGGGACCCCTCGTGTCTTTGCCTCTGCGCTTCATCCTCGCGTTCGTCGTTCCGCTGGTCGCCGGGCTCCCGCTCGCCGGAGAAGCGAGCGCCAGGGACTACAAGCTCGGTTGCGTCGGCGGGGACTGCGTGATCGTCGACGACACCGGGCGCGTCTCGTTCTTCAATGCCGGCGACAAGAAGCTTGTCGAAGGCGCGGACCAGTTGAAGGCGTCGGACACGGTGCGAATCCGGCCGCCGCTCAACGTCGCCTGCGGGGCGAGCGCGACGGGCGCGGCCTGCGTGATCACCGACGCCGACGGTCACATCTGGATCGGGCCGCCGCGCGCCGGCGCCGCCTACGGCGATCCGATCGCAAGAATTCCGGTTCCCGTTCCCGGCGCGCGCTGAGCGCGCGTCGCGGCGCGGGCGGTTGCGTCCGTCGCCGCGCTCCGCGCGCCCTCGACGCGGCCGTGTGGCCCTGCGCCGTCGGTCTTGCCAACGATCACGGACGTTTGGCGGCCGCAGGGCAGGGGCCGCGCCCCGAGGAGCAACGGAAGCGGTCGATGACGTCATTGGCGCTGCGAACGGCGAGAGCGATCTGTCGCTCCAGACAGTCGCGATAAATGGCGGTCGCCGCGGCGAACTGATCAATCTCGCCTTTGCAGGCTTCGACTCGGGGGTTGGATTGGTAGGTCTCGGTCCGCCCGACGCAGCTCGGCGCGATCGGGCGCGCGCAGATGAAGCCGCCCAGTGTCGCCTCGGCGTCGTCGGCGGACGCCGCGACCGGCGCGAACACGCAGCCGACGCTGAGGACAAGAGCGCGCAAGAACGAGGACATTGGCGCAGCGGAAACGACAGCGAGACTTTCGGCGTCCCGCGCGATCTTATACCAAGTCTCGGGGAGGGTGGCTCGGCGGACCTTTTCAAATCAGAGAAGCGACGATTCAAAACGGCGAACGAAGAAGGTTCGCCATGCCCATTCCGCTTCGGGCTGATTTTGACGCTGCGACGGTGAGGGCGGCGGTCGAAGGACGGGCCGCAGGCGCGGCGGTTGCTGGCTTTGGCGGCGGTCTAAGAGGGAGCGACGCGCAACTGGCGCCGCACGATTTGGCCGGACCTTATCGCTGATCGGGCGCTGTGCGTCTTCAATAGGGATCAGAGGGACGGGAGCCGCGGCGTCTTGGGGGTTGGCGACAGCCGAGCACGCGCGGTCCAATAACCTCCGTATTCCAAGCGTCGATGAAGTCCCTTTGGCCTGCCCGGTGAATCGGCCCCGCGCCGAATCCCGTATCGGGATTAGAGGCGAAGGCGTTCGCGACTCTTGGTCGCCCGGCGCCAGGGACGACGAACGAAACGCCGAGCATTCGCGCGCCGCTACTCGATTCGCGTTCCTCATGAACGGCCGGCTCTCCGGCCATCGGCCATCCTTTCCTTCCTTTGAGCCGCCTTGAGGCGAACCATCACGATCTTCTGAGGATCGCCGATACGCTCGCTGTCGACGATGCCTGATGCTTCGACAAGGTCGCTCAGGCGGGCAAACCCATAGTTTCGGGCGTCGAATTCCGGCGATTGTTTCGCAATGTGAGAACCGACGCGACCAAGAGTCGCCCAGCCGCTTTCGTCTGATACGTCCGCGATGGCGTTTCTCAGCATGGCGAGCAAGGTCGCATCCTTCGCGTTCTTCTTCGCCTTGGCCTTGGCCTCTTCCTCTGCGGCAGGCGTGGCGGACGCTTCGCCCGCGGGCGAATTCAACACGTCGAAATAAACGAACTTATCGCAAGCGGTGACGAATGGGCGCGGGGTCTTGCGCTCGCCAAAGCCGTAGACCGTCACGCCCTGCTCGCGGATGCGCGCCGCAAGACGGGCAAAATCGCTATCGCTCGAGACGATGCAGAAGCCATCGAAGCGCGCAGTGTAGAGTAGATCCATGGCGTCGATGATCATCGCGCCATCCGTGGCGTTCTTTCCAGTCGTGTAGGCGAATTGCTGGATTGGTTGGATCGAGTGCTCCAACAGACAGTCCTTCCAGCCGCCGAGGTTCGGCTTCGTCCAGTCGCCATAGATCCGGCGGACGCCGGCCACTCCAAATTTCGCCACCTCGGCCAGAAGCCCGGCGACGACCTTGGGAGAAGCGTTGTCGCCGTCAATCAGGAGAGCGAGCGTCGCGCCCTTATCGATGTGTTGGTCGCCTATCGATTGCGCCGCCATATCGTTGTTCTCCCATCGAGTCCTGTGCAGCTAAACGAATTTGCGCTTGCGCCTGTGCTTCCGAGGTTGATCGCGCCCCACCAAGCGGCGAGGCGTTCGAGCCGACGTGAGTATAATCCGAGACTACCGCCGCCACTGCGCTTTCGACTATACAATTCTAGCCAAACCCGACGATCGCCGTTCCCATCCGCGGGTTTCCGCCTCTTCTCGGCGACGACTTATGCAAAGCGCGATCGCCCGCGCAAGCGAGGTTTGAAATGCGCCACATCTCTCGGCTCGCGACCATCGTATTCGCAGGGCTGGTCGCAACTTCGGCCGCTGAGGCCGCCGGAGGCGTGAGGAGTTTTCCAGTCCCGCAAGCGCTCGAGAGCGACGAACAGCCGATCGCTGCTCCGACGCCGCGAGAAATCGTCAATTTCGATGGGCCACAGAAGCCCGGAACGATCATCATCAACACGTCCGAACGACGTCTTTATCTTGTTCTGCCCGGGCAGCAAGCGATCAAGTACGAGGTTGGCGTCGGCCGGCCGGGATTTGAGTGGGTCGGCGTCGAACATATCGCCAACAAGCGCGAATGGCCCGACTGGACGCCCCCGAGCCAGATGCTGCTGCGCCGCCCCGACCTGCCGCGTCACATGGCGGGCGGCGTCGACAATCCGCTCGGCGCCCGCGCGATGTATCTCTCCGGCACGCTCTATCGCATCCATGGCTCGAACGAGCCTGACACGATCGGTCAAGCGGTCTCATCCGGCTGCATCCGTATGACCAACGACGATGTCGTCGATCTCTATGAGCGCGCCAAGATCGGCGCGGCCGTAATCGTCATGCGCTGAGGACCGCAGCGCCGGCGCTCCGGCGCCGTCCAAGCGAAACGGGCTTTGGGCATAAGAAACGCCGCGCGAGTACATTGCGAAGCCGCCCTCGGCTTGCCCGACATCGAGGACGTTCGTGCCGACGCTTCGACCGGACGCGCTCAGCGCACGTGCGTCGGCGATATTCCGCAACGCGAATTCGCCGCCAACCAGGGGGCGCGACTTGCCCGCCTCAACCAGGCCCGCCAAACCGATCGAGAACCGGGGCGTTGGGGCTAACGAGCGCGAAGGCGTCGCGCGCATCGCAGCGGCGCGGCTAGTGCGCCAAGAAAAGGGGCGTCGTCGGCTGCCGCATCATATCGAGGCTGACGCCGCCGAACAGGCTCTCGAACAAACGTGAATGACCGAAGGCGCCGGCGACGATGAGATCGGCGTCCTGCGTGTCCAGGCTGGCGAACAGCGCTGCCAGCGCCGATATTTCGCCGGTGTCGGTCCAGTCGGAAATCCGGGCGACGACGCCGTGGCGGAGAAGATGATCGGACAGTATTTCCGAAGTCGCTTGCAGCGCGCTCTCGCGCGCCGAGAAGGTGAAGATCGTGACCTTCTTCGCCTTGGCGAGCAGCGGCATCGCGTCATGGACGGCGCGGATCGCCTCGCGGCTGGCGTTCCAGGCGATGACGATGTTCTCGCCGACCGGCGACGGTTTCCAATAGTGGGGCAGGATCAACATCGGCGCGCCCGAGGCGAGCAGCGTCCCGTCGGGGATCTCGGAACGAACCAGAACGCGCGCCTCGCCCTCCGGCCGCGGCGCGATAATCAGATCGACGCAATGACCGTATTCGCCGCCGATCGCGGACGCGGCGCTCGCCTCGACGAACCGGCCGACGAGTTCCGCCTCCTTGACCGCCGCTTCGAATTCCGGGCCGATGCGCGACGCCAAGTCGCCCCAGGCCCCGCCGAGCGCCGCTTCCGAACTCGCGTCGACGCCGGTTAGGCGCGCCCCGTGAGCCTGCGCCATCGCGACCGCGAGACGCAGGCGGTCCTGCGTCGCATCGGTCGGATCGAGATAGACCAGAATGTCCTTGTACGCCATGACCCGCTCCCGATTCGCGTCTCTCCTCGAACCCGCTCGCGCTTCCCTGCTAAGGGCTTGTCTTGGCCGGCTGGTTCGCCTTCCAGTAGGCGTCTGCCTTCTGGCTGTCGCTATCGGCGCTTGCGCCAACCGTGAACGCGTTCTTGCTCACGTGCGGCGCCGCGTCGAGCACGCTCTTGGTCGTGTCGAGCACCAGCAGACTCGCGTTGGGCGGGGCCTTGAAATCGTCCCAAGGGATCGCAACGCGGGTTTCATCGAAGCCGACGAACCCGCCTCGCGCGATCACCAGATAGCCAAGCTTTTCCGTCTCGGGGTTCAGCGCGAGGTCGTCGACGGTGCCGAGCGCCACGTCGTCGGGGCTTCGCACTTCGACGCCGAGCAGCTCGTCGGAGCGGAAGGCGACGTTCGATCCCATGACGGGAACGGCGGCGGCGATCTGTCGCCGGCGCCATACGGGCTGGTCGATCGGCGTGACGCCCTCGCCTTGCAAATCAGACAAATAGCTCTTGTAAACTGCTCGCGTCTCGGCGAGCGCGTCCTCGCAGAGCTGTTGGTGTCCGTGCCGCGCGAGGATGTTCGCAGAGGCCATGAGTGCGCGCACCTCGTAGCCGGGCCGCCCGTTGTAGTCGCCAAGCCCCACGAAAGCCCCATGGGCGCGAACGCCGATCTCGCCAGTCGCCCCCACGTCCATTCCAAAGCCGGCCGCGCCCGCGGGGTAGCCGAGACTGTAACCCTCGCCAGCGACCCAATAGCCGTCCTTCTCCATCTGCTGACTGAAATCCTTCAGGTCGTTCCGACACGCCTCTGCAGACTTGGCCGGAGCTGTGTCGCTTCCGGCTGTGGGAGTAGGCGTCGCGTCCGCGTTGGCCGTTGGCGCAGCCAGAAGCGGACCCGTCAGCGCAAAATAGAGGCACGTTGCGATGGGGCCGAGACGGAGATTGCGAGGCATAATGATTTTCCTCAATGTCGATTGAGCCACGCGCCAACAGGACGATCGGCGCCCCGCCGAGGCTCCTCTGTTATCTCGAGTCCGAAATTGCGCCAGCGTCGGAAACTACGCACGGCCCGGCCTCCCTGCGCGCGCGTCTTCCCACCGCGTCGCGGCGAGCCTCCGATAGCGCGTCGCGCGCCAACGCCTGAGTAGTTTCCGAGTCTGACCTACGGCGGCGTTTGCTCCTATCAGAGGGCGCAGCGGCGCCGCTGTTGGCCGCTCGTTCTCACTTGGCCGCCGCGCAACGGATCGAACCGCGATGTCAGACATCGATCACATGATGAAGGCGCCCATGCAACCCGACCCAGAGGCCAAGTTAATCGCAACGTTTGGCGGCGACTTCAATGTGGCCCCGCTCGCCTCGAAGAACGATCTCGCGGCCGGCGAGCCACGAAAGCCGCGCCCGAAGGCGACGGCTCCCATCGCCACGCCGGGGCCGTCGGGCGGCCGCCCGCCGCTCTTTCGCCGTTGAGGCTACGCCCGGTTGAGCGGCCCAGCTTCCCTCGAAAGCCGGCCCCCGCGCGTCGCCCTTGACCTTGCGGACGGCAACGGCGACAGCGCTAGACGCGAGGGATGATTTCCAGGGCGGCGCGTCGCCGCCGAAACTTCTCTCGTCAGTTCCAAGGAGAATTCATGAAGGCCGTCAGGATTCATGCTTACGGGGACCGCTCGGTTCTCCAGTTCGAAGACGCGCCCAAGCCGGAAATCAAGCCCGACGAGGCGCTTGTGCGCATCGTCGCCGCAGCGGTCAACCCGGTTGATTGGAAGATCCGGCAGGGGCGCTTGAGGACCATGGTTCCCTATGTCTTTCCGTTGACGCTCGGCTGGGATTTCTCCGGCGTTATCGAGGCGTTGGGGTCCGAAGTTTCCAACTTCGCCGTCGGCGACGCCGTGTTCTCGCGTCCCGACATTCGGCGGGATGGAAGCTACGCCGAATACATCGCGGTCCGCGCCGTTGAAATTGCGAGAAAGCCGAAGACGATCTCGCACGTTGAAGCGGCGTCGATTCCTCTGGCGGGCATCACCGCCTGGGAAACGATCGTTTCGGTTGGAAATCTCGCGGCCGGTCAGACGGCGCTGATCCACGCGGCCTCAGGCGGCGTCGGTTCTCTCGCGGTGCAGATCGCGAAATCGCGCGGCGCCCATGTCGTCGCGACCACTTCGAGCGCCAACGTCGAGCTGGTTCGCTCGCTCGGCGCCGATCAGGTGATCGACTATCGCAACGAGCGTTTCGCCGACAAGGCGAAAGACGTCGACCTGGTCGTCGATACGATCGGCGGCGACGTGCAGGCGGAGTCCTGGTCGGTCTTGCGCCGCGGCGGCATCCTTGTTTCGACGGTCAGCGTTCCTCCCGTCGAACGCGCGACGGCCTTGGGTCTCCGCAGCGCCTTCGTGTTCATCAGCCCCAACGCCGCGATTCTCGATCAGTTGGCGGGCCTGGTTGAGGCGGGCAAGTTGCGCCCCCTGATTGGCGGCGAATTCGCGTTGCGGAATGTCGCCGACGCGCATGCGCTGAGCGAGTCCGGTCGCACCGTCGGCAAGATCGTCCTCTATGTCGGGAAGCCGTGAGCGACGGCTGGACGCCCCCTCAAACCGGCCTTGCCCCCGGATCGAACGCGGCATGCGTTCGTCAAGAGCGTGTCGACAGCCAGGCGAATGAAGGGAGCGCGAATTGGCGGACCCATGCACGACGCTTGGCGCGCCGCGCGCCGCGAGCCAGGACGCCATCCGGGACGCGTGCCGAGAATTGGCCAAGCAGCGCCGCCCCGACCTCAATCCCGGAAACGCGAAGGCCGAAGAATCGTTCAGGGCTGCGTCCGCCGCCAATTCGATTCTGCCGGATCCCGAGAAGCGGGGAAGGTTCGATCGCGGCGAGATCGACGCATCCGGGCAAGAGCTGCCCCCACGAGAGTCCTATCGCGACCACGCGGAAGGTGGTTCTGGCCGCCGCTGCCGCCGAACCGTGAAGTGGCCCCCGAAAATGGGACGACTGGCTTCGTTGGAAGAAGTTTGCTCCGGATGACGAGGAATGGAGCGAACCAAGAAGAAGACGAGACGCACGCTCGACGCGGCCTTCAAGGCCAAGATCGGCGTCGAGGCGATGCGGGAACAGGCGACGGCGCGCGAGGGCGCCGTCACGACCCGCCGAGCGGAATTTGATAGATCCTGGTGAGCGTGTCGACTTGCCCGCCGCGCAGGTGGGCCTGCGTGATCGAAATCGGGCTCGGCTCGCCAAAATTCCGGCGCGGCTTTGGCTTCGCCGCCGCCGCCTGCGCTTGGCCGGCCTGGGCCTGGCGCGGCGGTTGGCCCGCTTTGGGGCCGGCCGCCGCCGGGGCGGGGGGCTGCGGGGCTGGCAGCCCCACCTGGGCGCCCGCCGCCTGCGCGACCGCCGCGGGCGGAACGAGACGGCCGGGACGCAACTCGACCGACACGATCTTGCGCGCCACCGGGTCGAACGCGCATTCGTAAGCGTATCGCAGCCACTGGTTCTGCGTGAGGATGCGGATGGAGTCGCCGCGATAGCGGACGATGCCGTCGCCGCGCGGCTTCTCCGCCTGGGTGAACATGCCGCCGAAGGGGCGCGACAGCCAGTCGAAGTCGACCGCCGCCTTGGCCTCGATCAGCGGCACGCAGGACTGCGCGGCGAAATCCGCGGCTCTCCTGACGCATATGTCGTCGCAGGCTTCGGCGGCGGGGGCCGGCGCCGGCGGTTCGACGATCGGCGGTTGGCCTTGCGCGGTGCGCGCCGCCGCCGCGGGAGTTCCAGGCGCGGCCGGCGGAACGTTGGCGGGCGCCGCGGCGGCGGCGTCGGCCGCCGCAATCCGGGAGGCATTGCCGATTGCGGCGGTCTGGGCGCTGGCCGCTCCTAGGCCGAAGCCGATCAACGCCGCGCCCGCTACGGCGGCCATGAGCGGCGCCCCCGACGCGCGACATGGGTTGAGGCTTCGCATCATCGACGCCTGCGGTTGCGCTCCCATCAGCCCGCGTCTCATGGAAGTCTAATTGCGATTCTCCGTCAATGCGGCTGAGAATTCAAGAGGGGCGCCAACGTCCATAGGGGCGACCGGGTTCGCGCGGGCGGCGCGCTCGATCGCTTCTCCCCGCCGGGGGGAGCGGCCCGGCGGCGAGCGCCGCAATGCGCCTCGTCTTCCGGAGCGTCGACGCGCCGGGAGACGTAAGGGCCGCACGGCGCGGCCGCGACATTCTGCCGCATTGCGCGACGAATCGCAATAAAGCGCGAGGACTCGCCAAATCGGCGCAGGGCCTCGCCTAAACGCGCGCGCAATCAATCCTTTGGCGCCCGGCCGAAACATTCGTTCTATTTGATGCGCCAATGTTCAAGTCTGTCCGGCGGAAGGATTCCGGATGCACGAACTGGTTAATTTAGGGTTAACATAATCATCTTGGTTGTCGCTGGTCCACTGTTAGGTTAGCTTTTCCTTACCTGCCTGTGCGGGAGCTTGCGCGATTTTGTTGCCGACCTTCCCCGGGGGCGGGCTGAGAACGATGCGGCAATCGTCATCGCGCGTTGCACGCAAGCGGTGTGCGCCGTGTGGAACAGCCTACAGTCAGGAGGGAGTCATGCAAAAGGCACTGCTTACAACTGTCAGCGCGATCGCGCTGAGCATATCCGCTACGGCGGCGCTGGCGTCATCGTCGACGACGTATGATTCGCAGGAAGGGACCGGCCAGGTTGCGAACATCGATCAGAGCGGCGGGAACTACGACCAGGTTGGCACATTGGGCGCTCCGTTCGACCAGAATAACGGTGGCTACTGGGGGAGCAACACCATCGCCATCACGCAGACGAGCAGCTACAATACATTCGGCGTGAGCGCGGCGTCCTTCCAGTCTGGCGCCAACAACGGCGCCATCATAGACCAGTATGGCTACAACAGCGGCGTCGCGCTGCAGCAAATTGGCGTCAATAACGGCGCTGCCGCTTACGGGCTTACTAGCGGTGATCAGTCGAATCCAGGAACTGCGCTTTGGACGAATTCATATTATGGCGGAATTGTTGTTCAAGACGCCACCGCCAATTCTAGCAATGTCTTCCTTGCCCAGAGCGGGACCGCCAACATATTCGACATCGGTCAGGGCGGGTACAACAACTCGGTGAACGCGACTCAAACCGGCACTAACGAACTGTATATTCGGCAAGGAACGTGGTTGTCGGTCTGGTACGCGCCCCTTGGCTCGTCTCCTGGCAACGACGGCACGATCACCGTCAATCAGAACGGCGGTGGATTGCTCTTCAACACCAATTACGCCGCCCTGGCCCAAGGCGGCGGCGACGCAAATAGCATGACGGTCACACAGGTTGGTTATGCAAATTCTGTCGACGTGAACCAGAATGGCTCCAACAACGTCTTCTCGTCAAACCAAACAGGCTCGGGAAATTTTGTTGGCGGCGAAGCTGGTTGGCCGATAATCTCAAGTGTGCCGGCAGCCTTGAGTGTGCCAATTTCCCAAAACGGGACTGGCAACCAGTATTATAATAATCAAGTCGGCACCAACGCAATTGCGATGGCCAGCCAGGTTGGCGACTACAACTACGTCTATAATTACCAGTCAGGCAACGATAACACCATTATCGGCGCTCAGAATGGCGTCGGCAACCAAGTGTCTTCGTGGCAGACTGGCGCCAATGACGCCTTGAGCTACACTCAGGTTGGCTCGAACAACTTCATCTCGAACAGCCAGAGCGGCTCGGGCAACACAGTCACGATCAAGCAGTAACGCTTAGCTCGTCAAGCCGGCGGGGCGCGCGCCCCGCCGGTTGCGGGGTTGGCTGAGAACGATGCGGCAATCGCAGCGCCCAGAAGCGCAACAGCCTAAATTGGGGAATCATTCATGCAGAAGGTACTGCTTACGAGCGTCAGCGCGATCGCGCTGAGCATTTCCGCCACGGCGGCGCTTGCGTCATCGTCGACGACGTATGATTCGCAGGAAGGGACCGGCCAGGTTGCGAACATCGATCAGAGCGGCGGGAACTACGACCAGGTTGGCGCATTGGGCGCTCCGTTCGACCAGAATAACGGTGCTTACGCGGGGAGCAACACCATCGCCATCACGCAGACGGGCAGCTACAATACGTTCGGCGTTAGCGCGGCGTCCTTCCAGTCCGGCAGCGAAAACGTCGCCAGCGTCACCCAGAATGGATACCACAGCAGCGTCGAGCTGCAGCAGATCGGCGCAGGCAACGGCCCTAGCTATCCCGCTGGCACAGATTACAGTATTTATTGGAGCAATGACGTCAACGGCGGTTCGATCGTCCAGGACAGCACGGCCAGTTACAGCGATGTCTTCCTCTCGCAGAACGGAACCGGCAACATATTCAACATCGGCCAGGGCGGCTACAACAACCAGACGACCGCAACCCAGGTAGGCGAGAACATGCTGTGGGTTCGTCAAGGCACGCTTTCGCCGGACGTCTGGTGGTCGCCCTTCGCCGCCTCCTTTGATTCCAGCAGCCCCTCGGAGTCCAACAGTACGATCAGCGTCTACCAGAACGCCCCTGAATCGTTCGCCCTCTCCAATTACGCCGCCCTGCTCCAAGGCGGCGGCAACGCAAATAGCATAACGGTCACACAATTCGGCTCTACAAATAATGCTGACGTAATCCAAAATGGCTCCAATAACGTCTTCTCGTCCTACCAAGCAGGCTCGGGAAATTATGTTGGAGCAGAAGCTGGCGACCTGCCAGACACAGGCAGCGTGCCGCTTACCCAAGTTCCGATTACCCAAATCGGGACCGGCAACCAGTATTATAGCACCCAACTCGGCGTCAACGCAATTGCGTTGGCCACCCAGACAGGCTACTACAACTATGTCTATAATTATCAGTCAGGCGAAAATAATACCATTATCGGCGCCCAGAATGGTAACAGCAACCAAGTGTATTCGTGGCAGACTGGCGCTAATGATACCTTGAACTACACTCAGGCCGCCTCGAATAACTTTATCTCGAACAACCAGAGCGGCTCCGGCAACACGGTCACGATCAGGCAGTAACGCTCAGCTCGTCAAGCCGGCGGGGCGCGCGCGCCCCGCCGTTTGTCTCCGTCGGACGCGAGCCCGGCGTCCACTGAGAAGCAGAACGCTCCAGCGGCCCGCCGCCGACCGTTGCGATGAGTCTCATGCCCCGGACCGGCAAGCAAGCGCTTGGCCCGGCGACTCTGGGTATCCGGGGGACAGGCTTCGATGAACCGGCTGTTGCTGGCGATGGCCGCCCGTGATTGCGCCGGGCCTCCCCTCGGCGACGCTTGCGTCGGGATCGACTTCGTTCATCGCCCAGATCGGCCCCGAGACCGCTACGATCGATCAGAGCGGCGACGACGACGGCGATTTCGCCGGCGCCGCGCACGCCATCGGGCAGAAGACGACCGCCGTCGCCAACAGTGTCTTCTTGACGGAATCGGGCGACCTCGACGATTTTGGCGCCAGCCAGGACGGCGGCGCGGTGAACAGCGCGTCGGCGATCCAGTTCGGCGGCGACAATGTCGCGTCGCGTCAGGTCGGCGATCGTCCGACCCTCAGCGTGGTCCAGAACAGCGGCCGCAACCA
>Ga0181520_10000391_pt1 | contig 97051 bp, 52 predicted proteins | sample PEATcosm2014_Bin_29_FD_132451 | JGI IMG/M metagenome (GOLD analysis project Ga0181520, IMG submission 132451) | Peatland microbial communities from MTU Mesocosm Facility, Houghton, MI, USA - PEATcosm2014_Bin02_30_metaG | ecosystem: Environmental > Terrestrial > Soil > Wetlands > Peat | place...
GTGCGAATTGCTCGACGGACCACACATCGTTGATTTTGAACCCGGCAGACTCCGGCAACGGGTCGGAGACGGCTAGCGACGATACGTCCGCTGATGGCGGGGCAGCACGCGGTCGCCCAAGTCTAGAGTTCGCGGCTCTTGGGACGCGAAGGGATCGCCAAAAACCTGTCTCAAGAAGGGTCCTTTACGCTACACGACAAAATCGATTACGACGCCATTTCCGCTCTTGGTATACTCGCCACAGTATGAAAGGCATCATCGGCACATGGAAGTTGGTTTCTGCTCTGGTCGCCACTCTGGGTGGCGAGACCCGCAATCTGTTGGGCGAAAATCCGAACGGCTTTCTCACGTACACCGGTGAGGGGCGGATGACGGCAATCATTGCGATGAGCGGACGGCAACCGCTTTCGGTCGCTGATCCGGTCGCTGCGCCTGCCGCGGAACGGGCGGAAGCTTTTGCTACCTTTTCCGCATACGCGGGGAGGTACACATCTGACGGGGACCGGATCACTCATCATGTTGAAGTCTCGTTGTTCCAAAACTGGGTGGGCACCGACCAAATCCGTTTTGCCAAGCTGCAGGGTAGTCGCCTCACGCTAAGCACACCGCCCATCTTGGCCGGCGGTGAACAACTTGTCCTTGAGCTCTTGTGGGAGCTATTAAGTTAGCACTAAGCGCGCGGGGATGACGCTGCACAGGACCTCGCTTGCCGCTGCGTGTCTCCCAAAGGGTCCTTTGTGCAATGAGGACATCTGAATGGCGGTCAGCCTTTAAGCGCGTTGGAATGAGCGAACGGCAACTCGTCGCCGATGCCGCTTCGTCCCTCCCCAGGGGTGCGGGCAGGCCCCAGGCTCGGTCGGGGAAGGTTGGGCGACTATTCAACCGGAAGCGCCAACATTACACTTCTAAGTGTCAACATGGATGCGCAGACTATAAACCGACTGGTTGAAGCGACCAAGCTCCTGCTTGAAAATGATGCCGCTGAATGGTCCGCCGTGGAAGCTTTGTGGCGACCTCATGTTGATCAAGGAGATGAGGACGCTGAATTCAACATGTCGGAGTTTTACCTCGATTACGGATTCGACAGTGGAGCAGCGAAGGACCGCGAGATTCAAGACCTCCTAGAGAGAGCGGCCAGCCGGAGCCAACCTGATGCGATCTACCGGCTGAGCCGCCAATGCTCTGAAAAAGTAGAGGGAGACGCGCTCCTACTCAAAGCAGGGGAATTGGGTAGCTTGGAAGCACAGCGTGATTTCGGTGCTCTTTTTGCAACAGGAGATTGGACCGGGCCGCGCGATTCCGTTCGTGCTGTAGAGTGGTATCGTCGCGCCGCAGAACGCGGTCACGCGGACGCACAGTACAATCTCGGGTCCATGTATTTACTCGGAGAAGGTGTTCAAGCCGATCCTGATGAAGGGTTGCGCTGGCTACAAAGCTCAGCAGAGCAAGGAGACGAGCAGTCTGTTCGACTTCTGGCAGATCTTTATCGCAACGGCTTATGCGGTGTGTCGGCTGACGCTGCAGAAGCAGAATTATGGGAAGAGAAATATAGAAAGACTGACCTCTATCGACTGAGGAAGCAAAGGTGGGGCACCGAAGAGGGCTAGAGCGCCGATCCAAATCGATTTGGCCCATTCTGAACGACCGGCCATGGGCCGCGGTCGCGGACGTACGACCGGCATTCCGGAGATGATGCCACAAGGTGGGGTCACTTCCCATCCGGCGACAACGCTCCGATCCGGCTCTTGGCCATCCTTGGTCTTTCTTCTTTAGTCCCTGCTTTTCACTTCTCGGCCATCACATCCCAATCGAGGCTGATTTGAGAGATCAGAACCATCAGTCTTGCGGTTGCAACTCTCTTTTGCTGTTCGAGGTCGGCGGTCTGTTTGCGCGTGGTCTGCAAGAGATCCTCGGCGCGATTCAGCTCGTCGACAAAGCGCTTGGCGGCGTCGTTGCCTTTGAGGGCAGTGAGGTTTTCGCGGTCGCGCGCCTCGTCGGCTGAGGCGGTCTTTTCTGTCTCTTTGGACTCACTGATGCGGTCGTCCAGATCGGCTACGGTTGTCTCTGCATCGATCACCGGCTTCAGCTTGTCGAGCGCATCGGGGACGCGCTTCACCAGATCGAGCATATACGTTTTGGGGTCATAGTAGGCATTCAGGGAAACGGTCGTCTGTACCGGTCCGCGTTCGCGTACCTCAAGCTTGACGGTCGTGTGAGCGGCCACCGGCAGCTTGAAGCGATAGAGATTCGGTGCCCGCGTCGTCACGTCTAAATTCGTGCGGAGGTTCCTTTGATGCATTCGCCAAAGAAGGATTTTGCGCTGTCCCTCTTATTGCCGTTGGTACTGGCCGCCAACTCGGCCCTTGCAGCACAAACGGCCGCTTAGAGTGGAGCGACAGCCAGAGCCGCCGGCAGGGGGCCGGCGATTGCTCGGTTTGCATGAATAATTCGGGTCATTCAGGCCCCATCCGTCTTTTTGGACTCCCTTACTCAACTCTCTAGCTCAAATGGCCGATCTTTCTCCTACCGGCACGTTCCGGCGGGAGAATCTTCATGCCACTTGTAGTCTGGTCCGAAAAGTTTTCCGTTGGGGTCATGGCCTTAGACGAGCAGCACACCGTTTTGTTCGACACGATTAACGAGCTACACGCAGCAATGATGAAAGGAAAAGCACGGACCATTATTGGCGACCTGCTGGCCCGGCTTCTAACCTATACCCGCGATCACTTCTCAGACGAAGAGCGGATGATGGAGACCGCAGGCTACGTCAATCTGCCTCAGCACCGGCTTCTGCACCGCAATTTGGCGAAACAGGTCGAGGACTACATTGCCCGCCTCCAAAACGACGATCTCTTCCTCAGCACCGACCTGGCTGGTTTCCTCTCCGACTGGCTCAAAGATCACATTCTGGCCGTGGATCAGTCCTACGGACCCTGCATGAATCAGCACGGCATACGGTGAGTTGCCAGCGGCGCCTTCCGGGGACTCACTCCCGGAGCGCTGCGAAGCCGGAGTTGCCGTTCAACCTTTTCTCAACCTTGACCGAACCACGCATTGCCGGCGCAAGCCGCCTGGAGTAACTGATGGCTTTCATGACCTGGAACGACAAGCTTTCCGTGGGGGTTCAAACCCTCGACAATCAGCACACAGTCCTGATTGAAACTCTCAACGATCTTCATGCCGCCATGATGAAGGGCCAGGCGCGCGCTGTAGCCGGGAAGATCCTCAATGATCTCGTGGCGTATACAGTCGAACACTTCGCGTCGGAAGAAGCTGCGATGGAGCAGACCAAATATCCGGGGCTGTCCACTCACCGCCTCGCACACCAGGAACTGACCAAGGAGGTAGGGGGGTATGTCGCTCGGCTGGAGAAGGGCGATATCACCTTGGGCGTGCATTTGCTTAGTTTTCTCTCAGACTGGCTGACCAAGCACATCCAGGGCGAGGACAAGAAGTATGGCCCCTGGTTGAATGAGCATGGCATCCGCTAGTCCCGCCAAGGCCTGCGGCTGAATAAGGTCGGAACTGTTTGGGGAACCTCCGAACAAGTTCATTCGCGACCAGGGTTATCTTTTCAGCAGACCCTCGAGTGCGTCCGCATTTGCTGAGAAGTTTCGTTCGCTCTATGATTTATTACCAGCGTTGAGTTGACGGCAACTGCAACAGCGTCTCCCACTGTTGCAGTTGTGATGCCACGGAGCTGACCGAATTCTCTTACTGGTTGATGGTCCTGCCAAGCGTGCAGCAAATTCACGAAAATCTCGATTCTGGATTGGCAACGCCTATTGATTCTAGGCTACTATCCGAACCAGTCTTGTTCATTCTGGATGTACGACCGGCCATGGGCAGAGATCGCGGTCGTTTCACCGGCCGGCCTTCCCGTACCCCGTATTTCGCTGTCTCAAGTCCAATACCAGGTGTTGGAGAAATCCGGAAGTATTGCCGACGATCCTCTCCGAAGCACAACCTAAGCCGTCCATGTTGTACGTCTTCAAGAAGGAAATCCGTAAGACTGGGTTGACTGTTGCAGTTCTTTGGCTGCGGCTCCATAACCGGCAGAAATCCCAATCAAGGCGATGCGCCGACCGAAGTGGGAGTGCTCCAGCAGGAAGTCTTCAGCAAAATTCGGCTTCTTGACCTTTGTTCCATCCAACTCGATTTTTGTGGAGCACTGCGACAACCCACTGATTTTCAACGTTACCCTCCTTGAAATGAATAGGAATCGCAGCTCTCTGCTCGACTGGAACCTAGCATCGGTTGCTGAGCCCTATCTTCTGCTGCGTCCTATGGACATCTGCTATTTCAGGCCGCTACCCAATTCGCGAGTTGGCGGCGATCCCGGCCGCTCAGCCGAATCGGCTGCAGACGGAAGGTGTTCCACCCTTCTGGAATCATTGCCATTGCGACAGACGTTCGATCCTGTTTTGAGTGCATATACCGGGATTCCAGCCATGTGCACAGTCGGGGATCGAATATCTCCGGCTCGCCTTGCCAAAATGCTGGCGTCAGACCGCACTCAATCTGAAGATTATCCAACACCAACTCGATGCTAGAGGTGCTAATTGGGAAATAACGGCGAACGTTTTTCACGCCCACATGAAGTCCTGTGACTCCGCGTCCTTTGCTTTGCGTTTTGACCACCATATGCACCTGCCGTTCAACGCCGCATGACGTCAATTTTGATAAGCACGGTCTTAAAGATCCCGCCGCAGTAAACGAAAGCCGCATTTCAGGTTCCATCTTTAGGTACTCGTAGGCCAATACCCTTTTGGAATGAGGCAAGTCTATTTCTAACACTTTAAGTTACCTATGTGCAGGCTTTTCCCCAGTGCGCCATAACTTTGGTCACATTTTGGCCCCTGATGAGAAGAATGAAGGAAAAGTTAAGCCGACATTCCGGATCTTTGTTTCATGAGCTGGATTGCGCAGGCAACGTGGTTCATGGGGTAGATCCGCTAATCCTTCTCGCGCGCACGCCCGACTATCATCCGATCTGGTCGCCGGCTGAATCTCCAGCGACCAGTCTCCTGTTAAGATATTTTCTTTAATCGACTTGGAAGAGTGATGGGCAGATAGATGAGGCTGGATTCAGCAACGAAGATACCCGCAGCCCTGCGGCTACTTCAACGACAAGTCGCGGGAGTGCATGTGCACGCCGCCGATGATCCAGCGGTACGTGGCCAAGATCTCGGGGCCGCTGCTGGACCGGATCGACATTCACATCGAGGTTCCGGCGGTGAAGTATAAGGAGTTGCGCGGCGGGGCGGCGACGGAGGGCTCGGCGGAGATTCGGGGCCGGGTGCTGGCCGCGCGGGAACGGCAGCGGGAGCGCTTCAGGAAGCACGGCGAGAAGATCTATTCGAATGCGCAGATGACCACCCGGCAGATTCGCGCCTACTGCGAGCTGGGTGCCGACGCCGAACGGCTGCTGGAGCGGGCGATGCAACAGCAGGGGCTGACCGCACGGGCCCACGACCGCATTCTCAAGGTCGCGAGGACGATTGCGGATCTGGAGGGGGCCGAGCAACTGGCGGTGACCCACCTGGCTGAGGCGATTCAGTACCGGACGCTGGATCGGAGCTATTGGGCGTGACAGAATAGGGACTGAGGGGCTGGGGACTGAGGGACTGGGAACTGAAAGCAACCAATCGGGTTCGAAGAGGCTTGCAAGCGGCCGCAGCTGGGCAGTCACTTCACCAAAAAGGCGAGGCGTCGAAAAGAAACTTGCTTTAAGTTGTTGACTTAACAAATAGTTCTTGCATCCAAGAGAATTGGGTGGCTAGAGCCGGGATCGAGGGTTTGCTGCCACGAAAAAAGTATTGACCTGGATGCGAACTCGTTATACATTCATTGAAGCCATCCACAAAGGGCAGATTGCAGAGTGCGAATCTGTGCTCATCTGCCGCTTTCCACATCTGTTTTGAGCAGTTGCTCATCCTTTGATGATCCGGTGTCTTTGGTTGCAACCGGAACGGGAATGCAGAATGGTTGGTCCCCCAGGCGGAAAACTGTATCACTGATACGGCAACATGCCTGTTTCACATTGCGCGAAAGTGCGTCATGATTCTGAACTCCGGGCTCATTTCGCGCGTCTAAGGATTGGGGGAGCGGTAACTTGGGGGCGCTCCGCGATGAGCTGGCTCCCCTGCTGCACGGCCGGTTGAGTTCCGGCTGGCAGAGAATCTTTGAAGGAGAAACTCGATATGCGTTCTGATTTGGTTTTTGGAGCACTTTCTCACGTCTCCAACCGCTACCAGCTTTGCCAGCTGGCCAGCAAGGCAACCCGCAAGCTGCACAAGCCGAATACACGGCTGCAGGATACGACCAACGAAGTTCTGGGCCGGTTCCATACCACCAGCCCCGGCACGCCGGCGCCGGTTGTGGCGTCGGCGTCGCAACCGCTCGAAGCCCGCCGAGCTGCATAACGGCGCCCGCAGAAGGATATTGTTGAGTCAAGTAGCAAGGTTTGAAGGCATCCATTTCCGGCAGGTGCGCATCGCAATCCCCGGTTTAGAATTCGGGGGTGCCCGCAAGGCGCAGAACGGCCGCAGGCTTTAAGTTCCCGCCCACTTCTACCGGAACACCTCCCCCTTCCGGATCCTCCCACTCCCATCCTCTCTAGTTGCAGGTGAACATGACCATCGCAGAACTCAAAGAAAAGAACATTACTGAATTGAGCCGCATCGCGCGCACCCTGGAGATCCCGGGCACGAGCGGCCTTCGCAAGCAGGATCTGATCTTCAAGATTCTGCAGGCACAAAGCGAAAAGGAAGGCCACATCTTTGCCGAGGGCGTGCTGGAGATTTTGCCTGACGGCTACGGCTTCTTGCGCTCGCCCGATTACAACTATCTGCCCGGCCCGGACGATATCTATGTATCCCCCTCGCAGATCCGGAAGTTCGATCTCAAGACCGGCGATTCGATCTCTGGGAACGTCAGGCCGCCGCATGAAGGCGAGAAGTATTTTGCCCTGGTGAAGATCGAAGCCATCAACTTCGAGTCGCCCGAGGAGACGCGCAACAAGATTCTCTTCGACAACCTGACGCCGCTCTATCCGCAGGACCGGATCAAACTGGAGACGGTTCGCGAGGCCGTCAGCGGCCGGGTCATGGACCTGCTGACTCCCGTTGGCCGGGGCCAGCGCGGGCTGATCGTGGCTCCGCCGCGCACCGGCAAGACGATGCTGCTGCAAGCGCTGGCCAACTCGATTTCGACCAACCATCCAGACGTGGTCCTGATCGTCCTGCTGATCGACGAGCGGCCTGAGGAAGTCACCGACATGCAGAGATCGGTGAAGGGCGAGGTGATCAGTTCCACGTTTGACGAGCCGGCGGCGCGCCACGTGCAGGTGGCAGAGATGGTGATCGAGAAGGCCAAGCGGCTGGTCGAGCACAAGCGGGATGTGGTGATTCTGCTCGATTCGATTACGCGCCTGGCACGCGCTTACAACACGATCGTGCCGCCGTCGGGCAAGGTGCTCTCGGGCGGCGTGGACTCGAATGCGCTGCAGCGGCCGAAGAGATTTTTTGGCGCGGCGAGAAATATCGAAGAGGGCGGCTCGCTGACGATTATTTCGACGGCGTTGATCGATACAGGGTCGCGCATGGACGAAGTCATCTTTGAGGAATTCAAGGGCACCGGCAACATGGAAATCATCCTGGATCGCAAGCTGGTGGACAAGCGCGTCTTCCCGGCAATCGACATCCAGCGCTCGGGCACGCGCAAGGAAGAGCTGCTGATTCCCAAGGAAGATTTGCAGCGCATCTGGATTCTGCGCAAGGTTCTCAACCCGCTCTCCCCGGTTGAGGCGATGGAGTTGCTGATCAGCCGCCTGGAGAAGGTGCGCAACAATGCGGAGTTCCTGGCGAATATGAATCAGCTGTAGTTGGAGCCGGATGAAAAAAGCTGGATGTGAGAGGCCGGGCGATCCCGGCCTTCTCTGTCCAGGGGAGATGAAGCGTGGCAAGACGGGGCGTATTCGGAGCGGCGGAAGCGATTTTGATCTTGGCCTGCTCCTTCACGAGCGCGGCGCAGAACAAGGGCTACTGGCGGGCGGCGAGCAATACGGCAGCGAGCATCACCGGCGATCTCACGATCTCCGAATCGAAGCTCACGATCGATTTCACGGCATTTCCGATGTCGCAGGCACGCACTCTGAAGCCGGAGGAAGTGAGCGCAGTATTCGATGCGGACGTGAACGCCGGCGGCACGGGAACGCTCCATCGACTGATGGTGCCCGCTGCCAAGCGCTTTCTGCATCACAACACGCTCTGCGGGAGCGAAGACACGCAGTGGATGGCGACGTACGTCTCAGGAAAAACCATGCAGGTTGCCTTCTTCTCGGGAGTTGACGCGCCTGAGTTCACCATGGACGCTCTGGCGAAGTCGACTGAGCTTTGCGGTACCTACACTTATGTACGTTGACGGTCCCAAATGGGAAACGAACGGATTGGGCCGGCGGGGCTTGGTTCGCGATGGCTCGGGACTTCCACGAACCGTGAATCGCTGGTAAGATAATGAAGTCGTGGGGCTGTAGCTCAGCTGGGAGAGCGCCTCGTTCGCAACGAGGAGGCCAGCGGTTCGATCCCGCTCAGCTCCACCAAACCCTTCCACAATTCTTCCATCCCGGGCTCTGAAGGAGTGCTGCGCGGCCTTTGCCCAGCCAAGGCTTTCGGCTGGGCGAAGGTCGCGCGGTTCTCAGTTCGCCACGATAAAGAGCGTGATCGACTGCGCCGGGAAGGTGTAGTTGGCGATGGTGCTGGCAGCGCTTCCCGAGCCGGGGGTTACGGTCACGGCCGGCTGGGCGACGATGGCGTTGAGGTTGGCGTTGCTGTAGAGGTAGGCTTGTCCGGTGGTGACGCTGGCCGGCAGTCCCGCAATCGAAAGCGTGCTGGTGAGATCGCCGTAAGTCTTATTGATGACTACGATGGTCAGCTTGTTGTCGGCGGTGCGCAAAGCGCCATAGACCGAGAGTTTGCCTTGGTTCGCGCTAGTCGAGGCCAGAGCCGTGTCGCCGAAGGTCGAATTGCTGCCGTCATAGTTGCGGTAGATCTCATAGGCCATCAGGCCGGGTACCTGGGTTGCGTCGGGCGCGCCCCAGAGAGTGGCCAGATCGAGGCCATAGGCGCCGAAGATGCCTAAAATGTCGGCCTGAGTCAGCGCGCCGTTGATGTGCTCCAAGCCGCCCCAGTTGAATTCGGTGAACGCCACCTTGGTGCCGGGGTAGTCCTTTGCGATCCAGCCTTGCGCCATCGGAATCAACTGCGGAGCCTGCAACGGAATGTTGCAATTGCCATTGGTCGTGGGATTGTAGTAGTTCGCGTCGGTGGTGTAGTTCGGCTGCGGATAATTGGGATCGGTATAAGTCGGATCCCAGAAGACGCGCGTCGAGTTCAGGCGGGCTTGCTGTGCTCCAGTGTCCCCCGCAGTTGCGAAACCGAGGCCGTTGCCGTTATAGGTTGGCGCGAAGTAGGTATGCAGGTCCAGGTAATCCAACAGCCGTTTCCCGTTGGTGGTTCCCGCTGCCTTGAATTGCTGCAGGTAGTACTCGATGAATGGAATGCCGCTGTGTGCAGCGCGATCGACCGGATTGCTCCATGGCTGCCAACAAGGGCTGCTGATGGCGCCGCTATCCCACCCGCTCTCGATGTCCTTCTTTGAGTAAAAATAATTCCACCAGTAGTCGATCACCGGCCCGTTCACCGCGGCGGTGGAATCGGCGGTCTTGATGGCGAGCGCGGTGGCAATGCCGTTGTTCGTGACCTCGTCGTAGGTCGAAGCCACAGGATGGACATCGCGATGGACTGCATCCCACCAGGCGGGCTCGTTGTCCAGGTCGTAGAAGGCCACGCCGCCATTGGCCGCTGTGCCGAATTTGCCTACCAGATATGTCACCCAACCACCGGCCCATGAGGGACCCACCGCCGTGCTGGTGACCGTCGGATCGTTTCCAGTGATATCAACTTGGGCAGTGGTTTCGCCATCGCCGCAGTTGCCGGCCCTGTCAGGCGAGAAGGCGTATTGGCTGGCGTAGGTGGTTTTGGGGAAGCTGCACGAGGTGCCGTCTTTGGCGACCCAGCCGAGGACCGGAACCGTACCCAGGGTCTTGGCCCCAATCGAGGCATCATTGGTGACCTGGGTGTTGAACTCGCTCGTTGCCTCGACACCGGTGTTGCCGACCTGATTTTCAAACCACCAGTCGCTGGCGGAGCTGGTCACGTCCAACTGGTAGTTGTAGCGCGAGGTGGCGTCCCCGCCAAAGCGATCGACCGTGATGTTGGCTGTTTTGGCCGAGGTGGTGATCAGCGTATAGGCATTCCAGCCGTAGATGTATGGGCTGATGGCGTGGGTCTGGTTGGTTGTATCGACGCTTAAAGCGGGGCCGGTGGTTTTGGCCGGCGCGCTGAGGGTTGCCACGACGCTGCCGCTGTTGGCCGTGTTTGCCGTGCTGGTGGCTGTGACGGTTACCGTCGCAGGGGCAGGATAGGGCGTGGTGTAGAGGCCAGTGGAGCTGATGGTACCTGGGCTCAGAGCACTGCCTGAAGGCGCGGCGACTGTCCAAGTGACCGCTGAGCTGGCCACGCCGTTTACGGTGGCCGAGAACTGAAGCTGGCTGCCGATGGTCACGGCCGCCGGATTGGGAGAGACGATGACCGCGGGTGTCGTGTAGGCGGCGGTGACGGTCGTGTTGGCGCTGACCGTGACCGAGCAGGTGACGGTCGCGGCTGTGGAGCATCCGGTCCATGAGCTAAAGGTATTGGTGCCCGAGGTGGCCGGAGCTGTAAGCGTGACGGATGTGCCCCCGTAGTAGGTGCGCGTGAAACTGGTGGTTCCATTTGTCGCGTTATTGTTGTCGGCGGGAGAGACGGTGATGGCCACGCCGCTGGCCGGGTTGGTCGAGTTGACCGTCAAGGTGTAGGGCGTAACGTAGGTAGCGGTGACGGTCGTGTTGGCGCTCAGCGTGACATTGCAGGTGACGGTGGTTGCGCTTGTACAGCCACTCCATGAGGAGAATGCGTTGCTGCCGGAAGTAGCGGGCGCGGTGAGAGTCACGGAGGCGCCGGAGTTATAGGTGCGCGTGAAGCTAGTGGTGCCGTTGGTTGCGCCGTTGTTATCCGCCGGAGTCACGGTGATGGCCATGCCAGTGGCGGGATTCACCGAGTTCACCGTCAATGTATAAGTCGACGGAGGAGGAGGGGTGCTGTTACTGCCGCCGCCTCCGCAGGCTGCGATCGAAAGACTCAATGCCAGTCCAAGATAAAATACTGCGCTTCGCCTCAAATCTGTCATGCCAGTTCTCCTCTCACTTTCAAGACCCGCCGGCCGGATCGGTTCACCCACCGTGCACCATCGCGGCTGCAATTTCTTTTTGAATTTCACAGCTTGCGCATCACCCGAGATCCGTTGCAGATAGTCGCATCAGTATTTTCTGTACGCGCTGCCCGGGGCATCGCTGTTGTTGGAAACCCGATAGCATTGTACAGCGGTTTGCGAATGCCTGGCTCCTCGCACTTGCAACATATGTTGAGCCAATGAGTTAGTCTGATATGTAGGGAGCTGAAACATCACCGCCGCGGTGGCGATCGGTGCTATAGTAGGTGCGCATGTCAAAACGAGTAGGACCAGGGACCAAGCCGCAGTTGGGACAGGCTGTCAGTCTGCGGACGCTGGGGGATTATCTCAATCTGTCACCGGCGACGATCTCGCTGGTGCTCAACAATGCGCCCGGGGTGCGCTCGATTCCGCAGGAGACGCGGGACCGGGTAATCGCGGCGGCGACGAAGTTCGAGTACAGACCGAGCTTCTATGCGCGGTCGCTGCGCAAGCGGCAGTCGTTTTCGGTGGGCGTGCTGGTTCCGGACCTGAACGATCACTATGTAGCGCAGGTGATGTCGGGCGTAGAGGAGTATCTCGTCGAGGAAGGTTACTTCTATCTGACGGCCTGCCACCGGCGCAACCCGGACCTCATTGAGGAGTATCCGCGGCTGCTGCTGGACCGCTCGATCGAAGGGCTGATCGTGATCGACACAGTGCTGGCCCACAAGATGCGGCTGCCGGTGGTGGCGGTTGCCGGGCATCGCAATATCGAAGGCGTCACGAACGTGGTTCTGGATCAGCGGCGGGCGGCCGAGCTGTCGTTGCGGCATCTCTACAACCTCGGGCATCGAAGGATCGCATTCATGCGCGGCGGGCGGCACAGCTCCGATGCCGATGACCGCTGGGAGTGCCTGATGGCGGTGGCGCGAGAGCTGAATCTCGAGGTTTCGCAAGATTTGACACTGCAACTGACGCTGATGACCTCAACGCCGGAGCTGGGGTTTGTTCCGGCGAGCGAGCTGATCAGCCGGGGCGTGAACTTCACCGCTTTGGTCTGTTTCAACGACGTGGCTGCCATCGGCGCCATCCGAGCCTTTATGGACCATGGCCTTCGGGTGCCGCACGACGTCTCTGTCGTCGGATTCGATGACATCGAGGGCGCCTCGTATCACAACCCGAGCTTGACCACCATTCGCCAGCCGCTCAATCAGATTGGCGTAGTGGCCTCGCGCATTCTGCTTCAGCGGATTCGCGGGCAGGCGAGCTTCCCGGACTGGGTGCCGATCCAACCGGAGCTTGTGGTGCGAGAGTCGACCGGCGCTTGCAACTCCCGGAACGGCCGCGGCAAGCGAAACTAAAGGTACGTGTACATCCAAAGGTCTAATAAGATAGGCTTTTTCGGTTATGAAGAGCCAACCGAAGCCCTCTGTTCAATCGTTTTTTCTGGGCGCAGTCTGCTTGCTGCCGCTCTTGCTCTGTTTTCAGTCATCGGCTGTTTCGCAAGCTCCCATCCCAGACTCACCCGCGATTGAGGCCAAGGCCCAGGCCATACTGGCCAAGCTCTCCCTCGAAGAGAAGATCGAGCTCCTTGGCGGTGAAGAAAGCATGTTCACCCGCCCCATTCCGCCGGTTGGCTTGCCAAGATTCAAGATGTCAGACGGACCAGTGGGCGTACGCTCATGGGGACCCTCAACCGCCTTTCCCGGCGGAGCAGCCCTGGCAGCAAGCTGGGATCCGGCGCTGGCCCGCAGGATCGGCGAGGGACTGGGCCGCGATGCACGTGCTCGCGGCGTCAACTTTCTGCTGGGCCCCGGCGTCAACATCGCGCGTTCACCACTCAACGGCCGCAACTTTGAGTATTTTTCGGAAGATCCATTTCTGAACGCGAGTCTGGTGACCGGGTACATCGAGGGCGTGCAGTCGCAGGGAGTCGTCGCTACGGTCAAGCACTATGCGCTCAACAATCAGGAGTACAACCGGCATAACGTGGACGTCGAGATCGACGAACGGACGATGCGCGAAATCTACCTGCCCGCCTTCGAGGCCGCGGTGACCAAAGCCCACGTGGACGCAGTGATGAACTCCTACAACCTGGTCAACGGGACGCACGCGACGCAGAATGAGTTTTTGAATCTCAAGGTGCTCAAGGGGGAGTGGGGCTTTCAGGGCATTCTGATGTCGGACTGGGACGCGACCTACGATGGCGTCGAGGCGGTTAACAACGGCCTGGATCTCGAGATGCCCTCAGCGCGTTTTATGAATGCCGCAACGCTGCTGGCCGCAATCAGGGCGGGCGAGATAAAGGAAGCCACCATCGATGACAAGGTGTTGCGGCTCATCCGCACTGAGCTTCGCTACGGCTTTCTCAATCGGCCGCAGTTCGATCCGGCCGATGCGAGCTACTCGGTCGCCGATCGCGCGGTGGCATTGGACGGCGCACTGGAAAGCCTGACCTTGCTCAAGAACGAAGGGCTGAAGAACGAGCCTCCGCTGCTGCCGCTCGACGCGGCAAAGATCAAGACGATTGCCGTGATCGGACCGGATGCTTATCCGGCGGTCCCCAGCGGCGGCGGCTCGGCGGAGACGCAAGGATTCGAGCCGGTGAGCATCGTTACCGGCATCGCCAACCTGGTGGGCCCCAACGTCAGCGTGCTTTACAGCCGCGGTCTTCCGGAGATGATGGATCTCTTCAAGAAGACGAAATGGCAGGGCGAAGTCGAGGTCGAGGTTTTTCCCAGCAAGGACTTCACCGGCACGCCCGAAACGAGGTCTCAGCGGGAGATTGCCAACATTGAGAACCAATCACAGCGGCTCGATGACGCGGGACCGCACAGCGTCCGCTATGCGGGAAACTACAAGGCAGACAAAGCGGGCAAGTATCTGATTCTCTCCTCCTCTGAATCGTGGGGACGCGATCAGTACAAGGTGACGGTTGACGGCAAGGAGATGCCAGCGCCGCCTCATGCGGAGGGCCAGGTTCCGGAATCCTGGACACTCGACCTGTTTGCAGGCCAGACGGTGAGAATCGAGATCGACTATCAGCCGGGATCTCCGGTTGTTCACTTTGGCGTTGGCGTTGCCTATGAGCCAGATCTGATTCCGGCGGAAGCGAGGGCCATGGCGGCGGCCGCGGATGTGGTTGTTCTCTCAGTGGGCTTCAACCCTGGAACAGAACACGAGGGCAGCGACCGAACCTTCGAGTTGCCCTGGGGCCAGGACGCGCTGATCAACACGATTGCTGCGATTAATCCTCGCACCGTCGTCACACTGACGGCCGGCGGCGGAGCGGATACACGACCGTGGCTGGGCAAGGTACCCGCGCTGTTGCACACTTACTATCCGGGCCAGGAGGGCGGGAATGCCATCGCGCAGGTGCTCTTTGGCAAGCACAACCCAGAGGGCAAGCTGCCGGTAAGCTTCGATCGCAGTTGGGAAGAGAACCCGTCGTCGCAGTACTACTATCCGATCAAGGGAGCCGACACAAAGCTGCACGTGATCGAGGATGACAAGCCGCCGGTCGATTATGTCATTCCCCACGTGAAGTACGAGGATCGCCTGATGGTGGGCTACCGTTACTGGACCACCAACCACAAGCATCCGCTCTTTCCCTTTGGCTTCGGTCTCAGCTACACCACCTTCCGCTTCGCCAACTTGCAAGTGCCCACGATGGCTGCGTCGGGATCGACCATTGAGGTCAGCTTCGACGTAACCAATACAGGCAAGGTGTCCGGGACCGATGTGGCTCAACTTTACATCTCCGATCCATCGGCCAAGGTGAACCGTCCCGAGCGTGAACTCAAAGGCTTTCAGAAGGTCAGTCTGATTCCCGGCGAGATGAAGCACATCACGATGGAACTCGACAGCCGCGCCTTCAGCTACTGGGATACGGCCGGTCACAAGTGGACGATCGATCCGGGCAAGTTTGTGATCCGCGTTGGCGACTCCAGCGAAGACACACCGATCAGCGCCAACCTGACGCTGAACTAGCCGGCTTCCAGCCTGCCGCTCTCTGCGCATTTTTGCGAAGGACGGGAGGCACGTGTACTATTCCGACGGGAGAATACTGATTATGCGCATCGGCGTCTTCACACCGCTTCTCTCGCAGCTTCCGCTTGCTTCGGTTCTTGAAAAGCTCAAGGCTCTCGGCATCACGACGGTTGAGTTGGGCACGGGCAACTATCCCGGCGACGCGCACTGCAAGCTGGCGATGCTCGACGACGGCTCCGCGCTGGCCGAGTTTCAAAAGGTGCTGGCCAAACATGGCGCATCGATTAGCGCGCTCAGTTGCCACGGCAACGCGCTGCATCCTGACAAGGCTCGCGCCACGCACGATCGCGAGGTGAGCCGCAAGACGATTCTGCTGGCCGAAAAGCTTGGAATCCCTGTGGTAGTCGATTTTGCGGGCTGCCCCGGCGACTCGCCGAATTCGGCGGCTCCGAATTGGGTTACCTGCCCCTGGCCGACGGATTTTCTCAAAGTTCTCGACTGGCAATGGAACGAAGTCGTGACTCCTTACTGGATCGAGCACGGCAAGTTCGCCGCCGACCATGGCGTGAAGATCGCCATCGAGATGCATCCGGGCTTCGTCGTTTACAGCCCTGAGACGATGCTCCGGCTGCGCGCGATTGCGGGCCCAGGCGTCGGCGCCAACCTCGATCCGAGCCATTTGTTCTGGCAAGGCATCGATCCAATCGCGGCCATTCGCGTGCTGGGCGATGCGATCTTTTACGTTCATGCGAAGGACACGCAGATCTATAAGGCCAATCTGCCGCGCACAGGAGTGCTCGACACCAAGCCTTACACCGAGGAGCGTGAGCGCGGATGGATCTTCAGGACTTGCGGATATGGGCACGGCGCCGAATGGTGGACTGAGTTCATTTCCACGCTGCGTATTTATGGATACGATTACGTGCTCTCGATCGAGCATGAAGACAGCCTGCTCGCGCCGGAAGAGGGTCTGACCAAAGCGGCCAATTTCCTGAACGGTATCGTAATTCGCGAAAAGCCGGGCGCAGCGTGGTGGGTTTAGAACGGCATGGAGAAGAGGATGAGACCAATCAGGACGGCGATCTTCGGCACCGGGTTCATGGGCCGCGTTCACCTCGATGCGCTGCGCCGGCTCGAGTCCGTTGAGGTTGTTGCCATCGCGGCAACAAAGCTTGAGTCCGCGCAGCGACTGGGTGAGGGGTTTGGCATCTCGGTTTTCACAGCGGACTATCGGGAGATTCTGCGCGACTCAACCGTCGATGCGGTTCATATTCTCACTCCCAACGCATTGCACTACTCGATGGCCAAGGAGGCGCTCGAAGCCGGAAAGCACGTGGCCTGCGAAAAACCTTTGACCATCACGGTGGAAGAGGCTGAGGGGCTTGTGGAGCTGGCGGCACAGAAGGGCTTGCGCAACTGCGTCTGCCACAATCTGCGCTACTACCCAATGGTGCAGCAGTTGCGCCGCATGAGGGAGGCTGGAGATCTGGGGGAGATTCTCTCCGTGCAAGGCGGCTACTCGCAGGATTGGCTGCTTTATGACACGGATTGGAATTGGCGCATCGACGCGAAGGCCGCAGGAGCCTCGCGCTGCCTGGCCGACATCGGGTCGCATTTTTTCGACATGGCCGAACATGTTGCCGGCCTGCGCGTCTCTTCGCTGGCCGCCGATCTTCAGACCTTTCATCGCACGCGCAAGCAGCCCAGGCACTCGGTCGAAACCTTTGCGAATAAACTGCTGGGCGCCGAGGACTACATCGAACGCGCGGTCGACACGGAAGACTTCGGGGCTGTTATTTTCCGCATGGGCTCGCGTGCTCGCGGGACGATGGTTGCCAGCCAAGTTGCTGCTGGACGCAAGAACCGGCTCTCTATCGAGGTTTATGGTAGCAAGGCCGGAGCAGCATGGGACCAGGAGCGGCCGAACGAACTCTGGATCGGCCATCGCGACAGAGGCAACGAGATCATTATTAAAGATCCGGCGCTGCTCAGGCCAGAGGCGCGCAGTTATGCCGATTTGCCTGGCGGCCATGCAGAGGGCTACGACGACAGCCACAAACAGCTGCTGCGCCGTTTCTATGCATCGATCGCCGATCCTGGGCTTGCGCCCGAGTATCCGCAATTTGCCGATGGGTTACGGCAACTCACGATTCTGCAAGCGGAACTCGAAAGCGACAGGAGGCGCGGCTGGATCGACGTACCGAAACCTTAGTTCCGAATTCGCAGGAAAGGCCACATGTTGATCTTCGCCGCCATTGTCGCCATCTTCGTCTACGGAATGAATGCCGCTATGCTGGGCACCATTCTGCCCAACCTGTCGGAGCGCTTCAAGCTCACTCCAACGCAAAATGGCACCCTCGCTTTTGCGCAGGCACTTGGGCTCATCATCGCCTCGCTTGCAGTGGGGCCGCTGCTCGACAGTGAGGGCAAGAAGATCGGCTTGATTCTTGGCTTGGCGCTGATCGCGGCTGCTCTCTATGCTCTGCCGCGTTCTCCGGGTTTCCGCAGCATTCTTTTCCTGCTCTTCCTGCTCGGAGTTGGCGGCGGCATTGTCGTTACGGGAGCCAACGCTCTGGCCAGCGATGCCGGCGGTGCGCATCGCGCAACAGCGATGAATTTGGTCAATCTCTTCTTTGGTCTCGGTGGACTGGCCACGCCGTTCATCTCGGCCAATCTCTTCAAGAGAAACTGGATTCGCCTCTGCTACCTGGTTGCCACGCTCACGGTCGTGGCGGCCGCTGTTCAAGCCGTCACCACCATGCCGCCGCCCAGCGGCGACGCTCGCTTTCTGCTCGCCGAAGCAGGACCGGTGCTCGGTCAGCCGCTGCTCTTTTTGATCGGACTGTTCCTCTTCCTCTACATCACCTGCGAGGTGGGCGTATGGAACTGGCTGCCTCGCCACTTGATCGCCCAAGGAATTCCCGAGTCGCGCGCGCTGAATATTCTCTCGCTGGGGTTTGCGCTCGGCCTGCTAGTAGGCCGTGTCGGCGTTTCGCCCATTCTGATGGGTGTCGCCGCGATCGACGTTACACTGGTTGCATCCGCCGCCATGGCGGTGACCACTTATCTTATGCTGCGGACCAGCAGACCAATCACGGCCGCTGCTCTGGTCTTCGTCGCAGGAGTTTCAATGGCGCCGGTGTTTCCGACCACATTGGCCATCGTCGGCTCGGCCTTTCCGCGCATGACCAGCACAGCGATGGGAATCGTGATCACATTTGGATGGATTGGTCTGGCGGTCAGTTCGCGCATCATCGGGGCAATCGCCGGCCCCGATCCGCAGCGGCTCAAGAAGGCCTTGCTGGTAATTCCCGCCTCAGGCGCCCTGATGGTTGCATTGAACCTGGCGATACGAAGCGTTTTGAGGTAAGAACCGGCGAGTATGACAGGCGCCTTTGCCCTGGATGACAAACGATGCGGGCGAATCAGATGCCTGACTCGCCGACATGAACCGCGGCTTGATTTTTTCGCGCTTGCGATCTTCAGCTCGGCCCGCAAGTCTAGCGATACAAGTCAGGAATTGTCAGCTAATAAGAGAAAACCGAATCGCCGTCTGAATGGTGAGCGTACCTGTTGATAAGCGATTTCCTCCAGAGGCATGAACTCGCCATCGGTTGGCTTTGCTTGTTGGCGGGCGACCCGGAGGATGATTGCAATCTTTGGAACTCGAGACGATCCAACGAGTCAAATCAGTGTATGAAGGTCAACGAGCAGCCTGTCTTGCGAGAGGGGATCGAGAGTCTTTGGAGATCCGTTGCAGATCACGCGGAGAGCCCAATCGCGGGCATCTTCGGGCCGACTTCAGTCAGTTGGAAGGTCAATCGCGAATCTGCGGTATTTCTGGGGGCGGGCCGGGCTGCGCTATTGCAGTTGGCGCATCCCTGGGTCGCGACGGCGCTGGACGAACACTCCAATCTACGAACTGCTCCGCTCGCGCGGTTCCATAACACCTTCCGTTTCTTGTACACCATGATCTTCGGGAGTCTTCAGCAGGCACTGGCCGCGTCTCGTCACGTCTACGCTCTGCACAGTCGAATTCAAGGCGAGCTTAGTGAGGGCGTCGCCGCATACGCGCGGAGTTCCCGCTATCAGGCGAATGATGTGAGCGCGCTTCGCTGGGTGTATGCCACTCTGGTAGACAGCGCAGTGGTGGCGTACGAAAGCGTGCTGCCACCGCTCTCCATTAATGAGCGCGAGACCTATTATGCCGAGAGCAAGACCGTAGCTGCGCTTTTCGGCATTCCGCCAGATTCCTTGCCGGTGGATTGGTCTGCTTTCGACGCTTACAACCGGACGATGTGGACCTCAGATATGTTGGGAGCTAACTCTGTCGCTCGTGAATTGGCGCAACGCATCCTTCATTGCGGTGGATCGAGAGTGCCGGTTCCGCTCTGGTATAAAGGGCTCACCACGGCCATGATGCCGGAGCGGTTCCGCATAGAGTTTTCACTGGCGTATGGCGAAGAGGAAAAGGCCGCAGCGGCTAAAGCGCAAAAATGGCTCCCAAGGATTTACCGAAGGCTCCCGTCGATCTTACGATTTGCAGGACCCTACCATGAAGCACGAGAACGCCTGGACGGTCGTCGAGCAAGTAGATTGACCCGCGCCTCAAACCGGCTCTGGATCGGTGAGCCGCTCATGGCCTTTTCGCGGCCTGACCGGTGACGCTACCGAGCGATCGCCTCGATGAAGCTGTCTGACCTTGCGAAGCAGAGGGATTGTTCGAGAAAACCGTGAGCGGGCGCCAGTTGTCAACGAAAAACACTGGTGCATCAGCGACATTCGCGGTAGGATTATCAGCAATTGGCGCCTGCGGATTCATTCCCCTATTGCTCTCCAACGGCTCATCCTCTTTACTGTACCGTGTCCTGCGTCGCTCGTCCGAGCTTTCTGACTTGATGATTGACAAGCATGTGCTCCGTGTAACGCTCGCTCTCAGGCGAGCACTAACAGGAGTGGTGGTTTTAGGATTCCCCAGCAGAAGCGCCACTCTGAACTGCCATGAAAACTATAACGACGACAATCTCAGTTGTCCTGCTGCTATCCACGCTGATGTGGGTCGCGGTGTACTTCGAATTTCCCGAGGCTCCACTCAGGCCGCGTGAGACCGTCCTGATCGTCTTTCTGTGCACGATTGCAACCACTACCGTTCAGTTTGTCTGGAAGCGCCGCCGGAGCCGCCAAACGAAGGAGATCCATGAGACACACAAGTGAACGCATCGTGTTCTTCTTGTTGTTGGCGCTGGTCTCCGGTGCGGCCATGCAATCCGCGGCTCTCGACGGTCAAGCGGCTTCCTTAGCCGTGCCAGCGGATCGCCACTTCTTCGGGCGCTCATTTCTCCCGGCTGCCGAAAGCGAGGCGCCTGGTTATCGCGTCTACAGCTACCTGATTCTCGCACCTTCAATCCCAGCCAACCGATCCGCCAACGAGTCAATTCTCTCGGCTTTCCTCGCGCTCGATGAGGTCGGTCGCGTGCGGGCCGCAGGCGCTGAGCCGCAGGATCTCAATATCGTTTACTTGCCTCTGCTGGAGTCTCCGCCTGTTGATCCTTCAGCTTCCTGGCTCCTCGCGCATTATGATTCGAAACGGGCGCAGGGCATTCTTGATGCGGTGGGAACTGCCGGTCTGAGTTCACCGGCACTTGTCTCTTATACAGGTCCGTTACCGGGAAAGCCGCCGATTGACCAAAACGATTTGCTCGTGCAGGATCTATCAGCCGGCTCTGCCGCGCTGGTCTCTTCTCTCGATAAGCAGATGAGTCCTTCGGCCGCACCAGCCGAACCGGTGCGTGGCGATCGCCGTCTCACGGGCCGCGATTTTCTTCGTCCAGGGAAGGCCGAAGGATCTGGATATGGCCTCTACAGTTATCTTCTTTTCGGCGCGCCTCCCAATTCTGCCAATCGCAGCCTTTATCTAGCCGCGTTGGATGCATTTCTCAATATCGTGGAAACGCGCCGCTTCGAAGCAGCGGATCAACCAAGGGCCAACCTTAACGTCACCTATCTTCCTTTGCAGGAGTTGCCTTCTACCGGCGCAACAGTGGACTGGTATCTCGATCACTATGACTTCGCTCGCTCCCAGATTATTCTGGCCAAGCTGATGGATCGCCCGGTGGGGCCATACATCGTTTCCTACAGCTCTCCGCTCTCTGCCGCTTCTTCGATCGATAGTGGACATCTGCTGATCGAGGATCTGTCGGGCGTGACACCCGATCTGGCATTTCTCTGGGTTGACGAATTCACTACTCAGGCTGGACGGCCTCAATACTGGGACAAGCCCGCGCTCCACACTCTCATGCTGAATCTTCGCACCCAGATTGCCGTTGCCGCGCAGGCCTTCGACGAAGTCCGCACGGCCGATAGCAGCCTTCATTCCTCGCTCGCATCGCGGATCAATATTCCGAAGTGAGGCCCTCATGACTCCCCAACGTGCCAAATCGAAATCCTCCCTGGCGTTGCCGATTGGCTTGTTTCTTGTCGCGCTGCTTTCGTTATCCTTCTGCACCGCACAGGATGATCATGATCCGGCGAAGGCTGCCCGCGCGCTTATCGACGGCGTTGCGCCGCTTGTGAGCAGCGGACATGGGGACGAAGCGATCGAGAAGCTCCATGAAGCCTACCAGCTCGCGATAGCAGCAAAAGACGGCGACCTGGTGGTTGAGATCTGCGAGAAGCTTGGCCTGATCAATCTGATGAGCGGCGATGAGCACGAAGCGCAGAAGGCGTATGAGACCGCCGTTGCGCTGCTCCAAAAAGCCGGCTTCAACGACCGAATCGTCGAGTTGCTCGAAGGCGCCGTCATCGTCAGTAACATGCAGAAACGGCATGATGCCGAGCTCGATCTCCTGCAAATGCTCGCCGATGCTTATTCGCGACTGTCTGACGTCAAGGCGCAAGCCGCCACTCTTACCAAACTCCTCAACGCCTACGATCGCACGACAGAGATGCATGCCTTTTGCTCTACACTCGAGCAGCAACTGCTGCCGCTCTACCAGAAGCTCGATGATCGTGCGAGTATGGCGAGCGCCTGGTTCGCTGAGGGAGAATGCCGCAACCTGTCTGGCGATGCCGGAGGCGCCATCGCCGAGTACAAAAAAGCCATCGAAGCTGCTCGGGCGATCGGCGATAAATCGACGCTCGCCGCCATGCTCGACGCGACTGCCGATGCGCTGCGCGCTCAAGGCCGAGCTGCCGAGGCTCTGCCGATGCAGAAGGAGGCGGTCTCGCTGAGCAAGGAGCTTAACGTCCCCCGCGACTATGCCAAGAATCTCAACGATCTGGCGAGGATCGATCAGGAGTTGGGATTTCTTCCCGACGCTGTGAGCGCGATCGAAGAGTGCGTCAGCATTACGCGCACCGTCAATGATCCCGATGCTCTTGCGACCTCTCTCAACAACGAGGCTGCCGTGTATCGCGACGCCGGCCGCATCGACGAAGCATTCAAAGCTCTGCGTGAATCTTTGCAGATATCGAGGGACGCATGCATCACGGACGACGCCAAGACCTCGATGAAGATCCAGGCCACTCTCTACTTAGCAACTGGCGACACGATGAAGGCGATGGCGGCGGAGGCTGTCGCAAACGATACGACCGACGTGTGTGGTGACAAAAAGAAGAGCGGATTCAACGCCGACCATTTGCCGCCTTACTCCAGGTCGGTTCGCTTGCAGCCTGCGTCCCTGATCAGAATGCGCGGCAAGGCTGGAGCAAGACCGGCCTTGCAGTCAACCCCATCCTGGATCATCCTCTCCGGCGATCAAACTCCAGCGCAGGCTGCACAGGCGCTCGTCGAATCCGCCGCTCAGATGCTGAAGGAGAAACAGATTGACCAGGCCATCGAAACCCTGAACAAGGCGCTTCCGCTTGCCGAGAAATCCCGGGACGGCGAACTCCTCGCAGCCGTATACGTCTGGATCGGAAAAGCGCAGCTTCAGAAAGGAAATGAACCGGAGGGGCAGAAGGCCATTGACAGCGGCGTTGAGCTGTTTCGACGAGCCGGCGATCAAGACAACATTGAGCGTTCATTCCAGATGGCCGTCGATTTGAGCCGCGAACAAAAACTGCTGACAACCGAGATCCGATATCTCGAAAAGCTCACAGACGCATATCACGACTCCGGCCGCCTGGATGAGGCTCTCAAGACTCTTGACGAAGCCCTGCTGGTTTTTCAAGACGCTTGCCGTACCAGCGACGCCGTGGCCGTCATGAAAGACATGGCAGCCATTCACTCGGCGATGGGTCATACCGGCAAAGCCGTGGAAGAAATTGCACTTGCCAACGACACGAAGGATATTTGCGCAGGGAAGCCAAAAGAGGTTCCGCAGCATGACGCTAATGAGCCGGGTTACATGACCACTCACAACATGAGTCTCAATCTGGTGCAGATGGGTGCTTATCCAAAGGCCATCGAGAATTTTGAGGCGGATCTCAGAAAGGCCGAAGCAGAGCATGACCCGATCGCAAGCGTTTCAGCGTACGAGGGGCTGGGCTATGCTTATGCCGAGTCAAGCCAGTTCACCCTCGCCGAATCGAACTTACTCGAAGCCGAACGCATAGAGCGGGGACTCAACAATCCTCGCGGCACCGCCGAAGCGCAGACTAATCTGGCCAGCTTGTACGTACGGATGGGCCGTTATTATGACGCGCTTGACCTCTACGATAAGGTGGAGGAGGCGGCTGCATCTTTTCAATACCTTCGGCTACAAATCAATACACTGCTGACGACCGCCGATCTCTATCGTCATCTGAAGAGTTACGACCAGAGCTACGATGACGCGCAGCGTGCACTGCAACTGGCTCAGAAGGCTGGTTTCCGCGGCTTGGCTGGCGAGGCGCAGCAGACGATGGGGCTGATACAGCTCGCACGAGAGGATTATGAAGATGCCGAAACGCTCTTCCGTGAATCCGACGAGAACAGCTCCGACAAACCAGTTGTCGATCATGCGCTCGTTGAAGTCTACCTCGGCACAGGCCGCTACGAGGAAGCCGAAAAGGAACTCGGCCACGCCTCAGCCGATACCGTAACTGGCGCCGAACCCACCTACCGCCTGCAGTACTACACCCAGCGCGGCATCGCTCGCCTCGGTCTTGGGAGTGTCTTCGATGCGATCGACGACTTCAATCTCGCGATCCGGGAGGCCGAGGAGATGCGCAACCAGGCCCGGGGCCTCAAGAGCACCGGCTTTCTCGACGCTGGTAGTTTCGGCGGCCGAGTCCGGCCCTACCGCGGCGTGGTGGAGGCCTTCGCAACTCTAGCGCAGTCGGGCCTACCGGTGAAAGCCACTGTCGGCAAAGACGAAACCGATGCGAGCCACGCTGCGTTCTACTTCGCCGAACTCACGCGCGGTCGCAGCCTCTCTGAAAAACTTGCCATGTCTCGCATCGATGAGGTGCGCAAACAGGTCCCTCAATCCCTCCTCGACGAGGAGAAGGCTTTGACCGACCGGACCACGAAGCTCTTCGACGACCACAACAAAGCGCATCCCGACAGCCCGCCAACGGCCGCGGAATTGGATGAGCTCATGAAGCTCCGCGTGGCGCTACGCGCTTATCTCGACAATCTTGAAAAGAACTATCCGCTCTATGCGCGCGTGTATACCTCAGGAACGACCCCGGTCGAGGAAATACCCCTCGCCAGCGATGAGGCGCTGCTGGAGTATGCCATCGGCCTGCACAACGTATATCTGTTTGTCGTTTCCAGCGACCACACTTTGAGGTGTTACCGCCTGCCCGGATCTCTGCAACAGATGCAGGCCAAGGTTCGTGCCTTCCGCACTCTGCTCGTTGGCAAACGCTTCTCTGCTGCGCTGGCCTATGGTCTGTTTGAAAACTTGCTCGGAGGCATGCCTCACTATGATCAGCTTCCTCGCCGGCTGGTGATCGTACCTGACGGATTCCTCGCCATGCTTCCCTTCGAAGCCTTGAACACCGCTGAGACCGGGGATCCCGCTTACCTCACCGATGCGCATTCCATCACTTACACACAGTCCGCGTCCGTTCTCACATGGACGCGCAAATTCAGCCGGGCGCCTGCGAAAAAGACTCTCTTCGCGCTCGCCGACCCGATCTTCTCGGCGAACGATCCTCGCTTAGTTGCCACCGCAAAGACTGACGCCACAAGCCAGGATGCTCCGCGGGCTTCGACGCCGACCGGACTCGCGTTCCGCCGGCTGCCCGAAACAGAGACCGAAGTCGAGACTCTAGCCGCCATTCTCGACGTCGAGGCGCGGCCGCCCGATGTCCTCGTGGGCACATCCGCTACGAAAGCAACGTTGCAGAAGACCGACCTCAGCGCCTATCGATATCTTCACTTCGCAACGCACGCTGCCGCACTCGGACAGCCTGGCCGAGTCAATGAGCCTTTTCTCGCTCTCAATCAGACCGGCAATCAACCAGGCGACAACGGGCTGCTCACGATGAGCGAGATTATGGGCCTCAAGCTGAGCTCCGAGCTGGTCGTGCTGGGCGCTTGCGACACCGGCGTTGGCGATGTGCTCGAGGGCGACGGCGTCGCAAGCCTGGCGAGCGCCTTTCAATTCGCCGGCGCTGAAAGCGTGATTCTCTCACTTTGGGAACTGCCCTCGGAAGCCACGCTGCCTTTTATGCGCGCTTTTTACCAGGAGCTCAAGCTGGGGCACAGTAAGGTCGATGCGCTTCAGTCAGGGCGCGATGCGATGCGCCGCCTCTATCCCGATCCTTACTACTGGGCTGTCTTTGCACTCTACAGTGGCGCCAGTCCGTGACGACAGTGGCGCGTGAGATGGCCAGACATAGGGCTCTTTTTCGACTTGGCCCGCTCGCCCTCGGTCAAGATTTCATTTGACACTTTTGCCTGCGCATGTGAGACTTTCATCTCGATAGCGGCTTTCTTCCCTGAATCAAGCCTGTTTGCGCATACGTCCGCCTATCGAATCGACACCAACTTCCGGTTCGATCCTGCTTTGTTGTTTTGCGATTTTTGTTGCCCTCAACTTCAGTTGAAGTCATTCGGCGAAGCCGGATCGTCATCACTTCTGAGCTATAGGTTCGTAAAGCGGCCGAGGAGGTCCCCATGGCCACGCCTCAACGCCTCAGTGCGGATGCGCTCGCATCTGAGTTGTCGAAGCTTCCGTTGTTGAACGCAGCCACGCCATCCACTTTGACCGCGGTGCGCATCGCGATCGCCCGAGCTGTCGCATCGGGGCAAAGCACCGACGAGCTTTCGACGGCTCTCAATCTTCCGGCTGGATGGCAGGGAATCGATCTCTCGAAGCCGCCTGTGATTGCTCTCGGCTCGGCAGTAAGCAACACAACTCCTGCGACGGCTTCTATCGTCGAATCGGCGCCGCAGACAACTCCTCTGGCTACGCCACCTGCCTGGATCGCTGAGATCGTTCCTCTGGCTCTGGCCAAAGACACTGTCACTCGGATTGTCGTTCTGGATCATGAACCGACGGCGCTTGGCGGACTCGAGAGGCCCTCGTGGGCGCGCGCACTGAGCCCGGCGGCCACTTACGGTCCTATCGCGGTTGTGAGCGCCGGCCTCAAGGCGAGCTCATCGGCATGGATTCATGTCTTTCACTTCATCGAGACAGTGGAGTTTGTCCGCGCGGGCACCGTCTTGTGCGTCGTTCCACTCGAAATTGTTCTCTTTGGCCCGCCGACGCAGGCATCGATCGCCAGCGGCTCGGCATGGATCGCTGTCAATCCATTCGATTCGAGCGCTCCTGCAGGGAGCTTCGCGGGAATCACGATTCAGAGCGGCGAGATCACCTGCGACCAGCCATTTTCGGTCGTATCGGGAGTCGTCAATCTTCCCGCCAGCGCGACCATCGATTTGACGTTGGTTCCCGCGCCATCGCCTGCGGGGCCCTCGGGATTTCCAACGAACATTGCGGCCCCCGGCAAGATTTCGGCGCGCTTTCCGTCCGGCGGATCGCCGTCAATCTCCTTCGATCATTGCTCGGCGACTCTCTATGGCGAACACATTCACTGTTCGGCGTCCAATCATCCGGCGGCCTACAATGCCGCGCTCCAGTTCCTTTATGTCCCGGGCATTTCTACTAGAAGCACATTCACACCGGCATCTGTCTCGGGAAAGCTGATTGATTTGACGGGCATGGCGCCGATTGAGAGCGCGGGCTGGGCGTTGAGCGTGAGCGCGTCGACAACTCCTTTAGCGCTTGGGACGGCTGTCGACTCAGGCGACTTTGCAATCGCGTTTGGAGCCGGTCTTTCCTCGCGGTGGACCGGGCTCACGCGTGCCGAGTTTGAAGCCGGAGGCGTACTGATCGCACAGAATGCGGCCTTGGCACTCTATCTCATCTCGGGCTCCGCGCCCGGCGTATTGATCGAGCAGAGATTCCAGCTCTGGGTCGATCAGGAATCGACCAACGGACGCCGCTGCCAGTTGCTTGCCGCGCGCGGAGCCGGCCAGATTCTGAGATATGCGCTGGCGGGGAGCGATGAGGTGCTCGAGCTGGGCGCGGGGCTTGACGCTCTCGTCGACCGGCCTCTGCTCGCGAGCGGGGCGCGAGTGCCGGCGCTTTTCCTGGAAGGGATCGTTGCTTTGATCCACAATGGCGCAGGCAATCGGCTCGCCGCGTATTCGGCCACACCTTTCCCTGAGCCGCCCGGCCCAACCGGAGCTCCGGCAGCCTATCCCATGGCGCTCGACAACGCTCTGCTTGAGGTGAGCGAACCGCTGGCCCTGCTGCTTTCAGCCAAGGCGGACGCCGATTTCAATGCGATCGATGGCGGCTTCCTGCTTCTCTTCGGTTATCTTTTGGTCGAGCTTTATCTGCCTGATCCTTACACTGGAGGACTTGCGCCGGGAAGGACAGACCAAACTCCCGCGACGTTTGCCGCGCCCACAGCCGGCGGGAGCGTTGCCGCAGGATACCTGCTGGCCGAGGTGGGTTGGACCAAGCCGGACAACGTTGCGCTGCGTTTGGAAGATACAGCCCATACACATCCTGCCATTCCGCCAAGCACTGAGGCGAGTTCCACCGCGACGCCACCGCCCGACGCTCCGATCATCGGTCCCATTCACTTCCAGCCCATTGAGCACAGCGCCAGCCCCACTGCGCTCGCGCCCGCAACGGGGATGGGTGAGATTGAGGAACATGCGGTTGCGCCTCCGCCGCCTGGTCCGACACCGATTCCGCTGCCCGAGCCCACTGCCGGAGCGATGCTGCTGGATCTCTCGACGCGCGCGAGCCAGCTTGGCGTCGAGGTGAAGACCGGTGAGCAGCAGGATCTTGAATATACGATCGACGGTCTTTCAGTGCGGGGACCTGCGGCTCTGCTTCCGCTCAGCACTCTGCCCGCGATTGCGTGGGAGCCGATGTATAACCTGTCGACGACACCAGATGCGGGCGTCAATAACTTCGAGTTGCTTCACCCGCCGGGAGACGGGCCTTTCACGCAGGTGGTTGCGGCTTCGGCGACACTGATTCCGATCTCACCGCTGCAATCGCTGCAAGCGGTTTTGGACGCGGGCACGGGCGGATTCACCGCGCAGCTCACGTTGCCTTTCGGAATGGTGGGAGGATTGTCTGCGACGGCGGACGCGGGGACGATTCTTCCAGAGCTGACGCTGGTGCAGCCGACATTCCCGGCCGCGTCGACTCCGTCGGGAACGATCTACACGGGCGCATGGCAACTGAGCTTTGCTGCACCCGACCCGACCGATCCCGACCCGGTGATGGCAGGACGTTCGTATCTCTGCACGCCAACAGATAATCCGACGTGGCCTGCGCTCTCTTATGGAGAGATGGTACTGGGCACCGATGCTTCGGGGATCTTTAACTCTCACTTCAACAATCCGATGAAGGGCGCTTTCAGTCCCGGCGTCCCGCTGCGGCGCTACGATCTGACAGGCTACGGCGCCAGCACCTTCAGCGAGTGGACGAACACGACGCCGGACAGCACCGATGTCACCAAGGTCTTCTTCCATACACTCATCGGGCGAACGAGCCACGAGGTCATTCAGGTGCAGAGCATCATCGATCCGTGGGCCATCAAGGTGGTGAGAACGATCACCATCGACCGTCAGGCTTCGGGTGTTGTGCAGCGCTACGACAGCGGCTGGCAACCGGCGAGCGATGGACTCTTCGCCTTTCCTGCAAGCACGGGCATTACGCCCGATCAGGTCCATGCCGGAGTGATCTCCGGCGTCATCAACGTCAAGAACATTCAACAGCTCGGCTTGCCGGTGAACACGCAAGGGACGGAGGACGGCACAGGGTTGGGAACGAAGAACCCTGCGCCGATAAACGGCACTTGCTCGGTGCAGCCGGTGACATTTGATGCCGATGTCGCGATCCAGCCGCAGCACCAGGTGCTGCAAGGTGGCGTGAAGAAGGCCGATCTCAACGGTGTGATTCGCGTTTGTGCGCCCTCGACAAGCATCACCGGATTTATCAATCTGGAGTCAGGCTTCCATTTGTCTGTGCTGGACATGGCGAACTTTGGAGCGTTGAAGAGTGGCGCCGGCGGCCCCATCAATGCGACGCTGAATGTGGGCGGCGCTGACCACCTGCTGCGTGCGACTGAGTTTGACGCGACGCCGGTGCATGACACGGCCACCAGCGGAATCGGCATCGCATGCGCTGTTCGAGGCATGCCTAAGCTCTCCTCTGACGGATCATGGGGCGTGGCCGCGCGCACAAAATCGCAGGCCGCGCCGATTGCTCTTCCGCCGACGGCTGCTGCGCCGGTGGTGCAACCGAATACTGGCGGAGGTACGACTCCCGGCAATCTGATTCACTACGCTAACCCTGCCGACATCTTTCGCCTCGATCCTAGTTCCACGACTCCGCCGGAAACACTCTATGGCTTCTTGCAAGCGACGGGGACGCAAAGCAACCTGCTCTCTCGGCCGATGCTCACCGTCGGCTCGCAAGACCTCACGCTGGGCGATGCGCTCAATGTGGCTCACGCCGGCGCGCTGTTGGGAGCGATCAGCAGCTTTCCCGGCATCGCGCAGTGCCTTCAGTTCCTTTCAACCGATCCTTACTTCACACCGATCGTCAACCAGCTTGAGAATGCCACACTCTCGACGGAGCAAAACCTCTATCTCAGCCAGTCGGTCCGCGAGACGCCAGTTCCACTGATCACGACTTCGATTGCGAGTGTGAATCTTTACTTCTACCAGCAGGGCGACACACTGGGCATTACGCCCGGTCCGTCGAATGTGGATCCGGCGAACGTGCAGATCACGCTGGGTTCGCCGACCTCGCCGTCGTGGTCGCTCGACGTGAACCATCTCGCCATCGGGCTAGTAATACCGGCATTGAGCAGCAAGCCCGTGATCTGGTTCCAAGGATCATTTCACGCCGACGCCGACAGCCTGCCGGCCTTCCCCAATCTTTCAACGGCATTCGACGATCCGCTGAATGCATTGGAGACTTTGTTCACGGTGCTGAACGATATTGCCAGCGTTCTCAGCCCTGGCGGCGGCTCATCGCCCGAGGTGCTGCACGCGCATGACAGCGGCACAGACAATCCCGGCCTCAACGTGAGCTTTTCCGATGGCAAGCTGTCGGTGTCGGACGATTTCACGCTACCCAGCATTCCTCTCGGCCTGGGAACGATCGAAAACATCTCGCTCGACATCAACGCGACGCTGGATATTCTCGGCCTGAACATCGATTTCCTGGTTGGCATAGGATCGCCCGACGCGCCGTGCCAATGGATCGTCGATCCGCTGACTGGAACATTGTGCGTGCAAGCCGGCATTCAGAACAACGGCATGGACGTGCTCGTACAGGCGGGCATCGGTCTGGGTCTTTCGATTGACCTGGGTATTGCCTCGGGGTCCGCCTCGATCGTGATTGCGGTGCAGTTGCAGATCAATGGCGTGACCGGCGGCGCTGTGATCACCGTTCTGCTGTTGCTCACCGGCCAGGCCCAGGTGGATGTGCTCGGAGGGTTGGCCTCGGCCGCAATTACGCTAACTGCCGGACTCGGCTTCAGCATCGACACCGCGCCGCCGCCCGATATCAACCTGATCGGAACAGCGTCGGTCGGCATTCACATCAGCATCTGCTGGGTCATCAACATCAGCTGGTCCGGCTCATGGACCTTCCAGAAGCAGCTGCCCTTCAATCCGCTCCTTCCATAGGGCAGACGGAGAATCGCTATGCCAGGTACAACGTGCAATCTGAGCCTCATGCTGCTGCCGCAACGCTGGGACGGCGCTAACCTGATCGCCAATCTGCTGCTGTTGCCGAATGGAGATCCTACCGTGTCTGTGCCGCTGATTTCGGGGACGGAGCTGCCCTTTGCCGCCGCGCAGCCTGTGTTGCGTGCGGCGCTGTTGCCGGGGATTTCGCCGCCTGCTTGGGATCCGTCGATCACGCCGGCCAAGCTGACGTATATTCCTCTCACGCTGCCTTACAGCTCTGCGCAGGCAGCAATCTTTGCTGCACTTCTGGCTGAATACACACCTGTGATACATCCAACGCTGGTGCAGGCTGGAGGAGCCATCTTCAAGGACCTACCACCGAGCTATCTTGAAGCGACGGCATTTCAATCGCCGGCCACCGATTACTTCAGCACCGGCGATGGCTTTCTTTGTTCGCTAGGAAGCGCAGCCTCGACGCCGAGCACGACGCCCGTTCCAACCACCATGATTCAATGGGGCGAGATCATCTCGTATGCGCTGCGCCAGCCGCTGATTGCGCAGGCGATGGGGCTGATCTATATGCAGGTCTCCGTTCCGCTGACTCCTTCGCAGGTCAATGCCGGTGGATGGATCTGGATCGAGATCGATAACTCGAACCTGACGAACTGGTACGCCAAGCTGGTCACCGAAACGCCGGGAGCGGTTTCGACTTATGCTGCGCGGTTGCCTGCATTGACTGGTGCGCAGGATGTCTTTGCCGCGGTGCTTTTCCCAACCGTTCCGGGCAACTATGTTGCGGGGATACTCGATCCGGCGCAGGGCGAGGCCGATCTCTATCTCGACGGCTTTGCCAAGGTGGTGCACGCCAACCAGCCCACCAGTTCCGACGCCGTCACTGGCGATCCGACGAACATCGTCCCCGGAACCGATGCGGGCATTCAAATCGGTTGGGATGATGTGCAGGTCACGAATTGGATCAACCGGCAGGTGCAGATCGCGCAGGGCTTGGCAGCTCTGCCACCGCCTCCGTCGACACCGGTTAATCCGCAACTGCCCTTTACGGTGCTCGGCTATCGCGTCGATGTTCGCCAGTCGAACTCCGATCCGTGGGCCTCGCTCTGCGCCGCCTCGGGAACGCTCAATGCAGCGAGCGCCTTCTCGACCACATTTACCGCACAGGATCTTTGTGTCGAGCCGACGCCGGTACAGAACGGAAGCGGAGACTACTGGCTGCCACAGTATTTCGCGCAGTGGCGCGGACGCACCCTGGTCGTCAACGATCCGTACGCTTACGCCTTCAGTGGCGGGCAGCCACCGGCGACAACTCCGCCCGCGGATTCCGAATTCACAGGAACGACGACCGAGTCGCTATCGGGCGTTAATCTTCGTTACGGCGAGAGTTATCAGTTCCGCGCGCGTCTTGCCGACCTGACCGGCGGCGGCCCGGAGGCGACCGACCCAAGCCCAAGCGATGCCGGCGAGGCTACGCTCAATTTCCGGCGCTATATTCCGCCGAAGAAGGTTCAGTTCACGGCACCGACGGCCGGCGCGGGCGGCACTCAGACGCTCACCGTGGACCGTCCGCTGATCAACTATCCCGAGATGGTTTTTTGCGGAGCGGCGGATCAAAGCACTCTCGACGCGCTGCTGGCGATCACTCCGCCGCAGCCACCGGTCGGGACAAAGCCAGCCACCAATCCTGCTCGTTTTCAGGCCGCGGTTCTCGATACTGACGTCGAGACGCTGGAAATCATCGTCGAAGCGCAGGCCCCTACTTATGACACCGGGCCAGCTTCGTCACTCGCCGACGCGAATACGCCGCCAGCGCCGGGCGATCTGGATGGCAATTTCCGTGTTGTCTACACGTGGCAGATTCCCTTTCCCGATATCGCCACTCCCGTCCCGCTCGATGCCTCCACGCCGATTGAGCTCACGCTCGAGCCCACGATCATGAACCAGATCGATAACCCGGTCCTGCCTTCTTCCGCAGAGCCGACGGTGCTGCCGATTCCCACGGGACGCAATGTGCGTCTGCGGCTGCGCGGCCTTGGTGCGCCTGACCCCAACAATCTTTACTTTGGCAACTCGATCGCGCGCACGGGACTGATCGCCGATCTGCGCGTCCGCTACGAGGCGGCTAGCGAGACGGAGGTCATCGCCAGCGGCAGCCTCGACCAGCAGTTGCAGGCTTACTATCTGCGCAACCTCGACCAGACAGCGCAGCAGCAGATCGTCTCGGGCGCGGTGATCGAGGCACTCGTCAAGTGCGGCAGCTCGACCGTTCAGAGTTACAAGAACCTGCAGAGCACACTCAATCAGCCGGCCACCACACCGATTCAATTGCTCGCTTCGGCTCTTGAACTTCAGGTCAACGGATTAACGCTCTCAGCGCCTCCAGGCAAGCGCATTCTCTTTGGCGCACAGAATTCTCTTCGCTGCACGGTGCCGCAGGACAAGTCATCGATCACCTTCTCAAGCAACAAGGATTTGATCAACCACTGGATCGTCGTGCAAACACTTACGCTCGATCGCGACTGGAGCTGGAGCGGTCTCGCGCAGAGCGGCGCTGGACAGATCGGGTTCACCTTCATGGGCGCCACAGCGCCGGCTCCGAATGAGGTTGTTCCGCCTCAGCCCGCACTGGGCGTGCAGGGCCAAATCACTCTGCCTACTGTCGTCTCCTCGCACGCCACGCAGCAAGGCGCACCGGGACAGCGGGACGCGACGACGATCATCTTCTTCACGACGATCGACTCGACTGTGGATTCGAGCGCCACGCCACCGGTCTACCCCACGCCGACTGAGGCCTTCTATCAACTCCAGGCCACACTGACCGGCGCGCCGACCACTGCGGTCGAGCTCTGGAGCGGCAACATCATGGTTCCAATCACGTCGAATCCGCAACAGATTCCGCAGCTTGTCTCCGCGGGCATCGCCGAGAGCCCGTACATTGCAGCGGCTGACTACTCCTCAACAACGCAGCGGCAGCGCGCTCTCTGGCTCGAGTTCGATCAACCACCGCAAGATCCCAACGACTCGTACTTCATCCGCGTCATCAACTATGGTCCTGACCCGCTGCTGATCAGCAATCCGACCGATCTGGCCTCGGCAGCGGACACATCGATTCCGCTCGATCCCGAGCCGATCCGCACGATCACGCCTGATTCCGTCAACGATGACGCGGGTCTGGCGGCCATGACTCAGCTAGTGGCATCCGGATCTTCCAACGTGCACTTCCTCGTGCCGTTGCCCGGCTCGGTCTCGCCATCGGATCTTCAGCTCTTTGGATTCTGGACGTATGAGCTGCGCTGCGGCCATCTGCAATGGTCCACTGCGCAAGGGCGCTTCGGCCGGTCTTTCCGCGTCGCGGGAGTTCAGCATCCATGCCCGCCGCTTACGGCCAACGTTGAGCGGGTCTATACCGTTCCCTCGACAGGAGGACCGAATCAGCCTTGCATCTCTTGCACAGCCGACCTGGCTCAGACCGTACTCAACGGCCAGTCGCTCACATCAGCGTCGGCTCCGCAGACGCAGATATGGTTCCTGCTCTACGCGCAGCTTCGCCGCGCCGATGGCGAGGCTTATCGCAACCTGCTGCTCAGCAAGCTGCAGGGATTGCCCCCGTCGCCGACTTCCGCTTTTGGCGCCGCGCCGGGCGTTCAGCAACAATCGATTCCCGTAAGCGTGGCATTTTCGCAGGCGCTGATCGACGATATTTTGACTCTGCTGAGGCTTCCCGCCAGCACTCCGCTCAGCGTGCTTGCGGTGGAGTTATTCAACAGTGAGTCACTCGTCATTCGCGAGGGTGATATCGCCGCGGAGATTCAAGCACTGCCCGGAGGCGCGGCGGGATTACCTGCTCAGACCGCGGCGCCGGTCGCAGTTGGGGCCGGCAGCTCCACGCAAGTTGCGCCGCAGTTGCGGCAGAACGCTCAAGTGATCAACGATCCGCTCGGCCAGGAGCTGGGGTCGCAGAGAATTCTTCGCGTCTCTCCACTCACGCCTGTGCGCGCGGTGTGCTGAGCCGCGGTATTGGCACAAGAAAAATGACGCGTTGAGGTGCTGCGACCTTCGAGCAACTTGACACAGATCCTTCGACTGTCAGCGATGAGCCAAGGGAGAAGCCCGATGAAAGCTTACCAGGAGATGGTGGCGAGCCGCATCCGATACAGCCAGGCAGCGCTCTCGATTGCATTGGCGATTTCAGGCGCGAGTTTTGCGCAAACGCTGAATGTTCCGGAGCGGAGCTACAACCGGCTTCGCACAGGCGTGAACCCTTCGGAAACGATCCTCACACCCGCAAATGTGAGTTCGACCGCCAACCAATTTCACAAGCGATTTGTGATGAGAGTGGACGGAAAGATCGAGGGCTCGCCGCTTTATCTATCGAGCGTCCAGATTGCGGGAGGAACACACAACGTCATCTATGCAGCGACGATGCACAATACTGTCTTCGCGTTTGACGCCGACACCGGAGCGCAACTCTCAGTTCGATGGCTGGGAAACCCAGTCACCGGCAGCGATCTGCATAACCTCAAGCCAAGTTCCATTCATGCTGAATGGGGAATTCTCAGCACACCAGTCATTGATCTCGCGACAGGGACCCTCTATGTTGTTCGATGGGGTTATGAAGACGGAGTGACCGGCCCGACCTTCCGTCTCTTTGGTCTCAACATCACCGACCTGAGCAAAGATAAGTTTCAGTCTGTGCTGATGGACGGGTTCAGCGCCGGCAGCTCCAGCTTTGACCGCTTCAGGCAATTGCAGCGGGCGGGCCTTGCGATTGCGACGAAGCCTGACGGCTCAAAGGCGGTCATCATTGCATTCGGCGGTGGAGAAGGGCAAGGAACCGCGCCCGGCTGGATCATTGCATACGATGCAACAAAGCTGGCGCAGGGCAATGCGGTGGCGAACGCGTGGTGTAGCACTCCGACGAATAACGCCGGAACGGGTGGAGGCGGCGGCGTGTGGATGGCCAATGCAGCGCCGGCGATCGACGACAACGGCGACATCTTTGCGGTGACAGGGAACGGCCCGTACAATCCGCAGACAGGCCTCGACCAGGTAGGCGAGAGCGCGGTGCATCTTGTGTGGACCCCAGGGAATCCAGGATCGCTGACGCTCGCGGATTGGTTCACACCGTTTCGCGATGCCGATCGCGACGATGAACATCGAGACGAGGATCTTGCATCAGGCGGCGTGATCGCGCTGCCTGACGAAGCGGGCCTTATCGTCGGCGGCAAGGATGGAGCGTATTACCACGTCAGCCGCGCCAATATGGGCGAGCGTGATTTTACCAAGCTGATCGACCCTCCCTTCGTCGCATCCTTCGACTATCAGCCTACCAATGGGCACACATCGCTCTTCGACGATTTGAATCAAGTGACCTCGACCGATCCGTTCACCATCGGGCACGCCTCGGGCGGACGCACAGCGCACATCCACGGAACGGGCGTTTACTTCAACAATCTGCTCTTCGTACAAGGCGAAAACAATAAGGTCAGAGTCTTCTCGAAGACGAACGGACACTTCGGCGCGACTCCGATTGCTCGCGGCACAAAGACTGCGTCGTGGGGCACGTCGTCGCCCGGAGGCATGCCGGGAGGCATTCTCTCGCTCTCGGCCAACGGAAGTTCAAACGCGATTTTGTGGGCCAACGAAAACTTTGGAAATCTGCCAGGCGATCCCGATTCCAACCAGCACCCCTCGCCCAACATTCTGCGTGCGTACGACGTCTCGACGGCCACGAGCGGCACGTTGCAATCGATCTGGGACAGCGAAACGGAGCCGAACGATCGAGTGGGAGAGTCAACGAAGTTCGCGCCGCCGCTGGTGGCCAATGGCAAGGTCTATCAGGCAACTTACGACAACCAGATCGTTGTCTATGGCCTCGGCGCTCCGTCGGCGACTCCGATTCGCGATGTGCGGAGAACCGTGGTCTTTATTTACGCACCGCCAACTCAAGGCCAGGAGATGTTTCTGCGCGGCGGCTCCAAGGGCGGCGGGACGATTCGCATTCGTCACCGCAACTGGCTGAACGCACACACCGACACATACCGATGGGGCGATGCCTATCTTGACTGGGTCGGCGGCGAGTTTGGGCAGACGCAACCCGCGGGCCGTTATGGCGGCGGATCACCATTGGATTGGACGACGAGCCTCGCAGAGGGCCAGAATCAGCCGTATGTTTCGACGGCCGGAACGGGTATTGCCGACGAAAACACCTTTGGAGCCAACTACTGGATGCTCGACGTGGATATGGATTGCGAGCAGACATTCGACGATGGACAAGGACGAAAGTGGTTTGAGCTGAAGGCCTTCATGACTCCCGCGCCCGGCTGGGAGGACGATATTACGCAGACCAGCACGCCGCCGCCTCCCTACGCCTCGCCAAATCATCTGGCACAGTGCGGCATGATCAACGTCTTTGTCGCCAACTTTCCGGGCATTCCAGCGAGCCTCAACGCGAACGCGGCGCAGTTTTTCACTCCGAGTTACACTTATCTCTCTCCGCTGGACGAGCGCGGCGCATCGAACGATGTGCTGATCAACACTCCGTGTGTCTCACCGGGAGTGGAAAGACGCTGTGTGGGCAACCTTGCGCAGACCTGCCAGAGCGTCTCAGGCTGGAACTTTTTCCGCACAGCGCAGGATTGCGACGCGAGCTCAGCGGGTGGGAATTACGTTCAGATGTGCCAAAGATCCACAGGACAATGTTGCACTCCGGCCCGAGGAACAACCTGCCAGTGAACAGCGCACTGGCCATGGCCTTGTGCTTCGATGATGGGGCGCGGATTGGAACCCGGCGCAGTTCGTCCCCCTCAACCCAGACGGAGAACTTTTCATCATTCATACCGGATGCAATTTGTCTTCGGTCTTCGAGCCTGCCGGCTTTGCGCCAGCGGCTCGAAGATCGAAGAAGCTTGCACGGTGTCAAGCAACCGGCTGTGGGATTTCGACCATGGCAGGAAGCACGCTACGCAAAGCATCGAGCAAGGCTGCTATGTCCGCGGGCTTCAGGCGGCCGATGGTTCCGATGCGGAAACAGGGTTCAGTGGTGAGCTTGCCCGGATAAATCACAAAGCCGCGCTCGCTGAGCTGCTCGTAGAGCCGTTCAAAATGGAATTCGCTGCTATCGGGGTAGCGGAAGGTGGTGATGATGGGGCTTTGGTCCATTGGCGCGAGGTATGCCTGGAGACCTAACTTCGCTGTGCCTTTCAGCAGCAGCTCATGGTTAGCCCGATAGCGCGCGAGCCGGCCCGCTGGACCGCCCTCAGCGTCTAATTCGTCAAGCGCCTGATTGAAGGCAAGCAGCACATGAGTGGGAGGAGTGAAGCGGAACTGGCCATCGGATTCGAGTCCGGCCCATTGCGCATGAAGGTCGAGGCTGAGTGTGCGCGCGTTGTCTTTGGCCTCAAGCAGGCGTTCGCGACGCGCCAGCACAAAGCCAAATCCGGGAACACCCTCGATGCACTTATTGGCCGACGAGATGAGGAAGTCGATCTCGGCCGAAGCGAGATCGATTGGAATGGCGCCGAAGCTGCTCATGGCGTCGACGATGTAGACGGCGCCCGCCTCGCGCACGGCGGCACCGATCTCTTCGATGGGGTTGAGAATACCCGTTGTCGTCTCACAGTGGACGACCGCGACATGAGTGACTCCCTGCGACGAGGCAAGGCGCTGGGCCACCGCGGCAGGCGAGATGGTCTTGTTCTCGGCGATCTCAAGTATCTCGGTCGCAATGCCGTGGACGCGGGCCATCTGCGCGATGCGGCGGCCATAGGCTCCATTGACGAGAACGAGGAGCTTGCCGTTGCGAGGAATTGCGGAAGAGATGACGGATTCGATGGCGAAGGTGCCGCTGCCCTGCATGAGGACGCATTCGTAATCCACTTGTTTGGCCGTGGCGTTGCCGATCGCGACCAAACGCGCCCGGATGGAGCGGACGGCCTGAATGAATGCGCGATCGCGCGAGCCAACATCGTGAAGCATCGCAGACTTGACGGTGGCGCTGGTGGTCAGAGGACCGGGTGTAAAGAGCAACTTGCCGGGGACCGCAGCTCGCTGAGCTGCGTTGAGGCGCGCATCGATCTCATCCAGGACCGGTGCGAGCTGGGAAAGGTCATCGATAACGTAATGCGCTCCGGCGTCGCTAAGCTCGCGGCGCGCGCGAAGGAGGCGTTCTTTCTTTTCCTCCACAGAGAGGTTGTCGAACTCGGCCGGAGTCAGTCCGATCGCATTGCCTGTGCCAGCGACACCGATTGCCCACGAGCCGGCGTTCAGGCCCTCTTGAATGTCGGCAGGCGTATCGCCGATCTTGGCGATGGCAGCCATCGGATAGACACCCAGGCGAACAGCGCACTCATACATCATGAAGGGATGCGGCCGTCCGCCGCCTGCTTCGCCAGGCGTGAGGCTGCAATCGGGAGCGTATCCCTGATGCGCGGAGGACTCGAGAAGCATGTCGAGCATCTCGCGCGTGTAGCCGGTGGTAGAGCCGATCTTGAGGCCGCGAGCGCGCAGGCCGGCAACTGCCTCGGTCACGCCGGGGATCACGGCAGAGTAATCCATCAGGCAGGAGAACTGAAGTGGAATGAAAGCCTCGTACATCGCGTCTACATCGGCGTCGGTAGGAGCGAAGCCTTGCTTTTCGGCCCACACCTCGCGAATTCGCGGCATGGAGAGAATGCCGCGGATATGTTCTTTCTTGGGCAGTCCCATGTGGCGGCGCGTCTCCTGCTCACTGAGCTCGATGCCGCAAGAGGAGAAGAGGCGCTGCATCGTGCGCGCAGGCGCGACGCTGCCAAAGTCGACAGTTGTTCCGGCCCAGTCGAGTACAACGGCCTTTAGACGGTGGGCGCCGGAGAGTTGCGATGGAATCGAGGAATCGGAACAGTTCATTCAGGTCTCCAGATTTTTGGACGCATGCGTTTCGCCATCAGAAAGGGGAAGAGCGCGCAGCTTCGCGCGCTCTTCTCATGGACTTGCAGTGGGGTGTCAATAGGTCACGCGCAGCGACATCTGAATCGAACGCGGGCCGGCCTGTGAACCGGGCGTTCCATCCTGCTGCGAGGTGATCTGACCGAAGTGAGAACTGCCCACATTCATATTCGGGATGCCCCAATTGTTCACATTAAAGAGATTTGCAAATTGCGCCTCATAGTGAACGCCCAGCCGCTCGGTGAGATGGAAGGTCTTTCCGAGGGAGGTCGACAGAGTGGTCGTTTGAGGACCTTCGAGGATGCCAACGCCGCAGATGCCAAAGCGGCCGATGTCGCTGCCTGGGATCGAATAGTTGCTGGCGTTGAAGAACGCGTTGATCGAAGTGCTGAAGGCCGAGCTTGAGCCCGCGGTGCAATCCGGGTTCTGCTGCTTCACCGAACGGTTGCTGGGACCGGTGCCGGAGGGATCGGCGGTGCTTGAGTTGAAGTAGGGGGTCAGCCAGTTGCCCGAGTGCCAGAGCAGGATGCTTGACATGCTCCAGCCACCGATCAGCGCGTCGGTAGAGCGGTTCACATTGCCGGCGATCTCCTTGTTGCGGCCGAAGGGCAGCTCGTAGACCACCGTCGAAAGGAACTTTTTGCTCGGATCGTAGAAGGCATTGCCGGTTTCCGCCGCGATGTCGAAGAGGTTGAGCACGTTGTCGCCGTTGTCGCCCTGGCCGCCGACTGGAATCGCTCCGCTGGGCACAGCACCGAGTGCGTTGGTCTTGTTATAGGTGAAGGTGAAGGCGTTGTTGAAGGTCAGTGCGTGGCCCATGTTGCGATTCACTTCGAGAATCAGAGCGTCGTATTTGTCGCTCGGGCCGTTAGCGCGAGTCAGCACTTCGCGAAAGTTGGGGAAGTTGGCCCCGTGTGCGGCGCGATACTGCCAATAGCCCAGAGTGTTGGCGGGCACCTGATTCAAGTCGGGGCTGTAGATCAGATCGTAGGTATGCGAACCGATATAGGTAGCCTTGGCCACGCTTTTGAAGCCGATGTTTTGCTCGAAGCCCGCATTCCACTGGATCACACGCGGATCTTTCAGATCCCACTGATTGGCGCGGCGATAGCCGGGGCAGGAGGTCGGGCAAGGCGCAGGGCCTGCGGCGCCGCCGCCATAGGCGTTGGCCCAGGTCATGGAGCCCGCTCCGCCAGTCGGGTAGTAGGAACCGAAGTTACTGGTGTCTACGCCGAGCAGCGAATAGTTGACTGCGCCCAGCACCGGGACCGAGTACATTCCACCGCTGGCGCGGATCACCGTCTTTTTCGCGGGGCTCCATGAGATGCCGAGCCGCGGCTGGATGTTGGTCTTGTCAAGCTGGCGCAAAGAGGTTGGCAGCCCCACCGCAGAGTTCAGCACGAACTGGTTCTGGTAGTTCACCGCATTGTTGTCTACAGATGCCACCCACGCAGTGCTCAGTTTCTCGTTCTTGTCGTAGATGAGCTTGCCGTAATCGGGTGAACTCTTGAGGTAGTCGAAGTTGCCGAGTTGGTTACTGGCATCCTGGAATGCAAAGTTTAACTCTTCACGCACTCCCAGGGTCAGCGTAAGGTTGGCGAGGGGTTTGTATTCGGTTTGCGCAAACCAGTCGAGGTGGTGGCCATAGGGCTTGCCGTCTGGCCCGTTCTGCGCTTGGTCGGCTTCATCAAGGTAGCCCTGCACAAACTGTGCGGCAGCGCAGGCGTCGGGGTAAAGCTTCAGCTCGGCGGCAGGACAGACCTGGTCGCCGGTGATGTAATAGTCGCCGTATTCATCACCGACTTCGAAGGTGATGTTGTCCTGATAATTCACGCGGCGCCAGTCGACGCCGAACTTCGAGTTGAACTTCCCGTGCGTCCACGAAAGGTTATCGCCCACCTCCCAGATCCCGTTTTTGGTGTCGCGAGGATGGCCGTACATGTTAGTTGCGCCGCCCATCAGGCTGGCCACATAGAAGACCGGGACGCCTCCCAAGCCGTTGACCGGCGAACCAGGCAGGCCTTTGATGCCAAGCTGCTGAATAATCGAATTGCCTTGCAGCGCCTGCGGATAGGCATAGTTTTGGTTGTAGCGGGTATAGCCTCCGCGCAATTCGTTGACGAGGTTGTTTTCTAGGATCCAGTTATGCGAGATCGCTACATTCGTCGTGTCATAAAGCGTGGAGAAGAGCCCCATATTGGGATTGTAGCTCTCATCGCCCACTGCTCCCAGGGCGCCCGCCGAGGTGGCGTCGCTGCCTGTGCTGGTGATGTTGCGCTGCGTCACGCGCCCGAAGATGTGTTGCCGATCGGAGAAGTTATGGTCGATGCGCCCGTCGTAGCCGTTCGATGAAAAGGTGCCGGGCCATGTCTCGTTCAGGTTGTTTCCCGTCGTATCGATGTTCGAGCTGGCCGCATTCGAGCCCACCGGAGTGGGGAAGAAGTCCTGCATGATGGTGGCTGAGTCGGTGTTCACCGTGACCTTGTTGCCTGTGACGGGCTTTCCCGTGCTGGGATTGTAGAGTTGGAGACCGGGGACGCCGGAGAAGTCTCCCGACGCCCACTCGGCGGGCATCGTCTGCGTAGCGATCAGAGTGTTCTGATCGAGGCGCACACCCTCATAGTCGAAATAAAAGAACGTCTTGCTCTTGAAGATAGGTCCTGAGACCGCGGTGCCGTATGTGTTCGCCGACAGCGTGGGATTGAAGAGACCGATGCCGTCGGTAGCATCCCAGTCCTTGTTTGTGAAGTACCAGAAGCCGCTGGCGTGGAATGCATTGCTACCGCCCTTTGTGACCACTGTGAGGTCGGTGGGCTGCGCGAACTCGGCGCTGTTGCCCGAGGTGTTGACTCGAAATTCAGCGATGCTTTCGACAGAGGGAAGCGCGTTGGTGCTGGGACCGCCATAACGCACGTTCTGAACCGAGATGCCATCGACGGAGAAGGAGGTGGCTGTCGGCAACTGGCCTGCGAAGGTGAGGTTGCCGCCGGGATCCTGGCTGACCGTCGGTGTTACGGCTGCTGCCTGGATGGGACTGGGCGCGTTGGTGGCGCGGAAGTTCAGCGCCAGCGTGGCGATCTCCTGACCGCTCATCGAAGTCGAAGAGGTCAGATCTTCGCTCAACAGCGACTGGCCTCCATCAACAACGACCGTCTGCTGCACGCCCTTGACGGGCATGAGAATATCGGAGCGTGTGGTTTGGCGCGCCTGGACCACTACGTTCTTGTCCTCTGTCTGCGCAAACTGATCCGCAGTGACCTTGATCGTGTAGACTCCGGGGTCAACGTTGAGGAAGAGGTACTCACCGGTGTTGCTGGTTATCGCCTGCCGCGATTCGTTGGTCTCCTGATTGATCACTTCGACCTTCGCGTTGGAGATGATGGCCCCGCTGGGATCGCCTACTTTGCCCGTAATGGCGCCAAAGGTCGATTGCGCGGAGAGCCCGGAAGAGAGCGTGAGGCAGCTCAGCGCAAGCAGGCTAATCCAAAATGCTTGCATGGATGTTTGCAGTCTGGTTTTCACTTGGGATCCTCCTGAATTGGGAATGCAGATCAAAGAACGCCGGTCCGGTTCAGTTGGATGGCTGTGCCGGAATCCTGCTTCTTGTCTAGGCAGCGCTCGCAACGAGGTGCTCGCGTGTGCTTATGGACACACGCGACTTACCCAATGCCATATCTTTCCCCGTCGCGGCTTGTCTCAGATGATTGGCCCTTTACTGCGTTCAAGCTAGAGGCAATAAGTGAGAGTCTGATGATTCCCCGGTAAATGGCAGGTTAATTATCGAGGGTATTCATCTTTCATAAACATAGGCGTTAACTGGCTCATGCTAGCCTGCCGTTGTGATTCATGAAAACGCGGAGCCATGGGTCGCAGATTCTCCGCAAGAACGTGCCCGAGTAACTCAGTTCACTTTCTGGCACGGCGCTACCATCGCTCTGCTGACACTGGGTTACTCCGGGTATTACTTCTGCCGGTCAAATCTGGCCGTTGTGTTGCCGGAGCTCATCAACGAGTTCGCAAAGCACGGTCTCTCTGCGAGCCAGGCGCAGGTACGGCTGGGCTTGATCGCATCCGTGGGCACGGTGGCCTATGCCTTGGGCAAGTTCATCTTTGGCGCGCTGGCCGATGTGGCCGGTGGCCGCCCAAACTTTCTCGGTGGCATGGCGGGAGCGATTCTCTTCACAATTGTCTTTGCTGTAAGTGGCGGAATTCCGCTCTTTACTCTGGCATGGGTCTGCAATCGATTTTCCCAGGCAGCGGGATGGCCAGGATTGGTTAAGGTCTCGTCGCGCTGGTTCTCGTACTCGGCCTATGGTAGCGTGATGGCGATTTTGAGCCTGAGCTTTCTCTTTGGAGACGCTGCCTGCAGATGGGCTATGAGCGGACTGCTGGCGCATGGAGCCGGATGGCGCGAGGTGTTTTTCGCCTCCGCAGCTTTTTTGGGAGTATTGTTTATAGCGAATCTGCTGCTCTTGCGCGAGACTCCGCGGGAGCGCGGACTGCCCGACCCTGTCGAAAACCCGCTCAATGTTTTTGCCAACAGCAAAGATGAAAACGTTGAAGATCACAGGAACTGGGTGGCGATTGTCAGGCCGCTGGTCACATGTTTTCCGTTCTGGCTGGTCTGCCTGCTCTCGGTCGGCGCGACCCTATTACGGGAGAGCTTTAATCTCTGGATTCCCACTTACTTCGTGCAATCCGCCGGGCTTTCTCCCAGCCACGCGGCATCGAGCAGCGCGCTCTTTCCTCTCTTCGGCGGATTTGCTGTGTTGCTGGCAGGCGTGGTGAGTGACCGGCTGGGGCTCAATGGACGCAATCTGGTAATGGTTCTTGGCATGAGCGCGAGCGCGATCAGCTTGCTGGTTCTCGCCGGCTTGCCGCAAGGCGTCGAACCATCGACGCAGATTTTTCTTGTAACTCTTATTGGTGTTTTGCTCCTAGGTCCTTATTCCTATCTGGCCGGCGCTATGTCGCTCGATTTCGGAGGCAAACGCGGCAGCGCTACCGCGGCGGGAATCATCGATGGATTCGGCTATCTCGCCGGCTATCTCTCAGGAGATACCGTGGCCCGCATTACGGTGACCTTTGGATGGAGCGGCGCCTTCCGCGCGCTAGCTGCAATTGCGATACTAACTGCATGTATCGCAATGCTTTTGATGTTGCGCCAATCGAGAGCGGTCAAGGCCTGATTCCGGGATCGATCATTCTTCGATGAATTTCGAGATCATGCCTGAGCCAAACCTCGCAACAGGACATTCTCTTGCTACTGTTCGCGATCTCGACTTATCGTGTCAACCAATCGATTGCGTCAGCACGTGTGCGTATCACCTCACAACTGGCGCAACGGAACTGACGTCCGCAGGTTGCTGTTAGATTCCCGCGCCCAATTCGAGCAACTGTTCCGCAGTCGCACTATCTTTGAAGACTCGGATGGCCTGTGGACTGAGGAAGATTCTCTGGCCCTCGGCGAGATCCAGGGCGCGGAATTGCGCCTTGGAGACCTCGACCGCAACGAGGCTGCTGAGTTCGCTCACCTTGACGTCAAGGCGAACCTGGGGTCCGGCGGCATGGACACGCTCGATAGTTGCCGCAAGCGTACGACTGCCCTCGGGAGGGGTGCGGAAGACCTCGAACTCATGGGGGCGGACGAAACCGATGTTGGATGCGGCGTGACCGGGTTGTGCGTTGCCGGCCGAAGGCGAGAGGTCGGCAAGTAACCGACCGTGGAAGAGATTCACGTTGCCGAGGAAGTTGTAGACGAAGGGCGAGACCGGGTGGTCGTAGATATCCTGCGGGGTTCCGAACTGTTCGAGAGAGCCGTGGTTAAGAATGGCGACTCGGTCGGCGACTTCAAGCGCCTCCTCCTGATCGTGCGTGACTAGAATCGTGGTGACGTGCAGTTCGTCGTGGACACGGCGAAGCCAGTTACGAAGGTCTTTGCGGATCTTCGCGTCCAGCGCGCTGAAAGGCTCGTCGAGCAGCAGAACGCGTGGACGTACGGCCAGGGCGCGGGCCAGGGCGACGCGTTGGCGCTGGCCGCCGGAGAGTTGATCTGGGTACATGCGCGCGTAGGAATCGAGTTGGACCAGAGAAAGAAGTTCTTTGACCCTCGCCTCAATCTCGCGCCGCGATGGGCGCAGCCGGCCGCGCAGAACGCGCAGACCGAAGGCGACGTTCTCGAGAATTGTCATGTGGCGGAAGAGCGCGTAGTGCTGAAAAACGAAGCCGATGCCCCGTTGCGCCGGGCTGAGGCTGGTGGCTTCTTCATCGTGCAGATGGATGGCCCCGCTGTCAGGCGACTCGAGGCCGGCGACGATGCGCAACAGGGTCGTTTTTCCTGAGCCAGAGGGCCCAAGAAGAGCGACCAGTTCACTGTTCTCAATCGTGAGCGAGACGCCGTTGAGGGCTTTGAAGCTTCCGTACGATTTGTGAATCTGCTCGATGACTATGCTCATTCTGCAGTTTCCTTTTTGGCGTTGGAACGATGGACTTCAGTCGATAGTTCCATGGCCTTCTTGACGACAAGCGTGACGACCGCGGCAAGAGACAGCAACGAGGCGGCGGCGAAGGCTGCTGTGAAGTTGAACTCGTTGTAGAGCATCTCGACAGCCAGCGGCATGGTCACTGTAAGTCCGCGGATGTGGCCGGAGACGACCGAGACGGCGCCGAATTCGCCTATCGATCGTGAGGCTGCGAGCACGGCTCCGTACAGTAACGACCATTTGATGTTTGGCAGTGTAACGCGCCAGAAGATACTTGCCGGGCCGGCGCCCAGCACTACTGCGGCTTGCTCCTCGTCGCTGCCTTGGGCCTGCATGAAAGGTATGAGCTCACGCGCGACGAAGGGAAAGGTGACGAAGACCGTGGCCAGGACGATGCCGGGAACCGCGAAGATGACGTGCAGGTTGTGGTCGCTGAGCCAGTGACCGAACCAGCCATGCAGGCCGAAGACTTCGACGTACATCATGCCCGCGACGACAGGGGAGACGGCGAGCGGAATATCGATGAGTGAGACCAGCAGTTTTCTGCCGATGAAATCGAAGCGAGTGATAGCCCAGCTTGCGGCGATACCGAAGGTCACGTTCAGAGGCACGGCGATGGCGGCGACCCAAACCGTCAGCTTGAGCGCCGAGGCAATCTCCTTCGTGCGAATGGCTGCTACGTAAACTCGCCATCCCTGCGCGAAGGCCTGCGCGAAGACGCTGACCAGTGGCAGCACCAGAAAGACGGCTACGAAAACCAGCGCAGCGAAGACCAGCAATACCCGCGCGAGGATAGTAGAGGCATGAGGGTTGCTCTCGTCCTTCGAGCGAAGTCGAACGATGGCGCTCAAATTCTCTCTCCTCTGCGGGCCTGAAGCCGCCACTGGAACAGATTCAAGGCCAGCATGATCGCGAAAGAAAGCGCCAGCATGGCGACGGCGATGGCCGAGGCGCCAACATAATCAAACTCTTCAAGCTTGGTGACGACGAGCAGGGCGGCGATCTCCGTCTTCATGGGCATGTTGCCGGCTATGAAGATCACTGAGCCATATTCGCCGGCGGCGCGCGCAAAAGCCAGTGCCGTTCCCGTCACCAAGGAAGGGAGACAGACCGGCGCGAGGATGCGCGAGAAAAGCTGCCAGTTGCCGGCGCCGAGGCTTGCAGCGGCCTCCTCCATGGCGACATCGATATCTTCGAGGACCGGCTGAACACTCCGAACCACAAAGGGAAGACCAACAAAGGCCATGGCCAGCGAGATGCCTAGTTGCGTAAAAATGATGTGCACTCCATGCGGCTCGAGGTACCGGCCGAGCCAGCCAGATCGTGCGTAGAGCGTCGTCAGTGAGATGCCTGCGACGGCGGTGGGCAGCGCGAAGGGAAGATCGATGAGGGCGTCGACGATGCGCCGGCCCGGGAAGTCGTAACGCGCCAGCACCCAAGCCACGAGAAATCCAAATGCCGCGGCGGCCAGCGCGGCAAGCAGCGCGGACTCCAGAGTTACACGGCAGGCCGCGAAGACGCGCGGCGTTGCAATGGCATGGAGAAACATCGCCAAGCCGCCGCGCAGGCTGTGCAGCAGAATGGCCACTAGAGGCAGCAGCACGATAAGCGTGAGATAAATGAGCGTGTAGCCGAGGCTCAAGCCAAAGCCGGGCAGCGGCGAGGCCTGCCGGAATGGCCTCGCCAGCTTGCGTGCGCGATGCGTCATCTGGGTGGCCTACTTGGAGATAATCTGATCGAAGTACGCGCCATCGGCAAAGTGCTTTGACTGAGCATTTGCCCATCCTCCTGTGCCTTGCTGGATGGTGAAGGAATTCACCTTGGGGAACTGCCATGCATACTTTGCCGCCACGCTCTTGAGCTCTGGACGATAGAAATATTTTGCCGCCAGTTCTTGCGCCTCGGGCGAGTAGAGATACTCAAGATAAGCGCGCGCCAACTTCTCGGTGCCGTGCTTCCCGGCAAATTTGTCGACCACGGCCACTGGGGTTTCGGCAACGATGGTCTGCGAGGGCACGATCAACTGGAACTTATCCGGCCCCTCGTCCTTAAGCGTAAGCAGCGCCTCGCTCTCCCAGGCAATGAGCACGTCGCCGATGCCGCGCTGGACAAAAGTGGTTGTGGAGCCGCGCGCGCCGGTGTCGAGCACAGGCACGTTGCCGTAGAGCTTCTTCATATATTCGCGGGCCTTGGCTTCGTCGTTGCCGGAGGTGCGCAATGCATAACCCCACGCGGCGAGATAGTTCCAGCGCGCGCCGCCAGAGGTCTTGGGATTGGGCGTGATCACCTGAATGCCCGGCTTGATCAGGTCGCTCCAGTCGTGAATACCCTTGGGATTGCCCGCGCGGACCAGAAACACAACCGTCGAGGTGAATGGCGTGCTCTGATCGGGGAACTTCGAGGCCCAGTCTTTGGCGAGCAGGCCTGCGTTTGCGATGGCGTCGATGTCATAGCCGAGAGCCAGCGTCACGACATCGGCCTCAAGGCCGTCAATCACCGCGCGGGCCTGCTTGCCACTGCCGCCGTGCGACTGTTGAATGACGACGTCCTGACCGGTAGTGGATTTCCAATGGGCGGCAAAGAGCTGGTTGTAATCCTCGTAGAACTCGCGTGTGGGATCGAAGGAGACGTTCAAGATATGGACCTGCGCCTGCGCCAAAGCCGGGCGAGCGAGCACAAGAAGCGCCAAGAAGAGAGAAGGGATGATGGCGGCGCGGCGGAGAAGGTTCAACACGATTTTTGACTCCATTCTTTACTTGTTGGAATGCAATGTGATGATGCGTTGGAACCGGCTGCCTTCCGTTTGGCAGAGGCCACCAAAACAATCCTCGAGAAAGTGTTTGGAGCACCGGGCGGGAATTGAACCCGCGAGTACTGGTTTTGCAGACCAGCGCGTTAGCCACTTCGCCACCGGTGCTCATTTGCGACCGCTCGAATGAAGTTGAGCAATCAGAACTGTTCGTTGCAGAAATGAAAAACCCACCAGCCGTTCGGCGGGTGGGTCGTATGGGATCAGAACCGACTTCTGAAGCTATCCCTCGCTACACACCCGCCTGATGCCGATAAGACAGCAGCAGCAACATGTGGCGCGGGTGTTAGGTGCGAGCTTCAATTTCATCTCTCTTTCACAGTAACGGACCATTACGGTTCCTTACAGAGTAACTTCAATGTAAACGGGCCTGTTTCCCTTGTCAATAGAATTGCTGTCATTTTCCGCACTTGCAAAACGCAACTCTGCAGCGGATCGGCGCATTGACTCGGATCCGGGGCCGCTGTTGATTCATCGATCCGGTAAAGCGCGCCGACAGATTGAACGGGTCTGCCGGCGCCGAAAGGGAATTACGTACGCTACTGAAGGGTAACCGAAACCTTGTCGATTATTCCGGTGAAGCGGTAGGGCGATCTGTACTCCAGACTGACGGGCGAACCAAGATCGCTGCCTACGTCGAGGGTTTCCCCGGCGGCGTAAACACTGGAGAACTGCGCCTGACCGGCCGGAGCGCCGTTGATCGAGAGTCGGACCGATCCGGAGACAGGGCCGCGGTTGGAGAAGCCGGGAGAACCGACCGGCTGCGATGCGGCTACAGCCGCTGGATCGGGCTTGACTACCAACTCGATGTGCTGCAGCCCGGGACGCAGGGTCTGAGCGGCGACGAGTTGATCGCTGTGGTCGTTGGCGACGTTTACTTCATAGTAAACGCGGTTGTTTTTTACAAACAGGCTCAGGCCGCCGAGCTCGCCGCCGTCCGCGAGAATGACGCCCTCGGCGCCGTCCGGTGGAATGATCACGTCGGCCGAGATGGTGTAGGCGTGGCCGAAGAATCCCGGCGCATAGCGCAGAGGCACGCGCTCGTCGCCGGAGCGGTAGACAAACTGGGTCTTGTCGCGCTGGGTAGCGTCGAGAGGCGAGGAGCGGGCAGGCAGAATTGGGTACGCGTGATTGCGCGTTGCCTCTTCGTCAAAGACCTTGATGAGCTCCTTGAGTTTCTCCGGATACTTGTCGGCGAGGTTGTGAGCTTGGGCCGGGTCATCGCTCAGGTTATAGAGTTCCCATGGGTGAACGTCAATGTCCTTGTCGGACTTGGGAGCAAAGAAGTTCGGCTCCCATGTGGAGTGGAAGCGATTGCCGGCCCACCATCCGTCTTTGTAGACGCCGCGGTTGCCGCTGGTGGTGAAGTACTGGAGCGTGTGGCGCGTGGGAGCGTTGGGGTTGTCGAACGTATAGGTCAGGCTCTTGCCTTCGAGGGGGATCTGTTTGACACCGTCGATCTCGTCAGGGAGCTTAATCCCAGCGATGTCATAGATGGTTGGGGCAATGTCGTTGACGTGGGCGAACTGGCTGCGCACGCCGGGCTTGATGTGGCCGGGCCAGTTGACGATCAAAGGGTCGGTTGTGCCGCCAAGGTGCGAAGCGTCTTGCTTGGTGCCTACCCAAGGCGAGTTGAGGGCCCAGGCCCAGGCGGCGGCGTAGTGGTTCATGTAGAGCTCGCCGCCGAGCAGTTCGGCAATGTCGTTGCGTTCCTCGATGGTCTTGGGTTTGCCGTTTATGTCGCGAGCGTCGTGGCCTTCGAGGCCGCCTTCGGCGCTTGCACCGTTATCTCCAATGATGGTGAACACAATTGTGTTGTCGGCCTTGCCTTCGTCGCGAATGGCGTCGAGCAGACGTCCAACTTCATAATCGGTCTGCTCCAGGAATCCAGCGTAAACTTCGGCCTCATGAGCGAGCAACTTCTTCTGGTTGCCGGTGAGCGAGTCCCAGGCCGGCAGGCCGTCGGGACGCGGTGTGAAGTCGGCGTTGGCGGGAATCAAGCCCTCGGCCTTCTGCCGGTCGAAGACTTCCTTTCGAAGGACGTCCCAGCCGTGGTCGAAGTGGCCGCGGTAGTGCTCGATCCACTGCTGAGGAACCTGATGCGGCTCGTGTGTGGCGCCGGTGGCGAAGTAGATGAAGAAGGGCTTGTCGTTGGCCACGGCCTCGTGCTGGTGCAACCACTGGATCGCGTGATCGGTGATGTCAGTGGTGAAGTGGTAGCCCTCCTTCGGCGTCTTTGCGGGCTCGACCGGCGTGGTGTCGTTAAAGACGCGGGGATAGTACTGATCGTCGGCGGCCTGATTAAAGCCGTAAAAGTGCTCGAAGCCGAGTCCGGTCGGCCAATGGTTGAAGGGGCCGGCGGGGCTGACCTCCCACATCGGCGTGTTGTGCCACTTGCCGTAGGCCGAGGTCGAGTAGCCGTTTTCCTTCAGAACTTCGGCGATCGTCGCTGCGCTCTTGGGAATCACGGTGGTGTAACCGGGATACGGCGCCGACCACTCGGCGATGGAGCCGAAGCCGACCTGGTGATTGTTGCGGCCTGTCAAAAGGGCTGCGCGCGTGGGCGAGCAGAGGGCGTTCATGTGGAAGCTGTTGTAGCGAAGGCCGGTGTTGGCCAGCCGCTCGAAGTTCGGCGTATTGATGGGACCGCCGAAGGCGCTGCTGGCGCCGAAGCCCACGTCGTCAATGAGAATGACGACGATGTTGGGCGTGCCGGCGGCAGCCTTGGGCTGCTCGGGCCAGGATTGCGCGGGCGGTTCATGCACCGGCGCCGTTGGCCAATTCGGTTTTGCCTGGTTCTCCTGAGCCCCGGCGGATTGCCAGGAACTGAACGCCACGGTTCCGCTCAGCATGAGTCCAACTCTTTGCGTAAGATTCATCGAACAGTCTCCATTCGAGCAAGTGAATTCAGAAAAACGTGGTTGTTTTGCCAGCCTGGGAACTGGCGCATTGACGGCGGCTTTCAGCGCACAGGGAAGCCGGCGGCGATCGAAGAAGCTAGACCCGCGCATAGGTGTGTACGGCGGCAGAACCGGCGGCGCCTCTGCGCGACCGCGCCCACTCCATCACTCGCGCCGGCGCTCCATTATTCCTCAGTTCGTTGGCCATGAAGCGCATATAGGGGTCGATGTGATGGAAGAAGTGCTTGTAGCCTGCGCACAGATAGTTGAGCCCATACTCACCCGACGCCGTCGTCGTGAAGCGATGCTTGGGGCACTCGCCGTTGCAGGCAAAGCGCACATCGCAACTTTGGCAATCGGAAGGAAGCGATGTGGACTTTGCTTTGCCAAAGCGCGCCTGCTGCGGCAGTTCAAGCAACGTGCTCAGATGCCGATCCATGATGTTGCCCAGGCGGTTTTCGGGATAGACGAAGTGATCGCATGAGTAGAGGTCGCCGTTGTGCTCGACGGCCAGCGCCCGGCCGCATTCGGAAGCGAAGACGCAGAGCGACTGCGGCATGCCGTACCAGGATTCCAGAGCCACGTCGAAGATCTGCACGAAGATGCGCCCTACATCCTGGACGACCCATGCGTCGAAGACCTGTTGCAGAAACCGCCCGAACTGCAAGGGCTCGACAGACCACTCGGATACCTGCGTTTTCTGCCGCGCGTACGGCTTGAGCAACACAAGGCCATTCGGGTCGGGCTCATCAGCGACTTGCTCGACGATCGGAATGAATTGCATGTACTTGCTTCCGATCTGCTTCAGGAAGCGGTAAACGTCGTGCGCGCGATAGGAGTTCTTGCGATTGATGACCGTGAGCGTGTTGAATTCCACGCCGTGCTTTTTCAAAACTTCGAGTCCGCGCATGACGCGGGCAAATGTTGGTTGGCCGCCCTTGTCCTTGCGATAGGCGTCGTGTAACTCTTCCGGGCCATCGATGGACAATCCGACAAGAAACCGGTTGCGGGCAAGGAATTCGCCCCACTTGTCGTCGAGAAGCGTGCCATTCGTCTGGAAGGCGTTCTCGATCTTTTTCCCTCGGGCGTATTTTTTTTGAAACTCCACAACCTGTTCGAAATACTCGACGCCGAGCAACGTCGGCTCGCCGCCCTGCCAGGCGAATTGAACAGAATCGAGCGGATGGCTCTCGATGACCTGGCGCACGTAGCTCTCAAGCACCTCGGCACTCATGCGGAACTCTCGGCCTTTGCCGCGATAGAGGTTCTCCTTCTCGAGGTAGTAGCAATAAGTGCAATCCAAATTGCAGATTGGCCCATGCGGCTTGGCCATGATGTGAAACGGCTTCATGCGGCGATTCCTGAATGCGGCAAAAGGGCCTGTTGGCCCGGAGAACCAAATCACGAGTCAGATTCTTGGGTAGGCATAACCTTGTTCAGGATTCCAGCAGGTCAGCGTAGTACCGCGAGATCGCTCGGCTGTCTTAGCGGAAGACAGGGCGACAACAACAACCGCAGAGATGAAAGATGACTTTCATGAGCTGACATCGACGGTAGTTCTGGCGAACTTCCGTAAGTTGTTCCGATATTGCATGGAATTGTTAATTGTGTCAATGTTGTCGCGCATTGTGAGATGGTGTTGACAGATTCCAGATTCTATGGCGTCATAAGCTTCATGCAAGATTGGATGCTTATCGACGCAGTTGTTCTCTCCAACGCACCGGCCCTCCGCCGGGCGCATGGCTGTTGTTGATCCCCACGCATCGAATCTCCCCAACGACAAACTGAGAAGCGCTCGGCCTGCTCCGCATTCGCTGCCTGAATCCTTCGATTTGCCGCGCAACGCTGCTCCAGGCGCCTGCAAGAGACAATTCTCCACGCATTCCCCGAGGAGTATGCAAAGTGTATTTATCGGATAGCAGATTGTGTTGTAGCTGACCCTCGCCTCTCGATAAGCGGGATCGGCCCTTCAAATCGGCCTGCATTGAGCACAATCACATGGCGCACGGCCGCGGTCGTTCGCCGTCAATCGCGCGATCGTCAGGCGATCGCACTTCGGAGGCAATGATGTCAGCAAACAACAAGTGCCTAGCTTTCTCTCGGCAGCGAGGCGCAAACCGTCGAAGTGCAGGACAACTCCGCTCAGGTTTTGCAAACCGAGACCTCTGCTGTTGAGAACCTGCGAACGGAAGAGGCGGGTAAGAGATCTTCCGCTCAACGGCCGCAACTTCAATGAGCTGTTTAGTCTGGGCGCGCGCGATACCGACGACAACCCAAACCGTCAGCATTCCCTAACCGGAGACGAAAGGATTCTTATGAACGAGAAGAGCATACTGAAGGCGTTTACGTCGGCACTTCTGATGGCGACGACTGCGAAACTTACGCTGCATGCGCAGCAAACACAGCCCTACCATGGCGCTGTCGGCAGAACACTCGCCGAATCGAAGGAATGGTGGCCTGAGCCCGTCAAAGCTCCGGCCGGCGCTCCCAATGTCGTCTGGATTCTGATCGACGATGTGGGCTATGGGGCCTCCGAGACCTTTGGCGGGTTGATCAAAACACCCACCTTTGACGAGCTTGCCAACAACGGGCTGCGCTACACGAACTTCCATACCACGGCTATCTGCGCGCCCACGCGCTCGGCTCTTCTGACGGGCCGCAACAGCGCCTCGGTACACGAGTCCGGCTTCTCGCACACGATCATGTCCGCCGGATTCCCCGGCTGGGACGGACGCGTTCCCGCGACCGCCGGAACCATTGCGGAGATTCTTCGCGACAACGGGTATAACACATTTGCCGTTGGCAAATATGGCATCACTCCCGACGAAGAGGCAACCGACGCAGGCCCATTCGATCATTGGCCGACAGGAAAAGGCTTCGATCACTTCTTCGGCTTCCTCGGCTCGCAGACCGACCAGTACAAACCCGACCTCGTTGAGGATCAGGCGCACGTGCGTCCCGACGGTCGCCATTTGAGCGACCAGATCACCGACAAGGCGATCTTCTATATCGATCGCCAGAAGAAGGTCGCGCCGAACAAGCCGTTCTTCCTCTACTATGCGCCGGGCGCGACACACGCGCCGCACCAAGTGGATAAATACTGGAGCGACCAGTACAAGGGCAAGTTCGACAAAGGGTGGGACGCCTATCGCGAAGAGGCGTTCGAGCGGCAGAAGAAACTCGGCGTCATTCCCGCCAACGCGGTGCTGCCCGACCGCAATCCCAACATCAAGGCTTGGGACGGTCTAACGCCGGAGGAGCAGAAGCTCTATGCGCGCTTCATGGAAGTCTATGCGGGGTATCTCACGTACACCGACTTCGAGATTGGTCGTCTGGTCAATCACCTCAAGGAAACCGGCCAGCTTGACAACACTCTGATCTTCATCTCCATCGGCGATAACGGCGCCAGCAAAGAAGGCACGTTGAATGGAACTGTCGATCGGGGCTTGTTGCAAAAGCCGCTCGGCGAAAAAGAAAACATCGATTACAACTTGAATAAGATCGGAGAAATCGGCACGCCCGAAGCCACCAACGGAAACTATCCGCTGGGCTGGGCGCAGGCCGCCGACACGCATTTCAAGTTCTGGAAGCAGGACGCGAACTCGGAAGGCGGCACGCACAATCCGCTCATTGTCTATTGGCCGAAAGGCATCAAGGACAAGGGCGGAATCCGCGCACAGTACGGCCATGTGATCGATCTTCTTCCCACCACGCTCGACCTGATTGGCATCAAGGCTCCCGATGAGATTCGCAGTGTTCGTCAGCAGCCCATCGAGGGTTTCTCGTTTGCCGACTCACTCAATAACGCCAACGCGCCGTGGCATCACACCGAGCAGTACTACTACATCTTCGGTGCGCGCTCCATCTACAAGGATGGCTGGAAGGCCGAGCTTGCTTACCCGAGCAGCTTTATTACGGGAAACGCGGCCAGCAGCCAGCAATTCGATGAAAATGCCTGGGAGCTTTACAACCTGAGCGACGATCCTACCGAGCGTATCGACCTCGCAAAGAAGTATCCGGAGAAACTAGCGGAGCTGAAAGGCGAATTCGAGGCGCAGGCCCAGGCTCATCATCTTTATCCGCTCATCACCTGGGACGATGTATTCAACGGCGGTATTCACCGGACTCCCGGCTCGAAGTCATTCGCCGAAGCCGTGAGGGACGTGACTAAGAGCGGCGAGAATCAATAGCCGCTGTCGTGACAGGCCTGGCCGGCGGCACTCCCCGCTTCCGGCCGGGCTCCAAGTCTCTCGTCAGCCGAAATCGGTTGTTCTCGATCGGCTCCGGAGAGAACGCGATTTGCCTTTCGCAACGATCGGTTGGATTGCTATCACTCTCTCTGTTGTTAGCCTGCTATTCACATTTCCGCCCATCGGCGATCTTTTTCGGTCGTCGGGCTGCTGACATGACGCGTGGCTTCTCTTTCAAGAGAAGGTAAAACAGGTCTCAGACCGAATGAATTCGTACCAAGTGCGGGTCTGGAGACCCACACGGCCGCCGGTCAGAAGACCAGCGCTACAGATACAGAATCATGCGGTCAGAGAACTAGTGGACCATCTGGGCGTTAAGCCATTCCGATCGGATTAGGTTGGGTAGTGCAACCCTTCATCTTCCACCAATCTTCGGAGACCAACACCCCACGCCCCTCGGATGACCTAGTCATCCATGACCGACGTAAGACGCGCTACTGTGTCAGCGTTATGGTGGCGCTGCTTGACCCGGATGCGTAATCTGTTCCTCCCGCGTAGGTGGCGGTGATGGTTTGCTTTCCGACGGGAAGCGCTGAGGTCGCGTAGCCGGCCTGTCCGCTAGCGTTCACCGGTACGTTTGCGAGCAACGTGGAGCCGTCGTAGAACGACACCGCTCCATTATTGTTGGGCGCGCCTGCGCTCCACGATGCGACCGACACCGAGAACGTGATGGTGGTTCCAGCCTTGGCATAGTACGTCGATGGAGTGAGCGAGACAGTCACGGGCGCCAACGCGACCGTGAAGTTCTCGACCTGCGGCGTAGCGGCAGCATAGTTCGTTTGTTGCGCGTAGCCGATCGCAACGCTATGGCTTCCGGCGATGGGAGTAGTAACAGTGAACTGAGCGGTTCCCCCGCTGAGCGGAACAGCGACTGACGCTCCGCCGTCGTAGCTATAACTGATGTTGCCCTGCGCCGGCCCGGCGGTGGAACTCACATTTACCGTGCACTGGTAGTTGCCGCCATACGGGAACGATGAGTTCCAGCACGAGGCAGACATTTTCACTGAGACGGGGTTGACTGTAAGTACCGTCGGACTCGAGGTTCCCGCTAGGTTGTTAGTGTCTCCCGAGTAAACGGTGCTGATCGAATGAGCGCCAGCATTTAGACCGGGGGAGATGTACCAGTAGGCGCAGCCGTTGCTGCCAAGGGTCAGGGTTGTCAGTGTCGTTGTGCCATCCACAATCCGTACCGTACCCGTTGGCGTTGCCTTAGTTGCTCCCGAGACACAGGTTGTGACGTTGGTGGCACCGGGATAGGTGAGTTGCGTGCTGGCGAACTGAACCGAGATCGCTGTGTCGTAAACATTCAGAGCCAAGCTGGTAGAAGAGCCGAGATGATTTGCATCACCCAGGTACTGCGCAGAGATGGTGAGCGTGCCCGAAGCTGGCGGTGTGAATATACACGTCGCCACGCTGGCATTGTTGAGAGTTGAGGTACACAGCGTGGTTGAACCGGAGAGGAAGACAACCGTGCCTGTTGGCTGCACCGCGCCGGTGACGGTCGCTGTCAGCACGTCTGGCTTGCCTTGCACGGCGGGGTTGGGGTTTGCCGAAAGCGCGATGGCGCTGGATGCCGGATTTACGATCAACTGCACAGTTTGCGTCACGGGTCTGTAGTCGGTGGTATCGCTGGGCGTGAAGGATACAGAGAGCGTCTGCACTCCTGCGCCGAGGACGGCTCCTGCCGCCGGCGAATACACCAGCGTGCCGCCGACGTTCGCGCTGGAATCCAACTGTGTGCCGCTCAATGGAGTACCGTAGGTGATCGCTGCAGGGGTGGGCCAGGTGATGACCGGCGTTGCCTGACCGACGATAAGCGCCGCGATGGAAGAAGTTGCCGGAGCGTAGCCGTTGGTGCTTGTGTATGCGGCCGAGACGGTGTGAGATCCCGCGGTCAGTCCTGTCACCAGCGCCGTTGCTTGTCCGGTCACCAGCGTGGCATTGTAGGTCGATGTGTCCACAGTAAACTCCACTGTGCCTGCCGGTGTCACCGATGTGCCTGTGACCGTTGCACTCAGCGTAATCGCCTGACCGAAGACGGGCGATAGCGGTGAGAAGGCGCCGAGAGTGATCGTCGAGGCCGGCGGTGCGGAAGGACCGGTAAGGGTCAGCTGCACCGAAGAAGGATTCGAGAGCGTGGCGTTCGTCAGGTTGCCATTGAACGTGACTGTGTCGGTTGTGGCTGCGAAAGTTGTTGGCGTGTATGCGGCCGTGAACGCGCACACTCCGCCGATGGAGAGCGTTCCAGCTCCGATTGGATTCAACGTGCAATCGGTGGAGGTGGTTGGCGTCAGGCTGTAATCGTTTGTATCGGTCTGAGTGAGCGACGTGCTGGCAAAGCTTTGGTTGCCCGATTCGAGCAGATTTGCCGTTTGCGGAGCCTCGGAGGCGCTGAATTGCACATAGCCCTGCGTCCTCATCAGCTTGAGCACGCCACCCGCAGAACCGGTGTAGAGATCTCCAGCGGAGTCGATAGCGAGTGTCCAAGGAGCGACGCTAGCCACGGTGAACGGCGCGCTGTTGCTGCTGGCCGGCACCGCAAGAATTTCGGCGCTATCAGCGATGAGCAGGTTGTCCGCGGCATCGGTCAGTGCCGCCGACGGTGCAACAGCAGGTGTGTTTATTGTTGTCGCTGAGTTAGTTTGTTGGCTGTAGCGGTAGATCGCGGGGCCGCCAGGATCGGCCACGAGCAGGTTGCCGTTGGGGTCGATGGAAAGGCCTGACGGCGCGGCGAGAGTTCCCAGAGCTAGTGTGCGCTCAGAGTTTGTGATCGGATCAATCTCGTATACGAGCTTCGCCGACGAGTCCGAGACGTAGAGATTGTTCAATGCATCCACCGCAAGACCCGCAGGCGTAGTGAACGCGAATGGCAACAAGTTCGTCACCCCGGCGGGTGAGATTGCGGTTACCGTGCCCGCAGCGGTGTCAGCCACGTATACGTAGCCGCGCGGATCGACAGCGATCGCGCCCGGCGCTTGCAGCGTCGCCAGAGATGTACCAGCAGCTGAGCTGCCCTGCGACTGAGAGGCCGATCCAAACAGCAATAATTGTTTGCTGTTTGAGTCGGACACGTACACGTTGCCCGCATTATCTGTTGCGAGCCCTGCGACCGCGAGGGCTGAGCCGAATCTGATTTGGGTTGCGGGGTCAACCGTTGCGCCCGCGCCGACCCCGAATCCGGTGAGGCCGAGGAAGGCCGTGTTGGTTTCTGCACTACTGACCGTAAGCGCCGTTGAGCGCGCACCCGGCATTGCAGGCGTAAAGCTCGATGTGATGAGACAATCGGAGGTAGTGTCGGCGTTTATGGTGCATGACGGCGTAGTCAGAGACCACTCGGTGGAATTGAACGCAACTCCGTTGCTGCCGGCCAAAGTGTCGCCCGCGGAAAAGTGCAATTCGATGGGCTGAGTCGTAGTGTTTCCTGTCGCAGCGGCCGACGAAGCCAGTCCGGTAGTGACCTTGCGAATACGCGCGTTGAGAGTATCTGAAATGTAGACGTTGCCCAGCGGATCTGTCCCCACACCGATTCCGTTGCCGCCGGTACCAATCACTGCCTGCGTCGCTGGGCATCCGTCACCGAACTTGTCAGTCGCGGTGGAGCAGTTGGTACTCGTTTTGCCGGCAATGGGCCGGATATAGGCGGTGTGGCTATCAAGGAACCAGATCGCGCCATTGCCATCGGAGATGTAGATGTTGCCGCCGGTGTCGATGGCGAGTTTTTGTGGGCTTAGAGTTACATTCGTGGCCAAGGTGGGATAGGGACCTGACGAGCTGCCGCCACCAGCGATGGTGTAGATGAATCCGTTTTGCGGCGAGGTAATGCCCAGCGTCCCCAATAGCGCGTCGAGTGGCGAACTGGTTCCGCAGGTAACGCAAATTACGCGAATCTTCGCCGAGTCGGCGATATAGACATTTAGATTCGCATCGGTCATCACGCCTTGCGGATTGTTAATGGTAGCCGATGTCGCCAGTCCACCGTCTCCCGTCGACGATGCTGTACCCGTGCCGGCGAAGGTGTGAATAGTACCCGCAATGTCGATCATGCGGATCTTGTTGTTGGTCGTGTCGGCGATATAGATATTGCCAATCGTGTCGGCCCACACTCCGCGTGGCGCATTTACCTGGGCAAGAGGTGCAGGTGCGCCATCGCCAGCCGCCCCTGCGGTACCGGTGCCCGCAACCAGGTAAAGCAAGCCGTCTTTCACACTCACCTTCAATACTTCCTGCGTGTTGTAGCCGGCGATGTAGATGTTGCCTTGCACATCAGATGACACGCCGCGTGACTTGTTCAGACTGACCTGTGTTGGAACGCAACCGACCGTGGCCGTGGGAGCGCACGTTGTTCCGCTAACCCTGCCGGCAAAGTCGGTAATGACGCCGTTGGGCGCGATGCGGCGCACAATGCTGGCAACCGCATCGGTGAGATACACATTGCCGAATGGATCGGCGGCGACGCTCCGCAAATCAGCTGAGCCACCAAAGACGATCGACGTTGCTGGGCAGCCATCGCCAAAGCCGTTTGTCGCTGCGGAGCAATTGGCACTTGCGCCTCCAGCGAGCGTGGTCATGGTGTAAGCGAGCGGAATGGGATTGTTGGGCAACGTGAGAATCGTTCCCTGGCTCACCGTGAATTGCATTGGAGCGGACGCTGAGCCGGCAAAGCTGCCGCTTGACGCAAAGGTCGCAGTCATACTGTCAGTGCCGATAGGAAGGTTGATGCCAGTCGTGACAACTGATGCATTTGGACTGACGCTCGGGACTAACGTCGCCGTTGTTGCCTGCTGTGTTGCGCTTCCTGTGGTGGTGTAGGTGAATGTGACGGTTCCGGTCGGCGCGCCAACTGAAGAACTCACCGTTGCAGTGAGAACCACTGGATGTCCGAGCGACGTTGTTGTCGCGTTAGCCGACAACGTTGTGGTCGTCAGCGCAGGTGTGATTACTACAGTTGACGTTGCGGACGTCGATCCATCGTTTGCCGCGTCGCCGCTATACAAGGCATAAATGCTGTACGCGGTGGTGCTGAAGGGCAGGGTGATGTTAGCCGATGCCGTCCCGGTGATCAGAGCAGCCGTCGCGAAAACCGAGCCGTTCACTATGAACTCGACCGCGCCTGTCGGACTGCTTCCAGTCACGGTGGCTGTGGCGATAAACGACGTTCCGAATGGAATCGAAGCCGGCACACCTGAGAGTGTGGTCGTTGTGGCGGCCAGGGTACCGGCATTCACCGTGATGACATATGGCTCTGTCGTCGAGTAGACGGTCTGGCCCGCGGTGAGCTTGTAGTTTGAATCGCCGGAATAGGCCACCGTGAAGGTATGCACTCCGGGCGCGAGGCCTGTGAGTGGAACAAAGACGGTGTCGGTGCCGCCGGGCAGCGGCACGGTTGTGGTGCCGCTGGTTAGCGCATCTGTCAGCGTAACCGTGCCGGTGGCATACGCTGCGCCGCCAACCGCCGGTGTGAGAATCACGACAGCGGTTGCATTCTGGCCTTCGGTGATCGTCTGCGGCAGGCCATTTGGTCCCGTCAGCTCCGGTGCAATGTAGGTGAAGCTGCATTGGGGAGGGTTCAGGCTGGTCTCGGTAATGTTGCTCGTGAGCGTATTGCCATTGGATCCGACAAATGTCGCGTAGTCGCTGATGAAGTCACTCGACACTTGTCCGGGACCGTAGCTCATCGATACGTTTGTCGGCGCCGGGCTGAACTCCGATGCCGGATAGGTACTCGGGAAGCTGACGTTGTCGAGAGTGATGCCGAGCGGAAAGATGGCGCCATTGTTGTTCGTTCCGGTGAACTGAGCAGTTCCCGCCGTGAGGAAGGTCAGGTTTTGCATCAGGATATTTGCGAAATCAGGATTGACATTGCCGGTCGTGTTTTCGTAGTTCGGGTTAAAGACGATCTCGGCCTTGTGATCCTGGAAACAGGAATTTGAATACTGGATATCGGTCACTACGCCACCGCGGTCGTATCCAGACTTGATTCGAATTCCGGTGGAGTTGCTATCGGCCGTGTTGTCGATGGAACTGCCTGCACCAGCATTGCCGTTGCCCGAAAGCATGTTGCCGTCGAAGAGCACGTTGCTGATTCCCGCTTGAGTAGAGCTGCCGATCGACTCGCCATGGCCCGCAAAGAAGCGGTTGTTTGTCACGGAGATGTTCGCTGCCGGAGAAGTGGTTCCCGAACCGCCCACCGCAACGTTGTCATCGCCATCGGAGATCCACGAGCGAGTAATTGTGAAATTGGTTGCGTTCCCGGGATCGATGCCGTCAGTATTGCGTGAACTCGTGGGCGTAATGATTTTCACATCCCACGCGGTAAAATTGCTCACCGCGCCGGTGGTGGAAACATGGAAGAGTGGCGAGTTACGGATCGTTATCTTGTAAAGCGTGATGTTGCTTGACCCAGTATCCATCTGGATGAACCGCGGATTCTGCTGATTGCCGCCGCCGTTGGCGATGGAGGACAGACCCCACCAGCTCTGGCCCGAAAAGCTCGCCGGGAATGCGTTGATCAATGCGTCGCCGCCGCGGCCATCGAGTTTGCCGAATCCCATGATGCCGACGTTAGTTGCGTTACGCGGAATATCGATCAGGGGCAGGCAGCTTGACGTCGCGCTGCTGCTGTTGACGGTACCGCAGGTGTGCGTACCGGGTGTTTTATCGTAGTCCTGCACATTGCGCGAGAAAAATAGCAGCACGCCTGGGTCAATCAGCAGCGTGACACCCGACGGCATACTGAGCGGACCGCTCAGGAAGGCATTATTGCCAGTGCCGTCTACTGAAAGTTCGACCGCTTGGTTCGTACCAGCACAACTGTTCAAGGCAGTCTGGATACGCGCGCCGTCTGGATTGGTAACTGTAGAGTCCACTGACGTGGGAATGTCGTCGTTCACCCTCGCGATGTCGGCGTTGAGCACGGTGCAGGCTGCCGGGAAAGAGGGCTCGGTCACCGTGCGCGCATCGCCGGTTGCCACAAACTGCTGGATCGTAAATGCCGCAGACGCGCTCGACTCCGAATAGGTGTTAGGCACACCCGCGTAATTGGCTGCGATTGCGTAGTTCCCCGCTGCGAGGCCTGACAAGCTTACCGTCGCCTGGCCCGATGCATTGAGCGCCGGAGTAGCGGTGTAGACAACTGAGTTTCCCGAGACCGTTATCGCACTGACCGCAATGGAGACCGGACTCCCGGTTGGCGATGCAATTCCTGTCACGGCAATGATAAATGTTGCTTCGGCGCCATTGGATGCGAAGAGCACCGTCGAAGGACCATTGATGCTGGTCGATGTGGGCCCGGCAGGGACGATGTCATTGAATGTGACGGCGCCTATGGCCGGCGCGGCGAGAAACGAAAGGGCATCTGTGTAGACGGTGCCCGGATTTGCGAGAGATGCCGATGAGAGCGCGGCGGAGACCTGGCAGCCCTGGCCCGCGGCGATTATGCTGTTGCTGGCGATGGTGCAGCCCGTCGCCGTAAATGTAAAGGCTCCGGCTTCAGTCTGCGAAACTCCCGTCGCCGCAAGATTGCCCACGTTCGTCAGGGTTCCTGCTATGGCGCTCAACGGCGCACTGATTGAGCCGTAAGAACCGGCGTTGCGAACAACCTCTGTAATGCTGGTATTCTTTGCATCGGCGCTATAGAGATTGCCGAGTCCGTCAACCGCGAGGCTCACCGGATTCTTCAGTCCTGTCAGCACCGGAGTCTCGGTCCCAGTCAATGGCACTTCGATGACGGTGGCGCTGCTCGTGTCCTGCACATAGATGTCGCCGGCTGCGTCCGTCGCGACAGAAACTGGTGTGTGGCCCGAGAGCAGCGTGGACTGTGTATATCGCCCCGCCGTTGTCGGCGCCAACTTGTACACAGCGCCAGCACCTTTATCGGCTACATATACATCTCCTTCTGGATCAACGGCCAGGGACACTGGATTCACGAACCCTGCCGCGATCATGAACTGCTGGCGCCCACTGTTGCCAGGAAGAGACAGCTTGTAAATTGCGGTGTTTGCCGCCGAGCTCTGCACGTCTGCAATGTACACGTTTCCCGCCGCATCGGAAGCGACAGCTTGCGGCGCCGCCGTGCAACCGGAACAAGGGATATAGGGAACTGACGTCAGCGTGTACGCGCCCGGCGATCCCGCCGACACGAGCGCCAGTTCATCGATGCTTGCGGCGGCGGGATTCACGGCATATACATTGCCGAACGGATCAACTGCAATCTGGCTCGGCGCCGAGGGCAGCGCGATGGGCGCCTTCGACGCGGTCGTAAGTGCAAACGCTGTTCCACCTATCGACTCGACAATCGATATGCCGCTGGCCGCATATACATTTCCAGAGCTGTCAAGGGCAACGGCGCCCGGAGCAATGCCGCTCAAGAGCGCATTGGTGGTGGGCGCGACGGGCGTGGTTGAGTTGTTCGTCGTCGTCGAGACGTTGTCAAAGGCCAGGGCTGAACCCGCCACAGTTCCAGCAAGTGCCACGTTGGCCTCTGCGCTCGCAGAAGCGTTTGACACCGTCAATATGGCGGAGCGCAAACCGGCCGCCGATGGCGTGCTGGCGACTGCCACTGTGCAATCGACGGTTTGATCTCCGTTCAGCGTGCAAGCCGGCGAGCCCGCGACGATGTCCGGCGCTGCGCTTAGCAACGTTGACGACGCTGCCGATGTAGCGCCATACAGATGCACCTCGAATATCTGTTGCTGCGCCGCGGCCAGTGTCTGCTGGGCAAAGCCCTGCGCCGCGATCTTGCGCAACAGTTCCTGCGAAGTGTTGCTGTTGCCATCGTCGAAATACAGATTGCCCGCGCCGTCCACTGCCACGCTAAGGCCGTTGCTGTTTCCGAATTCTGCGTTTGCAGCCGGGCAGCCGTCGCTGAACGCGCTCAACGATACTGGTCCGGACGTTCCGCCGCAGAAGGAACCCTTGGCAATATTGGCCGATGCGGTGCTGATCAAAGTACGGATAAATCCGGTGTTGATGTCGAAGAACAGCACCCGCGTTTTATCGCCGATGAAGATGTTGCCCTGCGGACTGACAGTGAGTTTTGTCGTAGAAGAATCCAAGGCGGTTCTGGTATTGCCAAGCGCGGGAGTGGTCGACACGCCGCCAGTTGTGCCGCCACCCGCAAGAGAATAGACAAATCCGGGCTGCGGCGTTGCGGGACTCATGCCGGCGTTGTTTACCTCAATGGCGTTCGTCATGGCAGCACCTGCTGCTCCGGCGCCGCTGACAAACAGTACGCGTAGCAATCCATTTCCGGCATCGGTAAAGATCACATTTCCGGCACCGTCTACGCCAATGCCCTGTGCTCCGCTGGAACTCCCGCTCACGCTTGCCGCTGTAAACAGGCACCCATCGCCGAAGGTGTCAGTCGCGGTTCCCCCGCCAGAGCATGAGGCACTCTTTGTGGTCGCCGTCTTCGAGAGGCCCGCAATGGTATACACGTAGCCGGCCTGCGGTGTGGTCCACGCCGGATTCGATTCGAGAACTGCCCAAAGCGGATTCGTGACTCCGTTGTAGGTCTGCGGTCCTAGCACCACGCGCCAGCGTTCGCTTGCAGTGTCTGCATAGTAGACATTGCCGTAGGCGTCAGCCGACACACCGCGCGGTTGATCCGCTTCTCCCAGGGATGTCGAGCACGCTGACGAGCTTCCTCCGGCATTCACGAACGGCGAGCCGCTGAAGCCCGCGGTTGGCGTTGAAAAGCCGGGAGTATTGTCGACGCCGACGCCTGTGACGCCGCTCGAACCACCCGAGAAAGCGCATCCCGCCACCAGACCCATGTTACCGATCGCAACTTGAATCGGCGCAGCGGCGGATGGCGCGGGAGTTCCGCTGTCGCAGAGGGGTGACGCAGCCCGGCAAATCACATGCACAAAATGATCGTTGAAGCCTGCCAGAAAGATATTGCCATAGGGGTCGATTCCCACTCCCCGAGCATCGGCAATCGGCGTCGCCGGCGTTCCCGTCGCGGCCGCACAGCCATCACCTGAGGAATCAATCTTGTTCGAGCAGGCCGTACCTCCGCCGGCAACCAGCGTCATGATCCCAGAACTCGGGTTGATCATGTGCAGCACGCCTTTGATATCGTCGTTCAGAAAGACGTTGCCGAACGCGTCCACTACGGCCCCGCTAAACGGATTGTTGCCGAAGATGCCATTGATAGCGAGGCATCCATCGCCAAGGGCATCTGTAGACAGAGTTCCTGAAGGCAAATTGGGACATTGCACTCCTGAAACGGCCGCCATGGGCGAAGTCCCTGCTAGCGTGGTGATGCTGTAAGGGAGAGCGATGGGACTCTGAGCCGGAAGGGACAGGCGGGAAACCAGGCACACTACGGGTAAGATGGCGACGGCGACGCGGCGCATTGCAATGACCTCCAGAAAATCCCACGGAAACTTGCTGTGCCGGACAGGGAATTAAATCAACGGAAGGGGGAAGTGGTCTGACCTCAGAACGTGGAGATTATCGCCACGTGGCTCCAGCAGTGTCAAGAGAAAAACCAAGCCTGCGGTAACTCCTGCAGAAATTGAGCTGTACCGATGCGCCGCGCCTTCCGCAACGATTGCCGCAGCCTCAGTGCTCCATCGGCGGAGCAGGCGATCCATCGGACCAATTGCCGACCCAGACCATGAGGATTGTGGCCCGCTCCTCCGGGTCAGCCGCAGCCATAATTGGCGAACCCGGCAGATCGGCTCCCCAGCTTTTCGCCCCGTCGCCCGAGACAAGAAACATCAGATGCGGGTGCCAGCTGGCTCCCTGGTCGTTGAGGTACTGCTGCTTTGACATCATGTAGCACATCGCTCCCGGCTCCAACGCGGGCAGTTCCTTCTTGTCCAGCGCCGAAGCTGTCGCCGCCACGATCTCGGCTTTCGATTTTCCTTCCAGCACCAGTCCGGTCTTCATGAGGAAGATGCGCGCAAACGTTCGTGCGGCCTGGGGATTAAAGCAAATGGGGGCGCGGATCCTGGGATTCCAGAATTCCGGGGCATCGGTGGCGGCGCCCCATGACCGCTCCACAACGCAGAGAAAGCCATTCGTGCCTTTTACCGCGGTCGTGAATCCCCTCCGTCCCAGGACGATCACCTCGGCTCCGTCTGAAATGGATGCCGGAGCAGCACTGCGGGCCAGCGCGATTTCAGTATTCTGGTCGGCGATCAAATACTCATCTAATGGAGCCATGGCCGGATAGGAAGCCTTCTGTGCCTGCGCCGCTGCCGGACGGATTGTCCCAGGCAGGTCAAGCTGAAAAAGAAAGACCAAAGCGATAAGCTTGAAGCGATTCATTTGCATTGGATCCTCCAGTGGACGCTTGTTTTATGTGCGGGAACACCCAGGCCTTTGCCGCCTGTCTTAACTCGATAAGACACAAAAGAACCTCTAGCCGTCAATGCGAGAGCGAACGCGCGAATGAGAGCGAGCGTGAAGGCGACCTAATGCCGGCAGACTTGTGCCCTTGCAGCGTCACCCACGGTCCCAAAAACGAGAGGAATTCCAGACATTCGTTGTCTCGCGCTAAGCTTGATTTCGCGTGACGGCTACGTATTGATGAACAAAGTCACGACCGGCCCGGGCGTCGATCCGCTTCGACGCACCAGCAGAATGCGCCACAGCAGACACTTGATCACGCCTTTAACTCCTCGGCGGGCGCGCATTCTTCTCCCGCCAGATCTATGTTCCTATGAACTCATTGTCTTTTCCCTGGCATTGTGCTTCCGCCCAGGTGGAGAACCACTGTCGAAACGTGACCGGTCGCATCCGGTATGAATTCGATCTGGGCGTCCATTGCGCGCGTGAAGAATTGAGGATGACCGTTGATGATTCCTTCATAAGAGAATTGCAACGGCGCCTGTCCTGTTGCCAGCACGACTAGGCCCTCGTCGGATGCTGTTATGTTGAGCGATAGCTGCGCCGAGATTTGGTAGTCTCCGACAAAGTTTGCGAGCTCTCGTTTCGCGATTGGCGCTGCGACTCTCTGTTTGGCAAGTGTGACCGCTTTTCCAAGTGTCACGTCGAGTAGTTTGGCGGCCATCTTATCCGGCGCATCGCCGCTTACATTGGACAAGACAATCACAGCGAGGCCCCGCGCCGGGACGTAAATCATGTAGCTGTTGAAGCCGTCGATGCTGCCGCCATGTTCAACGACCTCAATGTCATCCTTCCTGCTAACAAAGACACCGCAGCCATAGTTCCCTTTCGTGGCCGTTGTCATTTGCTTCAGCGATGAAGCAGACAGCACCTTCCCGCCAAACAGGCCCCGTTCCCACCGCAGCAGATCCCCGGTTGTCGAGTACATGGAGCCAGTGGACCAGCCCACCGACATTGATAAAGAACGCACTGGAACAATGCCTGTCGAGCCCGGTTGGTAGCCTTCAGCTCTTTCGGGCAAAATCAGGTCGTCATCGTCGAGCCCCGAACTCTTCATCCCGAGTGGTGTCAGAATGCGCTCTTGTAAGAGATCCACATAGCGTCGGCCCGAGACTTTCTCCAAGATCATCCCAAGGAGCGTGTAATTGGAATTGCTGTACTCCCACTGGGTTCCCGGCGCGAAGTTCAGAGGTTTGTCCTTGAAAAGGTCGATTTCTTCGGCTGGTGTACGAGAAACCATCCGCCATTCAAAATATCGTTTGTCGAAGATGAAGTTTGGAATGCCCGACGTGTGATGCAATAGATCGGCAATAGTGATCTTGTCCCATGTAGCCGGAGAATCCGGCAGGTATTTGCGGATAGGATCGTCCACCGAAAGCCTGCCTTCCTCTTGTTCCAGGAGAACCATGGCAGCGGTAAACTGCTTTGTCATGGAACCGATCTTGAACTTCACGTCTGGAGAATCGGGAATATTCCATTCCACAACTGCTCTTCCGTAACCCTTGTCGAGAAGCATGTCAGGGCCTTTCGCGACCAGGACAGCACCCATGAATGCATCATCCTTGGTAAACGAACTCGCCACATCGTCGAGGCGTTGCCTGATAGGATCAGGCACAACAACGCCGGTTTGCGTCAATGCTGTTGCGCCGCATACAACGCAAATCGCCATCGGCAAGTAAGCAACCGAGCGGTTAAGAAATTGGCAAACCTTCGAACTATTCATTTGAGATCCTTTCGATTTCAAGGGGCACGGAATGCTCCCCAGCTTCATGCGCGGTGCCTCAGAGAGCCGGCTTGCACCTACATTGCAATTTTGACACTATCTCTCAATCGAGCCGCGTCACCTTGAGAATCGGTGAGCGCACTGAAAAATGCGTTGAAACGAGGGAATGCTGCGACGGGGCGCCCGGGGCAATCACCTCTGAGCAGCTACAATCGGAGGCATGACGCGTACCAGAACACCGTGGTTTCTGTCCTTCTGGCAGATACTGTCTGCAGCATGGACGGTTTTGTATGTTCTGCTGATCGTTGCCGCTCTTCCCCATCTCAGAGAGCCGGCGATCTTGAGCTATAACACAGTTGGATGTGCGATGTATTTCTGCGCTAGCCTTCTGCTGCGCCCCATGTAAGGAGTCGATGAGGCCATCGAGTCCTGTGCGCAGGGGCGCAGGCGAGGTTTTGGGCTGGGGAGCGAGATGCCTGGGTTTGGAGCGAGCCAGTTCAAACTCCCGCTGCAGATCGGTCAATGTGACATCCACATAGCGCATGGTAATGCGAGGACTGGTGTGACCGAGCAGTTTCATCGCGGCTGCAAATCCACGCCGGCGCGAAGCAGCGGAGCCCCGGCTCCTGAAGACAATCCAACTGAAAGAAAATATTGCTTCTTACCTACAGGCCGTAGGGCGTGAATCAGAATATTGGCCGGTTATCTCACTGTAGCCGTCAACTGAGAATTACTTCCGAATTGCCGGTGATTCGCTCGCAATACGGACATTGCCGTCCCGCCGAAGACAGGCGATCCTCGGCTATCGTCTCGCGCTACCTACCAGCAGACGATGTGACCGGGAGTATTGATCGACTTGCAGTAGTCTTTGATGTAGGTCCTGACATCGGTCTCCATCTTCTCGTCCGATAGGATTAGGCTGCCATTGATGGCGATGGCCGTCAGTGTCAGCTTGCCTGTCGACAAGTTCCAAATCAGCACGTCATTACCCGACTTCTTATCGGCCAACAGGGTGCGCTGCTCCCGGCTCGGGGCGCCGTATTTCTTTCTGAGCGCAATACCCAAAGACTTCATCTGCTCGTCGGTGTAGCTCTTGGCGGTTGAGCCTTTCAGGGAGATCGGCGTCAACGTCGCTTGTATTCTGTAGAGCGTGTTGTCGTAGAAACCGAACCGCGCGTTGGAAATGCCCTCAAAGTCGACGCCCGAAACATCGACCAGCAACACCTTCTCAGCCGATACCCTGCCGGCGCCGTCCATCCCGCTGCCGCCGCCGAGCGCCAGGTGTCCCGCCCCCACGATCTTCATGCCGTTCTGCGACCAGTAAGCCCGCGCCTCATCCAACGTGGTGTGGCCCAGCCGATATACGAAGTCCACTTTAGGGGCCGCCGATTGCGCGGTTGAGCCGCCATCTTGTGCCAGGATTGAAGTGGTCCCGACAAGAGCGGCAGACATCAGGGCTGTCCCCAGTAATAGTGATGTTCGGTTCATGCATAAACTTCTAGCACAGCGTGCCAACTTGTGCCAACGCAATTACTGACAGCTTTGCAGGCGTGTTGTCGCTAGCCTACATCGGAACCGACTCGATCACGTCAGTGCGGGAAGAGGATGGGTTTGGTTCTTGTCAGCTGTTCGTCACTTACTTCTTGAGCAATAGCCAGCCAAGATCCGTCACCCCGCCGGATCGGCGTCGGCCGGAATGTCTCTTTCGCGGCACTCCAAGATCCATTATGGTTCTGAGATAAACTGGTTGTGCGGCTGCCAAATCCTGCTCGACGGACTTCATCAGGCCTCTCCAGTGTGCAATAGCGTGCAAGGGTCGACAGCAACCGTGGCATTCATGGCATCTGTGGCAACACAGAATCTGTAACTTACTGACGGCAAAGCGGCTTAGAAAGTCCGATCCCCGCCCGCCGCCCCAAACCTCTCACGGACCGTACAGGCAGCAATCCACTTGTTTCGGAGTTCCCGTGAACCTGAAGATCCCCGACAACGAAGCGATTCAAGAGCAGGCTCAGCGAGCTCCGGCTTGGTTCACTCCTTTTGAGCCTTGCCGCGGCCTGGCCAGCGGCCATCTGCAGACCATTGTCGGGAACTTTCTTCCGCGACCGGCCTTTCGGCTGGATTCCGTCTCGGAGACGGTCGAGGTGGACCCGCTCGATGGCAGCCGCGTGCTCTGCCACTGCCATTGGCAACCTGAGGATGTGCGAGCGGCAAGGCTGACGCTGGTGCTGGTGCACGGTCTCGAGGGCTCGTCGGACTCCCGCTATATCCAGGGCATCACCGTACGCGCCTGGGCGGCGGGCTGCAACATCATTCGGATGAACATGCGCACCTGCGGCGGCACAGAGACGCTGACGCCAACGCTCTACCACTCCGGACTCTCGGGCGACGTGGGAGTGGTGATGCGCCACTATGCCGAGCGCTTTGGCCTGAAGCGTGTTGCCATGGCCGGCTACTCGATGGGTGGTAACCTTGTGCTCAAACTGGCGGGGGAGTGGGGCGCGAGGCCGCCGCTGTGTTGCGTGGCGGCGGTCTGTCCGGCAATCGACCTCGCCCCCGGCGCAGACGCGCTGCACGAGCCGCTGAACCGCGCCTACGAGTGGCGCTTCCTGGTCAGCTTGATGGCGCGTTACGGACGCAAATCAAAGCTGTTTCCCACGATCTATGCGACCAGGAGATCCATCGGGCCGGTGCGCTCCATTCGCGAATTCGACGACAAGATTGTTGCCCGCTACTGGAGTTTTCGCGACGCCGACGACTACTATCACCGGGCGGCCAGCGCCCGAGTCGTCGACAAGATCGCCGTGCCCACCCTCGTTCTCCACGCGCAGGATGATCCATTCATTCGCCTGCTTCCTGAGACCCGCGCGAAGCTGCTGGCCAATCCGCATATCCGCTTTATCGAGACGCGTCACGGCGGACACTGCGCGTTCCTCTCGCGCGAGCGCGGCAACGAGGTGCATTGGGCGGAAGCCATGGTGATGCGGTTTTTGCTGGCCGAGGCCGGGAACTGCAATGGAAACTGACTGGGAGTTTGAAGTGGGCGGCGATGCACCCGTGATTGACGCGTCGTCGGCTGGATTCGTCGATCTCCCAGGCTCGCCGGAGCGCGCCTGGGATTTGCCCGAGACCCGTCTGTTGCCTGGACTGGGTGAGGCACTCATCAAGCTGAATTCGCCTGACTCGGCTTTTTGGACATCGAAGTGTGACGTATGGCCAGACCTGGCAGCCGATGAATTCGATCCCGACGAACTCGATGCGCCGCCCGGCTGCCGCGTTCATGCAATGGGCTGCTACATCGATCTGGTGCCGAGAGACGAGCGGCGCTGGGTCGATCCGAAGAAAACCGCAGCCGAATGCAGGGAGATATGCGGACTTCTGCGCGCCATTCCTCTGCGCTATTGCCGCGCCGATCTGGTGATCCGCAGCGCCATCATCGCCGCAGATGGCTCCGTCAGCCAATATGAATGCCTCGGAGTCACTGCCTATCTGACTTCCTGCGGCGAGTGTGCCGCAGCAGCCAGACAGGCGCTCCAGGCGGCGCTCACGGCGCTCACCGATGCGATCGGATGCGCTGAGCGCCACTCGACGTTAGAATAGAGGTGGTGCGGGCGAGTAGCTCAATTGGATAGAGCACCGGCCTTCTAAGCCGGGGGTTTTGGGTTCAAGTCCCAACTCGCCTACCATTAAATCGATAAACCCAAGTATTTCCTGGACTTATCTTCATTAAGAACCTCCATTTCAGCCTTCAACCCTGGGGCCGAAAACTGTCAAAACTTGAAAAACCGTGCAGGGATAAAAACCTGCTGGCCATCGCTTAGGTAACTTGCGCGCACCCTCGAGAGCCAGCCAAAGCCAGAACCTCTGTGCAAGATCAGCTACATGGATTCCGAGACCGGCAAGCGCCTGATCCAGCTTTTTGGCCGGTTATCTGAGCCAATGCGCGTTTCGAGAATGGATCGATGAGAGAACGTGCTGTGAGCAACAATTGAGATGCGCTTGCGAGAGAGTGGGTCGAAGTTGCCGACTCTTTCATAATTCGACAAGATCCATTTTGCATCTTCGGCCACCCGCAATGTCATCCCGCAATTTATCCGAGGGCTTGCGAGTGGCGGCATCGCGTCCTTGTCATGAAACGGGTGGCTCTCTTTCTTGCACTATCCCAATGGGTTGCCGCTGTGGAACGGGAAACTCCCGACCCGTTCGAAGACGGCAGGCCGGCGCAGTTTCTATGTGCCGGTCAAGAGAGGTCCTATGTCCAACCGCGGATATTTCCCGTTCGCCGCCTCAGCTTTAATGCTGATGGCAAACATTAGCCTTTGTCCTGCGCAGAAGAGCGCTCAGGCTCCTGTGAAGCCGGAGGTTCGCGAGGCCTGGCGCAAAGCCATGGCGCGGACTCCCCTGCCAAAGAATGGATGCTTCAAGGCCGAGTATCCGAGCACTGGTTGGCAGGAAGTCCAGTGCGGAGGCCCATCGCCAATTCCGAACCAAAGGGGCGGGGGCCCGGTGACCAATCAAGTAGGCAATGGGACCGATTACGTGGCCCGCGCCTCTGGCTCAAATCATATTTCGTCGACGACGGGGTCGTTCCTGGCGATCCCGGGTGTCACGGGTGTAAGTGGCGCAACCGGGGAGGTGTATGGCATTTCGGGCGCTATCCCGGATGTCTTCATGTTGCAAATCAACTCGCAGACTCCGACTGCCAGTAGTGACATGGCCCCTTTTTTCACCCCGGCCTGCAGCGCAGCGCCGAATGGCGCCGCAGGCTGCTCCGGTTGGCAGCAGTTCCTCTTCTCTCAAACGCAGGGTCCTGCACCGGGACCGGGCCAGCAATCGGTGCCTGGCGCTACCAACACTACCCCAGGCGTTTTCATCGAGTACTGGGTGATAGGCTGGGGAACAACGTGCCCAGCCCTGCCTGCGTGGGCACCTAACCAGGTGGGCGCGCCGCCGGGATTCTGGGTACAGGAAGGGGGCGGCGCTTGCATGTTTAACGGCCCCTCCAGCTATGTTCCCCCGCAGACCGCCGCTGATATTCCTGACCTGGTGATGACAGGCGCATCCACCGCGAGCCAGGATACGATTACGCTGTTGTATAACACCCACGCCGTGCCCAACGCGTTCACCCCGGGCATGGCTGCGTATGCAGAGCCCAACGTGCTGAGTCTGGCGCAGGCCTGGACTGAGGCGGAGTTCAACGTCTTCGGCGACGGTGATTCGACTCAGACAAATTTCACCAGCCCGACGGTTCTCGTTGTCAAGAACGCCATCGACGACTCTAGCGCGCAGGCCCCCAGTTGTGTTGCTTTTGACGGCACGACGGCCGAGACAAACAATCTCGCCTTTGAGCCGGTCAACTCGCCTGTCTGCTGCCCCTATGGAGGCGGTTCGCCGGCGATCGAGTTCCTGGAGGACTACGATACCGCGCACACCCATGGTGCGTCGTGCGGACCCACAGCACTCGAAGGCGATCCGCACATCACGACGGCAGATGGAACGCACTACAACTTCCAGGGAGCGGGCGAGTTTGTCTCTCTGCGGGATTCCGACGGAGCGGAGATTCAGACCAGGCAAAAACCCATCTCAACCACGTTCATTGGAAATGACCCCTACGACGGTCTCACGACGTGCGTCAGTTTGAATACAGCCGTGGCCGCTCGCGTGGGAGAACACCGCGTCACCTGGGAGCCTGACCTCAGCGGCGTGCCTGACCCCGCTGGCCTCCAGCTTCGCATTGATGGCGCTCTCACCGCGCTGGGTCCGCAGGGAGTGGATCTAGGAGCTGGCGGGCGGGTTTCTCCCGTCTTCAGGCGTTTTGCTCTGGCCGGAAGCGCTCCGGAAGCTCTGCAAGTTGACTTCCCCGATGGCAAGACCTTGCTGGTGACACCGGAGTGGTGGGCCTCCCAGAGCGAGTGGTACCTGAATGTCGATCTTTCGCATCTTGGACTCCTGAGCGGAGAAAGCACGGCGACCGGAGGACGCGGCATCGCCGGGGCCATCGCAAGCGGAAGCTGGCTGCCGGCACTGCCCGGTGGCGCATCGGTGGGACCGATGCCGGCTAGTCTGCCGGCCCGATACGATACCCTCTACAAGGAATTCGCCGATGCGTGGCGCGTCAAAGACAATGACAGCCTCTTCGACTATGCACCGGGTACCTCGACTGGGAACTTTACCAACAAGGATTGGCCACCGGAGGAGGCCCCATGCGTGGTTCGAGACAGCAAACCGCTGGAGCCCGGAAGCGTCGCTCTCGCCCAAACCGCATGCCGGCCGGTGTTAGACAAGAACCGGCGCACCGATTGCATTTTCGATGTGCGAGCTACCGGCGATATCACTTTCGCCAAGAGTTACATTGCGACACAGCGCATCGTGGCCGACTCAACCACCACAAGCTTGAGCGCCGATGCCGATCCTACCCAGATCGGAGAATGGGTCACCTTTACCGCGTCGGTTGTTGCGAACTCTGCAGGAGCGAAGGGGGTTCCGAGCGGGACCGTTCAATTCTCCGTCGACGGCTCCAACGTTGGAGAGCCTGTCGTCGTGGATCGCAGTGGAGGGGCAATCTGGGCGACATCGCAGTTGAAGGTCGGCACGCACAAGGTGACGGCAAGTTACATTCCGAGCACGGACACTGTGTTTTTGCCCAGTACCAGCCTGGAAAAGCTGCAAACTGTCAAACGCTGCTTCTGTGACAAGGAGCGTGAACACAAGGAACATGAAAGCGAATAGACGCGGCGCGAACAAATGAAAGCACATCGGTGTTTGCCGGAAGACTCCGGCAGACACCGATATTGTTGAGAAGAGTTCTCGGTTCGCGCCAAATCCCCAGATGTCGAATCGAGCCCACGAACGGCAAAATCCGAGGTTCGAACAAGTCACCGTTCATAAGGACAGAACTCGAGAATCCGGGTTATCTACAGTTGGCCAACCTACAGGAACTCCGGCAGAATCGTCGCGAGTTCATAGCTTTCGGTGTCTAAACTAATGCGTCTTAACCGGAATGGAAAATGAACCCGAACAGTTGATTCCGGTCGCGACAACGGTAAGGGTGTGTGAGCCGGCTGTTACGTTCGAGGTATTCCACACATAGGAGTAGGGGCCAGTTCCTGAGATCGGCGAACCAATCATCGCGCCATCGATCTGATACTGAACATCGGTCACGGGGACGAGCCCAGAATGCTCTGAAGTGAGAGTGACTGTGCCCGTCAGCGACGCGCTCTCGTTCACATTTGAAAAATTGACCCATGGACATCCATCGGCGGTGTCATAGTAGGCGTCTCCGCTGCCGCGGAAGCCAACATACACCCGGCCATAAACGTTCGGATCTCCGCTGATCGTCGTGACCAGGTCAACGTCGTTATTGGCATACGTGCCGATCTGGGTCCAGGTGGAAGCATTGTCCAGACTCTGCCAGATTCCATAGACATGGTTGACCCAGCCGTTGATGTAGATCGCCGGATATCCCGAACCACCTGGTTTCGGGGCACCGAATCCAAAGGCGATGACTTCATGAACGTTGGGAAGGGCAGTCCAAGTGCTTCCGCCGTTTGTCGAACGGTAAAAGTCATCCGGGCACTCAGCCGGTCCGCCACAACCGACCGGACCATTAGAGAAGAACAGATTGCCGGCCTCCCCTGGGACCGCCTGGAGCGAAGAGTTGTAGCCCTCATTAGAGGAATTGGCGTCAATGTACCCAGGGTGAACCAGGGTCCATGTACCACCGCAGCCACCGGAGCTGCTGTATAGGCCCGCCCCTGCGTTGTAAGCGTAGAACACACCGCCCTGCACACGGTCGGACGCCAGGACATGCCGTGTGAGGTAGTAAGCATTCAACCAGTCATTACCGGGGTTTCCCGGCAGTTGGACGGCAGTCCAGGTCTGGCCGCCATCGGTTGTGCAGTAGAGTCCTTGCCCCTGTCCGGGCACATCGATCCAGTTGGTTGGAGAACTGGCAGCGATCATGCCCCCGATCTGAGCGCCGTTCGGCAAGGCCGGAAACGCAGTCCAGGTATTGCCTCCATCGCTGGAATAACCCGAAAAATCGCCTTCACCGATGTTGGAATTGTTGACCACCACCAGAAAGTCAGGTTGCGAACTGGCGTAGTCGGCATCCCAACCGGCTGAGATGTCGACCGCATTCGAATACTGCGAGCCGGGATAGACATCGGGGTTCTTCTGCAGGAAGATTCCTCGATCCCACACCGCCGTCAAAGGCGAACTGCCGGGAGGAACGATGATGCGATTGACCACGAGCTGCTCGATGCCGGCACTTTGGCTGACGTAGTTGCTGCTTGTGGTCACGGGCGAAGCGGCGATCCACGCGCCGATTCCACCGCTCGCAAGTAGATTCGACAGCGGGTCGAATGCGGCTTTTCCCACATCGAGGAACAAGGCGCCTCCGCCATTCTGGTCGGCTGTCCCCAACCATGGTATGTCGGTGGCGCTTACGCTCGTGGTCCAATCCCAACCCGACCAGCTTTGGCCTCCGTTCGTGCTGACATCGAGCTGCCCACTCGGGCGAAGCAAAACGATGTGCTCTGCGCTTTCGGAACTGCTGTTGGGATCGATGGAGAGCGAAGCTGCCCCGCCGTTGCTGCCTGGATCGGTGACGGCCGTCCACACGCCGCCGCTGTACTTATAGAGTTCCGCGCCACCTCCGTTTAGGAACCACAGCACGCCGAATTTGTCGACCCACATGGTTTCATGCGAGGTTGGCGTGCCGCTGGTCACTTTCCAGCTTGTTCCGCCATCGGTCGATTCGTACACTCCAGTTCCGTAAGACGAGATGTAGATGTGCTGGGTGACGCCGTTGATGGCACTGGACGTCGGATCGCCAACGATCAGAGATCCCTGGTTGCTTGCTGTCGCAGCAATTCCTGCCACGGTCGACCAGCTTGTCCCGCCGTCGGTGGTGACCAGCGGTTCGCCGCTCGGAGTGCTGACATAAGCAATCTGCCCGTTGGAGGCCGGATCACACCAAAGATAGGGTGAGTTACCTTTTTGCGTTCCATCGTTGCCATCGGCCCCGCTGACGGCCCGACCCGTGTTCACCCAACTCACGCCCCCATTGCTGCTCTTGTAGATGGTCGCATTCCAGACCGCATACAAGATGTTGGTCGTCCCAACCAAGCTCGCAGCTGACTGCGTGGGATAGGCGCAAGCGCCCATCCCGTATCCGCCAATGTTCCCGCCGAGGCCGATAGCTGGGGACAGATCGCTAGCCGGAATCGTAGCCGCGGTGAAAAGTTGATTCCACATGCTGCTGGACTGGTTCCACTTAAAGAATCCGTATGTGTCGGTCCGCGAGAGTTCCGTGCCGTCTGGGTAGATCAGCATGTCGGTAACAAAACCTCCCGCGCCCAACTTCAAGTCCTGCCAGGCAGGAGTGAACGATGAGTTTGTGCAGGTCACGGCTACACTTGTCACGTTCGCCGAACCCATCGTGCCGCTTCCGTTGGCGACGCTGCAGGTCTGTCCCGAGGGCTGCGTCTGCACCGTCACGCTATAGCTGCTGCCCGAGGACACGGGTGCCGGCATCGTAAAGCTGGCGGCATTTGCTGCTACTGCGAGCGTGTCTGCTCCGTTGGCCAGCAGCATTCCCGACTGCGTAAGCCCAGAAACCGTCCCGCCCACCGTGAACTGCGCGCCGTTGACCGTGAAGCTCTGCGAGACCGGCGTGGCTGCGGCATAAGTGCTGTTTCCCGTCTGCGATGCTGTAATGGAACAGATTCCGGCAACGATGAATGTCGCGGTCGTCCCGTTGACAGTGCATATGTTGGTCGTCGTCGAAGCGAAGGCAACCGTCAGGCCGGAGCTTGCCGTGGCGGAGAGTGTCAGCGGCGTGCCCACTGTCTGTGTTCCGGGGTTGGCGAAGGTGATGGTCTGCGCGGTCAGAGTGGCGTTGACCGTGACGGTGGCCGACTGCGCAGCCGTGCTGCCAGAGACGCCCATGACCGTAAGAGTATAAGCCGTGGTCTGCGTGGGTGAAACACTCACCGCCGTGCCACTGGCGATGGTGATCTTTCCCGGCGTGATAAGGCCCGTTCCGTCGGCAAAGACGCCGGTCAGACTGGCTGATCCGCCCGCCGTTATCACCGTTGGATTGGCTGTGAAACTGGTGATAACCGGCGCCTTGACGGCGGTCGAATTGCATCCTGGCAGGACGGCAAGACAAAGGCTAAGTGCAAGCACACCGAGGGAAGAGGCGGTCACGCCTTTCATCGCATCTCCTTTGACCAAAGCAAGCAGATGGATCTCAGCATTCGAAGAAAGGGAGAAATCCCATGCATTCCGGATGAAATCTCAATTGTCTTCTTTTACTACGTAAGAATGTAATCTCATCTCAGGAGAATGCGCAAGACCAGGTGTCTGAGAGAATCTGATTCGGCACGGCAAGAGAATACGAGTAGAGGGAGCCAATCGGATTTTTGCCAGCGACAGGAGCAACGGCAAGACGCCACGGGTCGACAACATGCTCGTGCGTGATTACCTGAACCCGGCCGCGGTCAAGGCTGGGGTTCTCGCAACTGCGAACGTCCGTGTGAAGAAGCTGGACAGAGAGACCGGGAAGGAGGTTGAGGTTGAAAGCACCGTCTGCTTTGACCGGAAGGGCGAACAGGTAAGGCGATTGGGGTTTCATCAATTCCGCCGCGATTTGTCCTCCTTTTTGACGACGAAAAAGAAGGTTGACCCGAAGACGGCTCAGGCAAGGTCATTTCTCATCATTGATGAATGATACTCATAACCTTCTGCCGTGGGGAAGCCTTCCAATCATGAGACCTCCCATCTAATCTACTTGCAGGCGCCTGAAGAACAAACGCCGACAGGAGGTGGAGCATTATGGTCATTTCGTTTGAGAACAAGGTGGCTCTTGTCACGGGTGCGGCATCGGGTCTGGGGCTTGCGACTGCCAAAGCGTTCGCGGAGGCTGGCGCCGCAGTAGCGCTGGCCGATTGGAACGGGAACGAAGTTCAAGCTGCAGCGAAGAATCTCGCGGACAGAGGTCACAAGACGCTCGCAGTCGCTTGTGATGTATCCGACGACGCACAAGTCGAAGCAATGGTGAAGAAGACAGTTGCGGAGTTTGGCCATCTCGATGCGGCATACAACAATGCCGGCATCCAGAACGTGCTGGCCGAGACCGCCGATGTGCCGCGCGACGACTACGACCGCGTGATGGCGGTCAATCTTCGCGGCGTGTGGAGTTGCATGAAGTTCGAGTTGCAAGTGATGCGCGAGCAAGGCAGCGGCGCAATCGTCAACTGTTCCTCTCTCGGCGGCCTGGTTGGAGGCAATCAGCGAGGCACATATCACGCCGCGAAGCACGGAGTGATCGGTTTTACCAAGAGCGCGGCCCTTGAGTATGCGACTCGCGGCATCCGCGTCAACGACGTTTGCCCTGGTCTCATCCGCACTCCGATGGCCGACAGGATGGAGGCCGAAGGTCAGGGCGAGGCGTTGAAGATCATGCGTGATACCTTTGTGCCCATGCAGCGTGAAGGCCGTCCGGAAGAAATCGCTAGTACGGTTCTTTTCCTTTGCAGTGATCTCGCCAGCTATATCACTGGCCAGTCAATCTCGGTCGACGGTGGCTATGTGATGCGGTAACCGGGCCAAAAGCAATGACACGTCGCAATTTCATAAGAGCCAGCGCGGTGTTCCTCACGGCTTCATTGTGGGGAGACAGTCTTGCCGTTGCAAAGGAGATGAATATGTCTGATATGAAGAAGCTCAACGCGACGCCAGAGCCGCTGACGTATGACGATGTCCGTTCGGTTTCACCGGCGCTGGAGTATTACACCAAGGAATCCTTGCTCGGCGGTCTCTGGAAGCGTCCGGAGCTTTCGCCCCGTGATCGCAGTGTTGTCACCGTAGCGGCGGTGATCGCGCGCCTCCAGGCCTTGGAGATGCGTGTCCACTTCGCACTGGCGCTCGACAATGGCGTAAAGCCCGCGGAGCTTTCCGAGATCATCGTGCATCTCGCCTTCTACGCGGGCTGGGGAAACGCCATGGCTGCCGTCGCCGTTGCAAAAGACATCTTCCATCAGCGCGGTATCGGAATCGATCAGCTTCCGCCCGTGAAGGACAGGCCGCTACCTCTCAATGAAGAAGTTGAAAAACAGAGAGCGACTCAGGTTGGCAACAACTTCGGCGCAGTCTCGCCAGGCTTGGTTCAGAACACCACCGATTTGCTGTTTCGAGACTTGTGGCTGCGTCCGGCGCTTGCACCCCGCGACAGAAGCCTCGTCACCGTGAGCGCCCTGATTGCGAACGGACAGACGGCTCAGATCCCGTTTCACCTAAACCGTGCGATGGACAACGGCTTGACGCAGGGGCAAGCCTCTGAGGTACTCACGCATATCGCGTTCTATGCCGGATGGCCCTGTGCGATGTCGGCGCTGCCCGTCGCGAAGGATGTGTTCGAGCACAGAATTGCCCATTGACCACCACATAGGAGGAGAAGCCCATGGTAAAGCGCCAACTAGGGCGGAGCGGTCTTGAAGTCTCGGCCATTGGTCTGGGTTGTATGCGAGCGAGCTCCGGACATGGTCCTGTTGCCGGGACGAAGCAGGAGATGATCGCGGTCTTGCGAGGTGCTGTGGACCGTGGAATCACCCTCTTCGACACAGCTCAGGTATACGGTCCATTTGTGAATGAGGAACTTGTGGGGGAGGCACTTGATCCTGTGCGGAACCAGGTCGTGATCTCGACGAAGTTCGGATTTCAATTCGACACCTCGGGCGATCCTCACCCTACAGGTTTGAACAGCCGGCCGGAGTACATCAGGGAGACAGTGGAAGCCTCTCTGAAGCGGCTTCGTGTCGAGACAATCGACCTGCTGTATCAGCATCGCGTCGACCCTGCTGTGCCGATCGAAGACGTGGCAGGTGCGGTAAAAGAGCTTATCGAGCACGGTAAGGTCAGGCACTTCGGCCTTTCTGAAGCAGGTGCGGAGACGATTCGCCGCGCCCACGCCGTCTATCCTGTCACTGCGCTGCAAAGTGAATACTCGTTGTGGTGGAGACAGCCCGAAGAAGAGATTCTGCCGACACTTGAAGAACTCGGGATCGGTCTGGTGTCCTATAGTCCGCTGGGCAAGGGATATCTTGCCGGCTCGGTGACAGACCAGACACAGTTCGACAAGGAAGACAATCGCGGCACTTTCCCCCGCTTTGGCGTCGAGGCACGCAAGGCTAACCGCGTTCTGGTCGATGCGATCCAATCTTTCGCGGCGAAGAAGCAAGCGACCGCCGCCCAGATCGCTCTTGCATGGGTGCTAGCTCAAAGGCCTTGGATCGTACCCATCCCGGGGACCACAAAACTGAAACGTCTCGAAGAAAACATAGAATCGACAAGTCTGAAATTCACGCCGGAAGAAGTCGAGGAACTCGACGATATTCTGACCACAATTCCGGTCGTTGGCGACCGATACCCGGCTGAAGTGCAGCGTATGACAAATCGGTAGCTTACGGCTGGAGTGAACTTCGTCGGAGCATTCAAAGCAATCATGCAAAGGAGTACGAAATGAGAATCACGAGAGTTGGTTCACAGGTATCGACGAAGGGACCCGCGGATTGGTTCAGCGGCAAGGTGTGCACCTCCGGCAGAGCAACGCCGCTTTTACGCTCAGCCGGTACACGCAGACGGACACAGACGAACTGATGCCGGCTCAACAGATGACGGCGGATGCCATCTTCGGAGCAGCCGATACAGCGATTCAACAAGCTTTGGGTAATTCTTGGGTGAAATGAAGTGTGGCTCGGAGAGGTATAGCCAATCACAACCATTGATTCTAAAAGAGTTATGGGTACGACTGAATTGGAACCAGCGACCTCTTTCGTGTCAAGGTAGTGACGTTGAGCATTTCAACAGCTTACTAGACCCCGGTGGCTCCCTAAGTCCTTGTAAGAAAGTACCACGTCGGGATCCAGCGTATCGCAAACCGTATCGAGCCTCCGGTACCACCACGGGCAATGCCGGTGTCTTGAAGTTCTGAGTTCTCGCGGTCGCGCCGGTCGTCAGAAGCCAGCTTGCGTCTGGATCTCGAGCAGCTTGCGGATTCTTGGCTTCACGCTTCCCGGCTTCGGGGCAGGCAGCAACGCCAAGCCCTCCTTCGCCGCTTCGCGGCTCTTCTCAATCTGGCCGGTGGCGCGATACGACTGAGCCAGGGTCAGCAGGTAGGGCGGCATCTTTCGATGGCTTAATGAAACTGCCCGCTCGGCATATGAGACGGCCAATTGCGGATCTCGGAGCAATACCGGCTCTGTAATCAAGAGATCCTTCGCTGTTGTGTCGAGTATCTCTGGAGAGCCTCCATTTTCCTTGATCGCTTCCTTCAGGGTGGCGAGACCTTTCTTCCCCAGTTCCGCCGCGTCTCTTTGACCATGCAGAATGGATTGAACCGAACCGAGACGAACCTCGACGTCTCCCAGAACAGGCTTCCACTCTTTCTGGGAGGGATTCAGTTTCACCATACGTTCCAGACCGGCGCGCTCCTGAATCAGAGACTTCTCTTCCGCAGCAAGGTTGCGTCGCCGATCGCCGGCCGACGCGCCTAGAGCGGAATCCGCCGCTATATCGAGATTCCCGGCCCGACGATCCAAGGAGAACAACACGTCGCCGAGCGCGCGCGAATCCTGCGGGTCAGCCGTCGCGCGGCGCATCGTCGATTGTACTGGCCCTTCGGCAATCGTGTCAGCCTCGGAGTATCTCCCCATCTGCGCCAGCACAAAAGCTTCGTCGACAAGAAAGGACTCCCGAATTCGGATCATCCGCAGGGACTCCTGTTCCTCTCTGGGCAAAGCGGCGATGCGATGCAAGCCGAGTTGAAGATCCTTGAGTCCCTGCTCCGGATCAGATTCCTTTTCCGTTGGAACGATATCCAAGATGCTGCTTGCTTGACCTCGTCTGGCACTCATCAGATTGGGATCGATGTTCAAGGCCCGGTTGTAAAGGTCCTGCTCTTTCCGGTACGCTGAATTCGCGCCCGCCAGATCGTTAAGGCTTTCGGTAATCACCAGGCCCAATTCATCACCTAAAGTTGAATAAGCGGTAGCCGCTTCGCACATTTCGCCGGGATCGGCACCGGGAAGATCAATTAATCTCTCGTAGCTTGCAATGGCCGCCTGCGTGGAGTCTATGGCCTGCTGAATAGGCGCAGTTCCGAAGAGAACCTGGCCGCGGGACAACTGTGCGTTGGCTAGCGCATGAAGCGCCTCACTATCTCTGACATCACGTTTAACCCAAGGTGTGCCCAGCGCGATGGCTTTATTAATACTGATGAGCGCTCCGGTGGCATCACCAAGATTCTGATCGTAGGCGTTTCCCTGCAGATTCCCGAGCCGGGTATATGCCTCGACGAGATCGAGTTGTGTTTGACGGTCGCCGTGTGCGTCGATGGCCATGTGATCCAGATGCTCGATCACTCGCGTGACAAGCAGCTTTTGCGCGCCGGTGGTACCGGGAACTTGCTTTATGGCTTCATCCAGCTCCAACTGGAAGCTGTTGCTCAACTGGCGGAGATCGGTCGAGCGGGCCTCGGCCTTGCGCCGCTCTTCGTTGGCCACTCGAGCCTGCCAGACAACGCCCGCAATGCCCGCGACCAGGGTCGCGACCAACACAGCCGCCCCAGTCAGACTCCATCGGTGGCGACGAATGAACTTGGAGGCGCGGTAGCGGACGGGGCCGCGGCGTGCCGCCACAGGCCGCCCATCGAGATAGGCGCGCAAATCGTCCGCCAGCCGTTCGGCGGCGAGATAGCGCTCCTGCGGCTCCTTGCGCAGAGCCTTCAGCACGATCGCCTCCAGATCGGCATCGAGTTGTTTGCCGGTATTGGTGGCGCGAATGGGCTTGCGCGGCGCCTCCTCGCAAACCGTTTTCATCATCTGGCCCATGGTCAGGTCTTTCAGTTCATAGGGCAGAGTTCCGGTCAGCAGAAGATGCAAAAGAACGCCCAGCGAGTAAGTGTCCGAGGCCGTGGTAATTGGGTTGCCTAAAACTTGCTCCGGGCTGGCGTATTGGGGAGTAAAGGATAAATAGCCGACGCGAGTAAGCTGGCTATCCTGCTTGTCCAAAGACGGAGAGAGTAGCTTGGCCGTTCCAAAGTCCAGCAGCCGCGGAGTGCCGTCGCCGGCCACCAAGATGTTATCCGGCTTCAAGTCGCGATGAACGATAAAGTTCTGGTGGGCAAATTGCACGGCCTCGCATGCTCGCAGGAAAAGTCTGATCCGCTGGGTTTGAGATAGATGACGCTCCGCGCAGAAGCGATGGATGGGAACGCCGTCCACATACTCCATCGCCAAATACAACTCGCCATTGTCGGTAACGCCTCCGTCCAGCAGGCGGGCGATATACGGGTGATGCAGGCCGGCCAGAATCTGCCGCTCCTGGCGAAATCGTTCGCGGAACAATTCCGTTCCAAGGGGCAGGTCGATAAGTTTGATGGCAACCTCTTGTTCGAATTGCCCGTCGGCACGGTGTGCAAGATAAACACTCCCCATTCCGCCGCGCCCCAGCAGGCGGTCAATCTCGTATGGCCCGATGCGCTGGCGCTTCATCCGATCTTGCTGGCTGCCGCCCTGCTCCCGCTTTTCAGACGCTGCACGGAGTTCTTCCGCTTCACAGGCATTCAACAGCGAACGAACTTCTTCGATCATTGCCTGGTCCCCACCGCATCGGGCCGCAAGCAAATCGTCACGCTGTTCCTGGGGAACTTCGAGAGCTTCGGAAAAGACTGCTTCGATCTGAAGAAAACGTTCCGCCGTTTGGACCATTTTGAGAAGAAGCTCCCTTGGTGGCTGGTGCCTGGAACCTCAGATTGCGAGAACGGCCGGCAAATTGGATCACACACTCGCGTGATCCGCCGCTGCGCCGGGGCAGATGCGGACGTAGATCCAGCTCTTGATGAACCTCAACTGGCGGTTGACGGTGGCCTTGGATAGCTTCAGCAGCGCCGCTGTCTCTTCGGTTGTACAGCCCAGGAAGTAACGCAGTTCGACCAATTTGACCATTTCATTATTGATTGAATCCAGCTCATCCAGCGCACGGCTGAGGTCGAGCAATTCCGGGCCGTCGATTCCAATCCAGGAGAGGTCGTCGCTGAGAGGCTGGCTATAACTACCGCGCATCTTGGCCTTGCTTTCACGTGCGTTGTCGATCAGGATCATGCGCATCATCCGCGCGCAAAATGTGTAAAAATGCTGGCGGTCCTGCCAATCGGCCTTTTTCTGCTTCAGCAGACGCAGATAAAGCTCATGAACCAGGACCGTAGCGTGCAGTACATCCGGATCCCGTTCCCGATGCAGATATGCTCTGGCGACTAGCCGTAAATGGGGATAGACCAGCGGCACCAGCGTATCGAAGGCCGACGTATCGCCGCCCTTCCATTTTCTGAGGAGCACCGTTATTTCCCCGTCGTCCGGTTCCTCGGCCATCTCCGTCCTCAAAAGCAACTAACGCTAATTCTTGCAATTAGCAGTGTCCCTTGCCTGTTCATTCCGTTCCCGGCCCTCAGTTGAGGCCAATCCGGGAGCTCCCGAAAAATCCTCGATGAGGATGAGACACTTTTCCTCTCTCGCTCGCAGTCTTGCTGAAAAAGAGAAATCGGCTCTCATACGAGTTTAGCAAACCACGTGTCCGGCTTCTCTCCGAGAAACTGCGTACCTTCGATGCCGTGTGGCCGGACGCAGCAATGTTTTTTCAGCATTTTCAAGAAACAAGAGGAGATTTCAAATGCGCTTTCTTCGCTATTACGCTAGTCTGCCCTTCGTTACGCCCAAAGGCCCGTCCCTTGACGCAATCCCCGGCATCGAGTTGGGGAATGCGCACGGCGGCCCAACAGATCTCGCCTCGATCTGCCGCTTCATTTTTTCTTCGCTGCGTCCGGCCGCGGTCACAGCGGCGCTGATTACAATTTGCCTGGTAGCGGTCCCGGCCTGCGCCAGCGCGGCGGCGACCACCTACACGGTCAACACGCTGGCCGACGTGACGGACCCGACATCGATGTGCGCTTACGGCACCAACCCCACCTGCTCGCTGCGCGATGCCATTACGCTGGCAAACGCTAACAGCGGCTCAATAATCACATTCTTCCCCGGCCTGACTGGAACCAGCTACTTGAGTAGCAGTAACCTACCAGAGATCAGCGCAAACATGACCATCGAGGGGCCCGGCGCCAACCTGCTGACCATCGATTTCCAGGGTGCAAATTCCATCTCTGTCAATAATGCGTCACTCAGTATCTCCGGTGTGACCTTCGCAGATGGCGCTCGCGCCGTTGAGCTTACTACGAACGCCGACGCGGCGATCGATCGCTGCGTGATTACAGGAATGAACGACAATGCCTTGTACATCAACAGCAACTCCACCTTGAAGGTGACCAATAGCCTGATCTATGGAAATTCCACCCAGGGAATTCTAAACGGGGCAGGAATTGCCAACTACAGCGGCACACTGACCGTAATCAACAGCACCATTACTAGTAATACTTCCGGTTTGAACGGCGGCGGCATCTACAACAACGGCACAGCGATCATCACGAACAGCACCATTGCCGGAAACACCGCGAATGCGGTTGGATCGGGTGATAATGGCGGGGCCGGCATCTATAACTCCGGGACTGTCACGATTATCAATAGCATTGTGGCCGGCAACACAGCCAATAATTCTGCTCAATTCAACGATTGCAGCGACTGCGGCACGCAGAGCACCAACAACATCATCAACGGCACGCCGCCGGCCCTAGGCCCGCTGGCCTGGAATGGCGGTCCCATTAAGACCATGCTGCCGCTCTACGGAAGCACGGCCATCGGCGCAGGCAACTATGTGACCGGCGGGCCTAGCGCCGATCAGCGCGGTTTTTTTCGGCCGCTCTCAGGCGTGATTGACCTGGGCGCGGTACAGACTCACTACCTTACGGTGAATACCCTCACCGACTCGGACGACGGCATTTGCGGTGCAACCACCTGTTCGTTGCGCGATGCTCTTGAGCAGGCTGCAACCAACACGGCGGGTGACATCCGTTTTTCGGCCAGCGGCACCATCTTCCTGACCAGCGGCAAACCGCTGCCTGCTATCGCGGAAGATTTGAATATCGCCGGTCCGGGAGCGAGCAAGCTCACCATCGACGGAGGCCAGTCGAGCGTCGTCGGCAGCGTGTTGACAATCGAAGAAGAACAACTTGTGGCGATCTCCGGGGTCACTATCACGAACGGCAGCGCACCTGAAACAACGAACCTTGCCGGCGGCGCAATCACCAGTTACGGCCAACTTACGGTCAGCAACAGCGTTATCTCCGGAAATACATCAATCGACGCCGGCGGCGGCATCGTAAGTAATGGCGAATGGCTGCTTGTGGACAATAGTACGATCTCTGGAAATACTTCATACAACGCCGGCGGCGCAATTTACAACACCGACGGCAGCATCCTGATCGTGAACAACAGCACACTCTCTGGCAATACCGTTAACATTGGCAACGGCGGCGGCGTCTGGAGCAATGGCGGAGCGGTGCTAGTGAGCAACAGCACCATCTCCGGAAACACCGCCGACGAGGGCGGCGGCATCTACTTCAACTGTTCAAGCCAGAGCTCCTGCGTGGGAGTAACGGTCAACAACAGCACCATCTCTGCCAACACGGCCGCTTCAGGGTATACCGCCGGCGGAATCTTTAACCACTCTGGCTTCGGCGTCGTGACGGCGTACAACAGCATCGTAGCCGGCAATACAACCAACGGCACAGCCAACTCCGGCGACTGCCCAAACTGCGGCACGCAGAGCAAGTACAACTTCATCGGAGGCAATCCCCAACTCACACCGCTGCAATTGACCGGAGTGGGCGCTATGCAAGAGGTCATGGTTCCGATGCCGGGCAGCCCGGTGATGGGCGCAGGCAGTTGGATCATGTCCGCTACCGGGCCAACCATTTTGACCAAGGCCGTGTTCACCGACGAGCGCGGCTTTCCCCGGCCGCCTGTGACTTCTTTGATCGACCTGGGCGCTGTCCAGACCAACTACACAGCAATCGAATTTGCTACTGAGCCGAGCGACGTGAGGGTCGCCCAGGACATCGTGCCGGCGCCGGCAGTGACAGTGTTGGAAACCAATCCGGCTAATCAGAATGAGGACGGAGTCGCCGGCATTCCAATAACCTTGACCTTCAGCGGCGGGTCGAGCGAGATTGTCAATCCGAGTTCCCTCACCGCAATGACGGTAGGGACAGAGGGGCTAGCCACCTTTGGAGCACTGGCCGTCAACACACCCGGAACGAACTGCACATTCACAGTTGCATCGCCGGTATTCGGTTCAGTGAAGGTCACCAGCAATACGTTCAACGTGTTGGTGCTCGCCGCCACGCCAACCTTCTCGCCAGCGGCGGGCACCTACACATCCGCGCAGTCCGTCACTATCTCCGACGCGACTCCCGGAGCAACGATCTACTACACCACCGATGGCACCGTGCCGACCGTCAACTCAACCAAGTACACCGGCTCCATCGCGGTCACTGCCACGGAGACGATCTCGGCCATTGCCGTAGCATCCGGCTTTGCCAACAGCGCAGTTGCTTCCGCCACCTATAACCTGCCAATCAACTTTGCTATTTCGGTCACTCCCACGGCACTCTCCGTCACCGGCGGACAAAGCGGCACGGCGACGGTGTCGGTGACGCCGCAGAACCTCGTCCCCTCCGCGGTTTCATTCACCTGCTCCGGGCTGCCCACGGGCGCAACGTGCAGCTTCTCTCCGGCTACAGTCACGCCCTCCGGCACATCTACCTCAAACACAACGCTGACAGTATTCACCGCCACCGCAAGCGCTGCTCTCCAACGCAACTCCAACCCGCTATTGCCGGCGTCGACGCTAGCCGTTGCATTCTGCTTCTTCGGCTGGAGGAAACGACGCAGTGTGCAACTGCTGCTTCTGCTGGCGGTGAGCGTCATCGGGCTGAGCCTGTTCACCGGCTGCGGCGGCGGCGCTGGCAAGACTCCGGTCACATCGACCATTACCGTGACCGGCACATCGGGATCGGGATCGAGCCTGGTACAAAACACGACAACATTCTCGCTTACGGTGAATTAAGCCCTCCCCCGCACAACTGAAGCAACCGAGGCCTCTCCACAACAGGAGAGGCCTCGGAGCATCGAGTATTTATGCCGCCCGATCATGAGTCGTTCAGCCACTCCGTGTGTGCCTTCGACGAACACGCCCAAAGCGAGATTGGGCAGTTCTGTCGAATCTTCATTGCAAATAGATAGTCGTCACAGAATCGTCTCGGGAACGTGAGACATTTTTCCGCTTTGGCTCGCAATCAAAGCAAAGAGAAAGCGTGAGCTTTCTTGTCCAGGCCTTGAGGAACGGTTTTGCAATGCCAAAACGAGGACGATAACGCTGGCGGCAGAGCCTTTCCTCGAAGACGCACGAAATGGCTCTTCCCATGTCGATGGTAAAGATTTTCCCAAGAAGAAAAGGAGATTTGGTTCATGAAAATCATCCGTACAGCGATCCTTGCATTGTGCATGAGCGCGTCAGGCTGTCTTGCGCTCCAGGCCCAAGAGAACACTTTCGACGGCAGCGGTGCGCTTCGCAATCAATCCGGCGGCCAAAACTCGGCTTTTGGTTACGAAGCGCTTTATTCAAACGCTACCGGCTCGAACAACACGGCGGTCGGCGCCCTCACGCTTGAATCCAACACCACCGGCTTTGAAAACACTGCTACCGGCGCCCAAACGCTTGGTTCCAACACCACCGGCTGGGAAAACACGGCCACCGGCGACATGGCGCTCAATCTCAACACCACTGGCTATATGAATACGGCCACCGGCTTCTGGGCGCTTGAAGCCAACACCACAGGGGACTTCAACACGGCCACGGGTCCTTGGGCGCTGGCTGACAACACCACCGCCAGCTTCAACACAGCCACCGGTTTCGATGCACTTTATTCCAACACCACCGGCGCAGGAAACACGGCCACTGGTCCCTGGGCGCTTGGGAGCAATACCTCCGGCAACTACAACGTCGGCATTGGATATGCGGCCGGATACTACCTCACAGGAGGCAGCGATAACATCGATATTGCCAATTGGGGAGCTGCAGGCGACAACGGCATAATCCGCATCGGAACTTCCGGAAGCCAGACGGCCTTCTTCGCTGCCGGCGTCTTCGGCGTTGCCAGCACGTTGGGGAACGCCGTTGACGTGATGGTCGACAGCAACGGTCAACTGGTCACGCGAAATTCCTCGATCCGCTTCAAAGAAGACGTTCACGATATGGCCGCCACCAGCGACGGACTTATGCATCTGCGCCCCGTCACCTATCGCTACAAGCAAGCCAATGCGGACGGCTCCAAGCCGATCGATTACGGCCTGATCGCTGAAGAAGTTGCTGAAGTCTATCCCGACTTGGTGGTCAAGAACGCGGACGGTCAAATTCAAACGGTGCAGTATCAGAAGCTGACTCCCATGCTGCTCAATGAGGTACAGAAGGAGTATCGGCAACTGAAAGAGCAGGCTGCAACCATCGATTCGCTGGAGAAGCGCCTTGCGGCATTGGAAGCGGCTCTGTCCTCCGTCAGGCCGGAAAGCCGCGGCGCGGCAGAATAGACTGCATTTCAGAGTAAATCAGATTTGCCCCACAACGCCCGCCGCCGGTTCCTCGCGCGCCGGCCGCGCTCTGCTTCCTCGGCTGGAAGAAACGGCGCAACCTGGAACCGATGCTATTGCTGGCGGCGAGCGGGATCGGGCTGAGCGTTTTCACCCGCTGCGGCGGCGCGTCGTCATCCACAACCACCACGACAACAACACCTGTAACATCAACGGTCACCGCGACGGGCACATCGGGATCGGGATTGAGTCTGGTGCAAGACACGACAACATTCTCGCTTACGGTGCAATAACGCAATTCAAGAGCAATACAGCTGAAACGGCGCATCCCAAAGCGGGATGCGCCGTTATGCTTTTGAGACTGGACTTTGGCAAATTGGCATTCCCGTTCTCACGCATCCGTGTGGTGAAGTGCAGCCAGAAAAAAGGTGCAGTCTAGTCAATGCGCGGATCGGTCGATGCTTCGATCCGTCAAGACATGGATTTGATCAATCATCCACCGACAGGTTGCAACCTGCTTTGCGTGAGCTGCGAATGTTCCGGATTCGCAGGACCAGGATAGCTGCTTGTGAGCTTGCCGGGCGATACGTTCAAGGCGTTCTTCCACATCCGAGTTGTTCGTCTCGCCGACCTCTGCGGCGATATTACAAGACACTTCGAATCGTACGGTCTCGCCCCGCTCGATCCGAAGAATATCGATGCCGCGATAGATCTCTTCCATCGATGTGCTTTGGGTTTCAGCATCATCCGCCATCCTTGCAAAGACAAAATCGATGTCCGGGTGCGCAAGAGCACATGCAATCCACTCGTCGCGGTAGACCATCTCGTGGATATTGACTTGGACCCGGCGAAGTTTCGAAAACACGTCAATATCTGGAAAGGCTTTGGGGGAAAACGGTGTCCTGCTGCTGACGGCGAGTCGAGTCAGCGTTGCGGACAGAGCGGCGATGCCACTGCGAAACGCGTCGTCCACCTCGATCAAGCCCAGTTCTACGGCTGTGAGTGGCCAGTGGGCCAGACATTCCAGTCCCAGCACCAGCGAAGCCCCCGCTGTTAGCTCGCGCAAGCTGGCATGCCCTGCAAGCAATGACAGGTTTGCATGGCTGGCGGGAGCTGAGAAATTGACCGCACGGGCGGAGGTCGAAGCGAGTACAACGCACAGGCAAGGCATTGTGCAATCGAGGATCTCGATGTTATCGACCTCGGCCCGCAACCGTGGAGCGGCTGGAGTTTCCGTCCCCGAGAGCACGACAATCAGGGTGCGTAGTTGAGTCAAGCGGGAGAGCGCATCCCAGCCCGAGATGGACTTGATGCGGTCACGGACCAGCCTTTCGACCCCCAGGTCAATCATTTCGCTGCAGAGATTGAGAGTCGTCCTACGAGCGAGATGGAGATTCCGAAGCATCGGAATTCCTGGCGGCGGTTCGGGAGGATACACACCAGCGAATGCTCTGAAGACGTCGAATGGTGCGTTCCTCGCGGCGGTATTCCGGGTGATCTGGGGATAGCGCACCCGCTTCAGGGCGTAGTACTCGTCGAAGGTCCCGCCCTCGTACAATTGCTCGGGAGCCATTCCGCCTTGCCAGCAGGACTCGTAGAAACGGCGCAGCAACTCGGGACGAACGTTGGGCATAAAGAATCAGTTCGGGACAAGCCGACGAAACCCGTCCTTTCGATGTATTTCAAAACGTATCGCGTCTTGCTCAAAATACGCTGTCGTTTGCTCTTCACAAACAGGCTCGAATGTACCCTATGATGTCGTGCGCAACTGAATTGCCGCATTGCATAAACCAAATCCAACGCCGCCACGGTGCGACGATAGCAGGCCACCAGGGCCGAGCCGCCTACAAGAGGACGGCTCTGCCACAGAATGAGCGGATGCTCGCTTGGCTTGATTGCTTACTTTACCGTGATGGTAAACGTCTCGCTGCTCTTGCATCCGCTGGCGTTGGTGTAGGTGGCCGCATACGAGTCGGTGCCTAAGGTCAACGGGATGCTATTGATCTGACGCGACGTTGAAGTGTACTTGTTGGGACCGGTCCAGTTCCACGATCCGCCGCTGCTGGGCTGCGGACCGAGGTCGACAACTGTTGACGGCGAGTTCACCGTCGCGCTGGACTCCTGTGTCCAGGTTGAGCCTCCGTTGATTGAAATGTAGGGAGTGATGGCGGTGGGTGTACAGCTTATCGTCAAGGCAATCGTCGTGCTGGATGTGAGGCTGCCGGAGGTTCCTTTGACGGTGATGGCGGCGGAGCCGACCGCTGCCGAAGTGCTGGCTGTGAGAATGAGTACGCTGCTTCCAGTGGTTGGGTTAGTCGCAAAAGTTGCGGTGACGCCGCTGGGCAAGCCAGATGCGTCAAGCGATACGCTCCCTGAGAAGCCATTTTGGCCAGTCACGGTGATGGTTGATCTTCCCGAAGCACCCTGCGCTACGCTCAGTGTGGCAGGTGAAGCGCCGAGTGCGAAGCTCGGTGCCGGGTTGACTTTCAACTGCACGCTGCCGGCTGCCGCTCGGTAATCAGTGGTGTCAGTGGGCGTGAAGGTTGCAGTTAGAGTGTCCGTGCCGACCGCCGGAACGGTTCCTGCCGCAGGACTATAAACAAACGTGCCAGGCACGCTCGCCTTCGCATTCAGTTGCGTTCCGCTCAGCGCAGTCCCATAAGTGATAGCTGCGGGCGTCGCCCATATGATCACGGGCGTAGCCTGGTTTACTGTGAGCGTGATGGTCGCCGTCGCTGTGGTGTAGTCCGTTGTATTGGTGGGCGTGAAGGTCACAGTCAGCGTCTGCTGGCCGGCAGTTAGGACCTTTCCGGCTGCAGGCGAATAAGTAAAGGTCCCGGCCACTGCGGAGCTGGCATCCAGTTGTGTCGCACTCAAAGCCGTTCCGTAAGTTATCGGAGCGGGTGTTGCCCAGTTGATCGCCGGAGAGGCTTTGGTCACCGTCAGCGGGACATGGGCCGTTGCGGTCGATGTGGTGTAGTTTGTGGGGTTGGTCGGAGTGAAAGTCACAGTCAGGGTACTGTTTCCAACCGGTAGCACCGTTCCTGCCGCCGGTGAATAGACGAAGGCGCCGGCTGCCGTCGAAGTGGCGTCCAACTGCGTCCCGCTCAATGCCGCCCCGTAGGAGATCGTCGCTGGCGTTGCCCAGCTGATCGTTAGCGGAGCCTTGTTCACCGTCAGCGTGACGCTCAACACCGCTGTCGTGAAGTCGGTTGCATCGGATGGGACGAAGGTCACCGTGAGCGTCTGCTGTCCGGCATTGAGCACCGTGCCGGCTGCGGGTGAATACGTGAAGCTTCCGGCGACTGTCGAAGTGGCATTCAATTGAGTTGCGCTTAGGGGCGTGCCGTAGGTGATCGCTGCAGGTGTTGCCCAGGTAATCAGCGGCGTGGCCTGATTTACCGTTAGCGTTACCGTCGCCGTTGCCGTCGTGTAATCCGTCGTGTCGGTGGGTGTGAATATTGCCGTCAGCGTCTGCTGTCCGGCGGTCAGTATGGTTCCGGCAGTGGGTGAGTAGGTGAAGGTTCCGGCCACGGTCGAGGTGGCATTCAATTGCATTGCGCTCAGCGGAGTGCCATAAGTGATGGCCGCGGGCGTTGCCCAGCTAATCGTTGGCGTAATCTGTGTGCCGATTCCGCTAAGCGAGATGCTTTGCATCGCATAGGCCGGAGCGGCAGCATTCAGATTATTGTCCGTCAGGATCAGCGAGCCGCTGAGAGCGCCCGCTGTGGTCGGGGTAAAGCTGATCGGCAGCTGGCACGATGCGCCTGCCGCCAGTGTGCCCGGCGTCGAGGAGCTGCTGCCGATCAACGGGCAAGCCGAGGATCCCCCGTTGTTCAGCGAGAAGTTCGTGGGTATGCTGGGACTGTTGCCATTCGCAGAAGCCGGGAAGCTGAGAGCAGCGTTGCCAACATTCTCAATCGTAACTGTCTGAGGGCTATCGGAGCTGGTTGAACCCACAGCCGTACTGGCAAAGGTTAGGCTAGGCGCATCCGCAAAGTCTTCCTTCAACACTCGAAAGTTGCCCGTATCGGCGATGTACACGTTGCCATCACTATCCACAGCGATCTCTTGCGGTATATTCAACGCAGTAGTTGAAATGGTGCTCTGAGTGTAGCCGGTTGCCGACGCCGTCTCCTTCAGTACAGTGCTGTTATATGGGTCTGTAATATAGACGTTTCCATTCCCGTCCACTGCGATCCCCGAAGGCATTCCTAATCCACTTGCCGGTAACGTGCTTTGCGTATAGCCATTGGCTGAAGGAGTCTCCAACAGAACTCGATCGTTTGCTTTGTCGGCAATATAGACGACGCCGTTGCCATCGACGGAGACATTCCCTAGATCGGACGATCCGGTTTCAATCGTGCTTTGGGTGTAGACACCCGCCGACAGCGTTTCCACATATAGAATCCCATAGGAAGTGGTGAAATATACATTGCCGCTCCCATCAACTGCAATTCCTAAGGAGCCTCTGATCAAGCTCCCAACGCGCATCGATTGCGTCTAATCGTATAGGTGGACCCAAAACGCAATGCGCCAACTTACATTCGCCACACAGCCGAGTTTTGAAAAGTACGCTCGCA